>Ga0214921_10004468_pt1 | contig 20562 bp, 28 predicted proteins | sample LL1505_MetaG_FD_177992 | JGI IMG/M metagenome (GOLD analysis project Ga0214921, IMG submission 177992) | Freshwater microbial communities from Lake Lanier, Atlanta, Georgia, United States - LL-1505 | ecosystem: Environmental > Aquatic > Freshwater > Lake | place: USA: Georgia | collected...
TTCACTTTAAAGAATTTGCAGGTGCTTTACAAGTTACCATAGGAGGAGTCAACCATTTAGACTACATGTTGCTTCATAAAAAATACATTATGAAGGAAGAGCCATCATATAAATTAAATGACATTGGTTTAAAATATGTTGACTTAGGTAAGGTGGAATATGAGGGAAATTTAAACACATTGTTTAAAAACGATTTAAATGTGTTTATTGACTATAACTTACGCGATGTTGAAATTATTGAAAAATTAGAGGAAAAACTTAAATTTATTGAATTAACCATAATGATATCTCATATATGCAACATACCTTATGAGAGCATCTACTACAACACAGTAATGAATGAAGGTGCCATTTTAAAATATCTCAAACGAGAAGGCATCATATCACCAAATAAACCAACAACACACAATTCATCTTTAAAAATGGCAAATGAAACATATGCTGGAGGATACATACTTGAACCAGTGCCAGGCTTGTACTTTGACGTTATAGACTTAGACTTTACCTCACTGTATCCTTCAATTATCAAGTCTTTAAACTTAGGCATTGAAACATTAGTAGGCAGAATTAAAGTAGATCATAATCCAACATATGAACAAAATCACTCATTGGAAAAGCTCAAACAAAGAGACCCAAGTGAAATAGTAAATATTGAAAAGTTAAACAAAGAAAATTACACTCTTAAATCAACCAAAATAAAATTAGGAGACTTAATTGACATAATTGAAAAAAACAACTTTACAGTAGCAGCATCAGGTGCTATGTTTAGAACTGATGAACAAAGTGTAGTTGCAAAAATATTAGAAAGTTGGTTTGAAAAAAGAGAACACTATCGAACATTAAAGAAAAAAGCAGGTAAGGAAAAAGACTGGACAAAATACAATTCATATGACTTATTTCAATTTTCTTTTAAAATTTTACAAAACGCAATGTATGGTACATTTGCAAAAAATGGTTGGAGATTTACTGATGGTCATTTGATTTGCAGTTCAGCCATTACAAACTCAGGACAAAGACTAACTAAAGAAAGCATTAACTTTGTAAATGATAAAATCAACACTGAAATTAAAGAAAAAAAACAAAATATTTGTATTAGTGACACAGATTCACTGTACATTGTGTTAGGTGATCTTTTAAAACATAGATTTCCACATCTCAAACAGGAAGATAAAAATGGTAAAATATTAGAATTAGCTCAAGAAATACAAAACTCATCCAATTTTTACTTAAATGAGTTAAGCAAACGTTTGTTCAACATCAAGCCCAACACTCACTACTTTCAGCTCAAACAAGAGGTAATTTGTGCTGGAGTGCTTACAACAGGCAAAAGAAGGTACGCAATGTATGTTACCAACAAGGAAGGAGTAGACGTTGAAGAACTAGACATGAAAGGCATTGAGTTGATGAAGTCCAACATGAACAAACTGTTTAAAAAGTTTGGTGAAAATTTTATCAAGGACATACTGTTTGGAAAACCACAAGAAGAAATAGACAGTTCAATTGTTAACTTTTACAAGTCACTTAAAACACTAGATCCTAAAGTATTAGGCAAACCAATGGGAGTAAAACAAATAACAAACTATCAAGTAAAAGCAACAACAGGAGAAATATTTAGTAGATTTAAGTTGAAAGCTCCCTTTAACACAAAAGCAGCTGTAAGATACAATGACTTGTTAAAGTTTAAAAAGTTAGACAAAAAATATGAAAGCATAATTGAAGGTGACAAATTGTTTATCATCAACCTAAAACAAAATCCATTTAACATAGAAACAATTGGCATTCCAAATGCTCAAGTGCCTCCTGAAATTGAGGAATTTGTAAAGACATACATTGACGTTGAGGAAATATTTAACTCACTGCTAGCCAATAAGTTAAAAAGTTTATATGAGGATTTAAAATGGACATTTCCTCCTCTCAATCCAAATGTTGGAAAATTCTTTGCCTTTAACTAAAAAAAACATATATTAAAGTTATGATTTCAAAAGTAGAATTTCAAGCGGTTATAAACAAATACTATTTAAATGGCCTTATAGAAGGAGTTAAATGGGATGTAAAAGACAACAACCTAAACATTAAATTTACTGCTCCAACTAGAGAAATGATTGGAGAAATAAACTACAGTAACTTTAACTTAGTAGACTCATCAGTTGGAATAAGCAACACAACTCAACTTCTTAAACTCATAGGAATTTCAAGTGGAGAAATAATGTTAGACTACATTAAAAATGGTAAAACATTTACTAAACTTATCATCGCAGACAATCAATTCACTGTCAACTATGCCTTAGCAGACATATTAACTGTTCCAAAAACTGGAGCATTTAATGGTTCTAACATATTCAATTTAGAAACAGAATTAAATGGAGAAATTATAACTGCCCTAATAAAAGCAAAGTCTGCCTTGTCTGAAAGTGAAACAGTTGTGTTTAAACCAACCACAAGCATAGATGGAGACTTTCAACTTGAACTTACATTTGGAGGAGACATTGAATATGCAAATAAAGTATCTTACTTTATGACTAACTTTACACAAAAAGATGTGCTATCTGACTTTACTTTAAGTTTTAGTTCAAACTTGCTGAAGGAAATACTATCAGCAAATAAAGATTCTGTAAAAGCAAAAATGAGCATTAACTTAGAAGGACTGTTGAAGCTGTCATTTGAAACAGCTAACACAAAAAGTACATATTACATTGTTAAAAAAGACATATAATGTTTACAATAAGCAAACAAGTAGTAGATTGGGAAGATGCTTTATACATAATTAAGCGCATTCTTAAAGAAGATACATTTCCTGCAGATTTTGTGCAGGAGTACAAGGAGTACATTTGCGCTGACACTGTGTTGAAAAAAGATGGTTTATATTACTTTTGTCAAAAAATTGAAGAAGCACAATTAGTTGAAGAAGAAGAAATTAAGCTTGTTCATTCACCTGAATCTTAATATATTTATCATAGTAAAATAAGTTATAAACCAAAAAAGTTATATGAAATTAACAGCCGTTTTCAACTCAATCATTGTCAAACCCCAAACACAAGAAGAAACTACTTATGGAAACATAGTGGTGCCAGACTTAGGAAAAGAAAAGCATCTAACAGGTACTATTGTGTCTGTAGGTCCTGGTTATCACTGTGCAACAGGAGAATTTGTAGCTTCAACATTAAAAGTAGGTCAAAAGGTAATTTTACCTCAAATGGGACCAACCAAAATAGAATTTGAAGGAGAAGAATACTATGGAACAGCAGAAAATCAAGTAATAGCAATTATAAACGACTAAAACAAAGTTATGAACAAAAACATTGAATTTGGTTCTGAAGCAAGAAAAAAACTTGTCAGTGGAATCAACAAGGTAGCCAACGCAGTTACCTCAACATTAGGACCAAATGGTCGAAATGTCATTTACACTGAATATGGTGAAGTAAGAAGCACAAAAGATGGAGTTACTTGTGCTAAACAAATTTCCGACTTAGAAGACCAAGTGGAAAATTTAGGCGCTCAAATGATTAAACAGGCCGCCATTAAAACAGGCAACAATGCAGGTGATGGAACAACCACATCAACTCTACTAGCACAAAGCATTATAAATGAAGGTTTAACTTACCTAGACAAAGGAGCAAATGCAGTAGAAATCAAACGTGGAATAGATGCTGCTGTAAAAGAAGTAGTAACAGCTTTACGCAAAGACATTTCCAAAGACATCACTTCAGAAACTCAACTAGAACAAGTAGCAACAATTTCTGCAAACAATGATGTTGAAATTGGAAAATTAATTGCAGCAGCAATGGAAAAAGTAGGTCGTGAAGGAGTAGTTCACATTGAAGAGTCTAAAAGTGGAGACACATATTTAGAAACAGTAGAAGGAATGCAATTTGACAGAGGATACAAGTCACATTATTTTGTCACAAACAACAATGACATGACTTGCACTTTAGAAGAACCATACATTTTAATTGCAGACAAACGATTTACTCAAGTAAAAGACTTACTGCCAATTTTAGAAAGTATTTCATCAACAGGTAAATCTTTGTTTATCATTGCTGAAGATATAGATGGAGAAGCTTTATCTACACTTATAGTAAACAAAATTCGAGGCACAATTAAAGTAGCAGCAGTAAAAGCTCCTGACTTTGGAGATCGTAGAAAACTCATTTTAGAAGACATTGCCACAATGACAGGTGGACAAGTGTTTAGCAGTGAAAAAGGAATGAAGTTAGACAAGTTTTCTTGGGACTGGTTTGGAAGCGCTCGTTTAGTTACAGTAACTAAAGACCAAACAACAATTGTTGATGGTAAAGGAACAGTTGAAAAAATTGAAGAAAGAATTGATGAACTGCAAATGCAAATTGACAAGTCAACAGTACCATTTGAAAAAGAAAAACTACAAGAACGTTTAGCAAAGTTTATAGGTGGAGTAGCAATTATACATGTTGGAGGAAATAGTGAATTAGAAATGAAAGAAACTAAAGACAGAGTAGATGATGCTTTACACGCTACAAAAGCAGCCATTGAGGAAGGCATAGTACCAGGAGGAGGAGCTGCATTGTTATACGCTAGAGAATCCATTACCATTTCTAAAGAAGACTTAAGTTCAGACATTCACATTGGTAAAAAAATTGTTAAAGAAGCATGTCTTGCTCCATTTATGAAAATTTTAACAAATGCTGGCTACACTGAAGGAGATTGTTACAGGTTGATCAACAAAATGGAAGGAAAAAACAACTGGAAAGGATACAACATTAAAAGTGAAACATTTGTAGACATGAAAGAAGCAGGCATCATTGATCCAACTAAAGTAACAAGAAATGCTTTAGAAAATGCATCATCTGTTGCAGGTACAGTTTTGTTAACAGAAGCAGCAATTGTAGAAGTAAACAATGACAAAAAAGAAGATACAGCTTCACCTCAAATGTACTAAAACATGGAACAAGAAGTTTACACACTAATTGCTAAACGCTATCCCCCAGGAGATTCTTGGAAGTTGATTGATGATAAAGTCATACATAAGTCTCTAACAGAAGCATTAGAGGCATACTATCAAAAAACTCAAACGGCTTATGACTTTAAACTGTCGCCTTTAAAAGGAGAAATATACATCATCACAAATGAAATTGTGGCTCCTGAACCGCCTAAAAAATTCAACATTTACGGAGACTAGTTTGGCTTCCAAGATCCTTTAACATATATTTAAGTCAAATAAAAGTTATGAAAATTATACTAAAAGAAAACACCCAAAAAGAAATAGAACGTCTTAATTTACTATATGGAGAAGAAAACTCTCCAGAGTATGATAATTGGGAAAAAATGTCTGAATTAGAAGTTCTAATTACAGATGCAGGAATGTACGCTGATGGAGCATATGAACAAAATACATTTGACGACTTAAATGAATGGTGTAAAAGTGTAGGTCCTATGGAATATAGACAAACATATCTCAACACTCATCCTAATGCTGTAAGAAGTAAAATAGATGAAATGTTGCGTAAAAATTTAATTGAAATACTATGATAAAAATAATTAAATGGTTATCTCACAAGATGGGATTTAAAATAGCAATGATCAAAATTGGAGGTAAAGTACCTGGCATAACAATTGATGGTGACAAGGAATTGCTTAGATATGTTGACATTACAGGATATGCTTTTAAAAAAGATCCACTTAAAAGAACATTTCCTAAAGTTGTTGAACCTAAACCTATTAAACCATTAACATATGAACAATTAAAAGAAATTGGGTTATAAAAGTTATGGAATACAGTACAAGACTCTTGTATAAAAATCAATATAAAATGCATCCTGAAATATACAATTCAAACATTCCAATGAGTCAAAAAATATTTTTACAAGAACAATTAGAATACTTAAAAGGTGACTTTGATAAGCTACTTAAGGACATGGAAAAATATGCTGTGCTTCCTAATGTAGAAGATTATGAAAATGCCGCACACATTAGAGATTATAGAAAAAGGTTACAAAAATAAGTTATGTCAAAAAGGTTACACACAATATTAAATGAAAAGTATCGTCCAGACACTTTGGAAGGATACATTTGTAAAGATGAAGTGAAAGTAAAATTTCAAGAATTCATTGACAATCAAGACATTCCACACCTCCTATTTGCAGGAAAACCAGGCGCAGGAAAAACAACACTTGCAAAAATATTAGTCAACAACATTGACTGTGACTTTCTTTACATCAACGCAACTGATGAAAGATCAATTGACATTATGAGAGACAAAGTAGGAGCATTTGCTGCTGCTGGATCATTTAAGCCACTTAAAATAGTGATTTTAGATGAAGCAACTCACATTTTACAAGCAGGACAAGTTATTTTGTTAAACATGATGGAAACATATTCTTTAACAACTCGTTTTATTTTAACAGGAAACTATGCAGAACGATTGATTGAACCTTTAAGAAGCAGATGTCAAGAATTTGACTTGTCTCCTCCAAGTAAAAAAGTAGTGGCACAACATGTTAGCATCATCTTAGACAAGGAAGACATTGAATATGAAATTCCTGATTTAGTCACTATTGTAAACAAGTTTTATCCTGACTTTAGAAAAATCATCAACAACTGTCAAAAGTACACTATTGATGGAACTTTAACATTAGACAACTCAATAAATGAATCTAATGACTATCAAGTAAAAATATTAGAAGAACTCAAAAAACCATCTATCAAGTCATTTAATGTTATAAGGCAAATTGTTGCAAATTCAGAAGTAGATGACTTTGAAAGTTTATATAAATTTTTATACAATAAATTAAATGAATATGCTAAAGAAAATGAAGGTACAATTATATGTACTTTGGAGGAACATATGTATCACGCTCATTTTGTTTTGGACAAAGAAATAAACATCATGGCCTGCATAGGTAAAATTTTAGAAACAATCAAATAAACAAATATGAACAACGAACAATTAAAAATGAAAATGGACATCACTCAGTCCACTCCCATTCTTTCAGAAGATGGAAAACCAATACTACTAGCTGAAGGAGCGGTTTTAAGAAAAATGAGTAAATTTCTAGCAGGAACAGCTGAGGATGCTTTAATTCCAATTCCTGTTATGTATGACGTTAACACTAACAAGATTCTTTTAGACATGATTCCTAAAGAAATTAGAGATGATTATAAAGACATTGGTTTTACTTTAGGAAAATAATATGACAAAAACATCTAGTAAAGTAAAGACATTTACCATCTTTGATTTTCTTAAAGCAATCATTGACACAAAGCCAAATTGGGACACATTTGGACCTGAACAAAGAAAAGTGTTTAACATATACATGATTCATAAATTTTTAAGCATGAATCCAAAGTATGTTGACATTGCTAACTACATTCAAAAGTTAAACATTCAAGATCCTAAAAAATTGTATGAAGTGTACTGTTATATGATTCCACAAAGTAAAAACACTTACTCTCCTTACATCAAGTCAACTGTTAAAAAAACCTTATCACCTGAAGTACTCCAACATGTTTCTGAATATTTTAAATGTTCAACAGTTGAAGCAGAAGAATACATTCAAATTACAGATGATAAATGGCTGGAAAATGTTTTGCTAAGTAAGGGAGTTGATGAAAAACAAGTTAAAAAACTAATCAAATGAAGACTCAATTAGATGAATTAAATGAATTTCTAATTAAGCTAGGAAATACTGATGGTATTGGTATTCGTAGAAAAATAGTAGCAATTAAAAAATATCTAGAAAAACTAATAAATGGCTAAAGAAGAAAAAGAATACGCTGAACTATCAGTTATAGCTCAACTAGAAGAAGAATATCCAACCATCGCAAATGGATATAAGAAAATCATTAGAGAACAGTATGAACTGTTTGCTAGAAAACATCTTGACTATGGAATGACTAATGTAGCAGCAGGCACTCAACTGGCAAATGATGAAGAAAAACAATTCGCTTTAACAGGTCTGTTTTTCAGACTAAATGATAAAGTGAGTAGATGGAAAAATCTTATCATGACTAAACAAGTTGCTAAAAATGAAGCGTTAACAGACACTTATCAAGACATCACTAACTATGGTATTATAGCACAGTTAGTAGAGAGAGGATTGTGGAAAAAATAATATGAAAAAAATTCCTTCCATCATAAAGAAAATACAGGACTTTAAGCCAGTGGCTGTTGACTATGCTTTTCAAAAGAGCATATCTTACTCACAACTGTCAATGTTTTTATCTTGTCCTAAAAAATGGTCTTTACAGTATAAGGAAGGACATAAAATACCTAGTTTTTCTATCAACATGACTTTTGGAACTGCAGTGCATGAAACACTGCAAAATTATCTGTCTGTGATGTACAATGAAAGTGGAGTAAAGGCAGATGCCATAAACATAGAAGAATACTTTGAAGAAAGATTTAGAGAAAACTATGCAAAGGGCTATAAGGACAACAAAAATGTTCACTTTAGCAGTCCAAAAGAAATGAGAGAATTCTATGATGATGGTTTAGCCATTTTAGACTTCATCAAGAAAAAGCGAAGTGAATATTTTAGTTTAAAAGATTGGCATTTAGTAGGAATTGAAATGCCCATTGTTATTGCGCCAAATAAAACGCATAACAACGTTTTATTCAATGGATTTATTGACTTAGTCTTATACCATGAACCTACAGAGCAATTCATTATATACGACATAAAAACTAGCACTCGTGGATGGAAAGACAAAGAAAAGAAAGATGAAGTTAAACAATTTCAAATATTGTTGTACAAGTCATTTTTTAGTGAACAGTTTGGAGTGTCTGAAGAAAACATAGATGTTGAATTTTTTATAGTAAAAAGAAAAATATGGGAAGAAAGTGAATTTCCTCAAAAACGCATTCAACAGTTCAATCCTGCAAATGGCAAAATAAAAGTTAAAAAAGCTAAAACAGCATTGAGCACTTTTATAGAAGAAACATTTAATCTTGATGGTTCATATAAGACTGTAAGTCATCAAGCAACACCATCAAAATGGGCCTGTGCATACTGTCCTTACAAGTTAAATAAGGAGTTGTGCAATGAAGCGATTTTAAAGTAGAATACATATATTTATATATAACCAATATATAATACTATGGATGAAATACTCACATCAGTAAAAGTTAACAAAGAAATATTTGACACTTTTAAAATAGAATGCATTAAAAGAAAATTTTCTTTAAATAAGCTTGTAAATCGAGCAATGGATTTGTATCTTAACTCAGAAGAATTTAGAAAACAAGTTACTAATCACAATAAATAAACACTAAATAAGTTATATGAATTCAAGTTTTGCCTATTTGCCTCAAAATGAGAGGAAAAAAATCATGCTCATTTGTGACGACATTCGAGTACACTCAGGAGTAGCAACGGTTGCTCGAGAAATGGTTCTTAACACAGCCCAACACTTTAACTGGATACAAGTTGCGGGAGCACTAAATCATCCAGACAAAGGTAAAAAATTAGACATTTCTCAAGACACTAATCTCAACACAGGATTGACAGACAGTTCAATTGCCATTTATCCAGTAGATGGATATGGTGACGCCAATTTAATTAGACAACTTATTAAAATTGAAAAACCTGATGCTGTATTTTTAATCACTGATCCAAGATATTTCATTTGGCTGTTTCAAATTGAAAATGAAATTAGAAGAAAAATTCCTATTGTTTACTTAAACATTTGGGACAACTATCCAGCTCCAATGTACAACAGACCATACTATGAAGCATGTGATGCATTGTTAGGCATTTCTAAACAAACTGTAAACATCAACAAGTTAGTGTTAGGAGATAAAGTAAAAGATAAAATAATTGAATATGTGCCTCATGGATTAAATCATGATTTATTCAGACCTTTTTCTAATGAGGAAAAGAAAAATCCTGAATATGTTAAATTTAAAAATGAAATGTTTAAAGGAAAAGAATATGACTTTGTCTTATTTTTCAACTCAAGAAACATTCGCAGAAAACAAATTCCAGACACTTTACTAGCATATAAATTGTTCATTGATGAATTGCCTAAAGAAAAAGCAAAACGTTGTGCTATAATGTTACACACTCAAATATGTGACGACAATGGAACAGATTTAGCAGCAGTAAAAGAATACTTATTTAGTGATGATGAAAAATACAACATTTTGTTTTCACCAGGAATGTTAAATCCTCAACAAATGAGCTATTTATACAACTTAACAGACGCTCAAATATTGCTAACAAGCAATGAAGGTTGGGGATTGGCATTAACAGAAGCCATTTTATGTGGAAATCCAATTATAGCAAATGTAACAGGAGGAATGCAAGACCAAATGCGTTTTGTAAAAGATAAAAAATGGATGGAATTGGACGCTGATTTTCCTTCCAACCACAATGGCACAGTTAAAGAACATGGAGAATGGGCCTTCCCAGTATTTCCAACTAGCAGATCAATTCAAGGTTCTCCTATTACTCCATACATTTGGGACGACAGATGCACAGCAGAAGATGCAGCATTACAAATTAAAGCCGTTTATGACTTAAATAAAGAAGAACGTAAAGCAAGAGGATTGAAAGGTAGACAATGGGCTTTAAGTGATGAAGCAGGATTAACAGGAGAAAAAATGGGTCAAAGAATCATTAAATATTTAGACATTTTGTTTTCAACTTGGAAGCCAAGAGCAAAATTTGAACTTATCAACACCAAAAATGTAGAAAAAAGAGTATTAAATCATAAAATTATATATTAATTGTATTATTCCATGAGGTACACATATTTATAATAAAATAAGGTGCCTCATGGATTATCAAAACATTTACAGTCAAATAATAGAACGCGCTAAAACTCGTCAAATACAAGGTTATAAAGAAAAACATCATATTGTACCTAAGTGTATAGGTGGTATTGATGAAAAGGAAAACATAGCTGAATTAACAGCTAAGGAACATTTTTTATGCCATATGTTACTTTGTGAAATATATCCTAAAGAATATAAACTTAGACATGCCTTATTTTTAATGACCATAGGTAAACAAAAAGTTAAAGAAAATACATATGTTATAGGTTCAAGAGTTTATGAACGGTTAAGAAAAGAATATTCTCAAATGCTAACTGGTAAAAAACATAGTGAAGAAACATGTATTAAGAAAAGTAATAAAATGAAAGAAATTTGGGGTTCTAAATCTTATGAAGAAAAACAACTTATATCTTCTAAGAGACAAAAAACTAAACTTAAAAACGGAACAAATAAAATTAGTAAAACCACTGCTGAAAATATATCTAAATCACTACAAGGGAGAAAAATAACATGGGATCGAGGAGTGAATAAGAAAATACTACAGTTTGATTTAAAAGGAAATTTTATAAAGGAATGGAATAGTATAGCTGAAGCTAGTAGGAGTGTAAAGGGAGATGTTGGGTCTCACTTAACAGGAAGACAAAAAACAGCTGGAGGTTACATTTGGAAGTATAAAGAAAATTAGTTATATTTAAATAAAAATCAAATTTATGAATAGTAAAAACACATGTGTTATTTATGCTGCGATAGATACACTCTCAGGCTACGGCGCACGCAGTAGAGACACTGTAAAGTCAATCATTGAATTGAAAAAAGATGAATGGGATTTTAAAATTATACCTTGCAATTGGGGAAACACTCCAAATGGATTTATTGAAGACAATCCTGAATGGCATTTTTTAAACAAATATCTTTATCCACAACAACTTACCACTCAGCCAGATGTTATGATTTGGATTACTGTGCCAAATGAATTTCAAAAAGTAGGAAAATACAACATTGGCATAACTGCAGGTTTAGAAATAAACATGGTGCCAGCTGAATGGATTGAAGGAATGAACAGAATGGACTTAACATTAGTGTCATCAGAACATTCTAAAAAAGCATTTTTAGCGTCTAAATTTCAAAAAGTAAATGACACAACAAAACAAGTAGAAAGTATTGTTGAAATGAAAACACCTATTGAAGTTATATTTGAAGGTGTAGACACAAACATTTACAAACACTTAGAAGTGCCTAACAAAAAGATAGGCAATCTAGATTCAATTTCTGAAGATTTTTGCTACTTGTTTCTAGGACATTGGCTTCCAGGTGACTTAGGAGAAGACAGAAAAAATGTAGGACTGCTAATTAAAGCATTTATAGAAACATTTAAAAATAAAAAAGTAAAACCTGCTCTTATTTTAAAAACATCTTTAGTAGGTTCATCATACATGGAACGTGATGAAATTTTAAAACGAATTGAACAAATTAAATCAACATGTGCTACTGTAGACATGCCTAACATTTACTTGTTGCACGGAGAATTTACAGATGAAGAAGTAAATGAATTGTACAACCATGTAAAAGTAAAGGCAATGGTATCATTAACTAAAGGTGAAGGATTTGGAAGACCACTACTTGAATTTACTCAAAGTAAAAAGCCAATTATAACAACAAACTTCAGTGGCCATTTAGACTTCTTAAAGCCAGAATTTACAACTTTAATCAATGGTACTTTAACACCTGTTCATCCAAGTGCTGCAAACAACATGTTGTTGAAAGAAGGTTCATGGTTTTCACCTGACACAGGTCAAGTAGGATTTTACTTAAAAGACATGTTTGAAAATTATAAAAACTATGTTGATGGAGGAAAAAGACAAGGATTTTACTGTAAACAAAATTTCTCATTTGAAAAAATGACTGAAAAAATGTCTGAGTACTTAAAACTAATTCCTGAATTTCCAAAACAAATACAATTAAAATTACCACAATTGAAAAAAATTGAATTACCAAAACTAACTAAAATATGAAAGACAACTTAATTATATGTAAACACTGCTCTTCAGATGCATGCTATGTTGTAGAAAACTCTACGTCAATAAAAACATATTCTTGCTTTGGATGTGGATTCACAACAAACTCTTTAATGAAAGAAGGAGAGGAATTTTACACTCAACAGCTAGAAGTGTTGCCTGAACTGTATAAAGACTCAACATTTAAAGATGAAGACAACTTAATATGGATGCCTACTACTATAAATGTGCCACAACAAGGTATGGTATTTTACAATGGCACATCTAAAGAAAATGCTAAATGGGCAGGAGTAAAAGCTGTTGAAGTAACAGAGGAGGAAAAAACAAAGTATCCAATTAAAAGCAAACCAGGCGAATTTTACAAATGGAGAATGGACATGACTACAATGAAGTCTTTTGAAATGAAAGATTTTATGGAGGCTTTATCTTACATAGGAGTAATTCCAGAGTAAATTTTATATATTTATTGTAAAGCATATGAATAATTATACTAAAAAGTTAAATGAAGTAAAAGATTTATATCCAAAATTAAAAGATTTAAATGATACTTGGGTCTGGAATTTGTATAATTCAATATGTGAACAGCAAACAATTAAAGAATTTATTACTCAAACCATAAATGATGAAAAAACTAAACAAGAATTATTAAAAAGATTTCCAAATCAAACTACTGAGATAAGAACATATCTTGTAGATAAAGAAGATTATAAAGTATATAAAATGGGCATTTGGTTTTCCAAAACTCAATTTAAAAATATAAAAGACATAAATATTTTTATGGATTCATTTGGTTGGTTTCCAACATGGATTCAAAATCCTTCATCTCAAACTAAGTCAGGAAGATTTTCAGAAGAAAATTTAAAAATACTTAGTCAAAATAGTAATACTTTGCATGTTAAATATGAAGCAAAATATGATATTATGATTAATTCTGATAAATATGATTATTTTTATCATTTAATACCTGATATTTTATATGAAAAAGTAGAATTAATGGGATTAACTCCAAAAAATAAAGAAAAAATTGCACCTCATCCTGAAAGAATATATGTGTTAAAATCAATTCCTAAAAAATATTTTGAACAAATTGCTATAAAATTATGGATGACTTGGCCTGAAGAAACAAGAAAATTAATTCAATATTATTATTTACTAGAAATAGATGCTAAAAATTTAATAAAGGAAAGACAGGTAAAATTTTATAATGATTCTGCTTTTGCTGTGTACGATGGATCTTCAGCATTTTGGACTTATGATAATATTCCTCCTAAATACATTAAGTTAAAAAATAAAATTTTAGTGAATCCTAAAAAAGATTAATAAATAATTTGTAAAAGCAATAAAAGTTTTATATATTTAAAGTATGAAAATTAGTTATGCAATTACTGTTTGTAATGAGTTAGAAGAAATTATAAGATTACTTGATCTTCTTCTTAAAAACAAGCAAAAGCAAGATGAAATTGTAGTGTTAATGGACATAACAAAAGCTAATGAACAGTTAACATCAACTCTGCGTCATTATGAAATGCACAACATAGATCACATGGTTGTGTGGCCAGGAGAATTTGAAGGACACTTTGCCAATTGGAAAAACAAACTTAATAGTTACTGTAAAGGAGACTATATTTTTCAAATAGATGCTGATGAAATGGTTAGTGAAACATTAATTCAAAACTTATCTGACATTTTAGAATACAATTTAAACAATGAAGTTTACTTAGTTGCTAGAATCAACACAGTAGATGGATTAACTGAAGAACATGTTAACAAATGGAAGTGGAATGTGAATGAAAATAATTGGATAAATTTTCCTGATTATCAATGGAGAATTTACAAAAATGATTCTAAAATTGTTTGGATAAATAAAGTACATGAGCGTCTATCAGGATTTAATACATATGCTAATTTGCCACCATCATTAGAATACTGTTTATTGCACCACAAAACAATAGCAAAGCAAGAAAAACAAAACAATTTTTACGATACATTATGAAGTTATTCATAAATCATTTTGATAAAAAAACTGTAGAGTCAAAAATGCCTCATTTAAAGGATATAGATTTTTCTTTATTTGTTGATGATATTCCTAAATCTCAAGATGATTTATCTCCAATTAATATTCTAGTACTTCAAGAACCAAATGAATATTTTGGTTTACATGATTGGGCTATTCAAAATAAAGATACATTTGCAGCTATATTAACTTGGGATGATAAAATATTAAACAACTGTGAAAATGCTGTATTTTTACCTTTTGGTCATACTTGGTTTAAACCTGATCAATATGAAAAAGAACATAAAAAAGAATTTAAAGTAGCTCATTTATGTGGTAAATTATTAAAAACATATGGTCAATCTTTAAGACATGAATTGTTAGCTAGAAAAAATGAAATTAAAATACCAACTAAGTTTTTTGATGTATATGGAGATAGACACAATATTGAAAGTGCTAGAATAGGTAAAGAAGAAGTATTTGGAGATTCAATGTTTGGAGTAGCCATTGAAAACACATCTCATAGAGGATATTTTACTGAAAAGATACTAGATTGCTTTTTATTAAAAATAATTCCTACATATTGGGGTTGTTCAAACATAGAAGATTTCTTTAATAAAGAAGGTATAATTAAATTTAAAAACATAGATGATTTAATTTATATTTCTAATCAATTAACAGAAGATTATTATATCTCTAAAAAGAATATTATTGAAGAAAATTATCAAAAAGCACTTCAATATGTTAATTATGAACAAAATATAGTAAATAAAATAATAGAAATATTTAAACATAATAATTTAATATGAAATATTATTCACAATTTGAACAAGATAAATTTATTTATGAGAATTATTTTATAAATAAAACAAAAGGATATTTTGTTGATATTGGAGCCCATGATGGAATAACATTTAGTAATTCTAAATTTTTTGAAGAACTAGGTTGGGATGGAGTATGCATAGAACCTAATCCTAAAATATTTGAAATATTACAATCAACTCGTAAATGTAAATGTATTAAAAAAGCTGTGTCTAATAATATAGGAGTATCTCAATTTTTTCAAATTATAGACGGTCCAGATATGTTAAGTGGTTTAGTAGAAGAATTTGATGATAATGCTGTATTAAGAATAAATAATGAACTCCAAGATAAATCAAAAGGATTTGATTATATAAATGTACAATGTGATTTATTTGAAAATATAGTTGATCAAAATCAAATTGATATTTTGTCATTAGACACTGAAGGCAATGAATTAAAAATTCTTCAAACTATAGATTTTAATAAATATGATATTAAAATAATTACTGTTGAAAATAATAATTATGATAAAACATTTTTTGATTTTTTAATTCTTAAAAATTACACATTTGTTACATCACTAGGTTGTGATGAAATTTACTTAAAACATATAATATAATATGACTGCAAAAAGAAAAGTATGGTATGCTCCAAATAAGTTTGAATCTTATGGAGAAGAAGAAATTAAAGCTGTAGAAGCTTGTTTACGTGATGGATGGTTAGCTGGATTTGGTCCTCGCTCAATTAAATTTGAAGAAAAAATAGCAAAACGATTTGGCAAGAAGTATGGTGTATTTGTAAACTCAGGTTCTTCAGCTTGCTTATTGGCATTAGCTGCATTAGACCTAGTTAAGGGATGCAAAGTAATAACACCTGCGTGCACATTCAGTACCACATTAGCTCCAATTATCCAATTAGGATTTAAGCCAGTATTTGTTGATGTAGGTTTAGATACCTATGTTCCAAGTGTTGATGACATAATGGCACTAATTGACAATGAAGTAAAAGCAATTATGGTACCAAATTTAATTGGTAATAAACCCAACTGGAAACTATTAAAAGAATCATTGATTAGTATTGGTAGAAGTGATATTATTGTGATAGAAGATTCAGCAGACACAATCACTCTTACAGAGGATACTGATGTAGCTACTACAAGCTTCTATGCAAGTCATATCATCACTGCAGGAGGTACTGGAGGTATGGTGATGTTTAATGATAAGAAGCATGTTGATAGAGCATTGCAGTATAGAGATTGGGGTCGTATGGGTGATAACTCAGAGGTTATGGATGATCGTTTTAATCATATTGTAGATGGCATTCCATATGATCATAAATTTTTATATGGAGTATTAGGTTATAATTTTAAATGTAGTGAGATGAGTGCTGCGTTTGGATTAGTGCAGTTAGAAAGATTTGAAACTTTTAAACATAAAAGAAGAGAAAACTTTGAACGCTACTTAACAAACTTAAAGGATGTTAAAGAATTATTATTACCTGATGATAGTATACAACCTAACTGGTTAGCTATTCCACTACAAACAGAAAGACGCTTAGAATTATTAACATTTTTAGAAAAAAATAATATCCAGACTAGAGTTACTTTTGCGGGTAATGTTACTCGTCATCCAATTTATAGAGAATACTTGCAAGACTTTACTAACGCAGATGCAATTATGAAAAATGGATTTCTATTAGGAGCACACCATGGAATGAGTGTTGAGGATGTAGATTACGTTTGTAATAAAATTAAAGAATTTTTTAAAAAATGAAAGTAGTTTACATAACAGGTTGTTTAGGATTTATAGGATCTTATGTAACAAGAACATGTCTTCAAAAAGGATGGTATGTTAAAGGAGTTGATAAAATAACTTATGCTGCTAATAAAGATCTATTAAATGAGTTTAAACAATATGATAATTTTTCATTTGTTCATTGTGACATTAATGATTTAAAATTTTTATATGATTGTGACTATGTAATTAATACTGCAGCTGAAACTCATGTAGGAAATAGTATAGCAAGTAGTACTGAGTTTGTTAAATCAAATATTGATGGTGTTCACAACTTATTAGAACTTATTAAAAATCACAGAGGAGAAAATGTTAAAAAACCAACTCTAATTCATTTTAGTACAGATGAAGTATATGGAGACATTGAAGAAGGAGATCACACAGAAAATGATTTACTTAAACCATCTAATCCATATTCAGCTACAAAAGCAGCTGCTGATATGTTAGTAATGGCTTGGGGAAGAACTCATAAAGTACCTTATATTATAGTTAGACCAACTAATAATTATGGTGTTGGTCAATATGTAGAAAAACTTATTCCTAAAGCATGCAAATGTCTTAAATTAGGAAGAAAAATCCCATTACATAATAATGGAACTCCTATTCGAAATTGGCTTCATGCTCAAGATACAGCAGATGCAGTTGTGACAATTATTAAATCAGGAGTAGAAAATGAAATTTATAATATTTGTGGAGGATTTGAGCAAAGTAATTTGGATACTATAAAAAAAGTTCTTATATTATACTATAAAGGAGATGTAGATGAGAATTTTAGACAATATCTAGATTTATCATGTGATAGACAAGGACAAGATGTTCGTTATGCATTAAATGATGATAAACTAAGAGTACTAGGTTGGGAACCAAAAAAGAACTTTGATGAGGAATTACCTAAAATTGTAGAATACTATAACAATAAATTTATATGGTAAATAAAATAAAATGGAAGAATTAACATTGGATGATTTGGCAAATAAATATGAAACAGATAAAGGTACTTTGTATGGTGCTCGAACAGTACATGGATATGCTCCTTTATATGATACCTATTTAAATAAATGGAGACATGAAGGTATAAGAATGCTTGAATTAGGTATATGCATGGAAGGAACTCCAGGAGGACATTCAGTTAGAATGTGGTATAACTATTTTACCCAAGCAAATATTTTTACTTTTGACATAGTGGACATGACTCATCTAGAATTAGAAAGTGATAGAGTTAAATTTTATCAAGGTGATCAAGGCAATAGAGAAGATTTTAAAAAAATGTACAAAAACTTTGGAAATAAACCTTTTGATTTTATCTTAGAAGATGGATCTCACTTACATTACCATCAAATAATTTCACTAGGAGGTCTATTTCCATATGTTAAATCAGGAGGGTATTATATACTAGAAGACATGACTGAACGTGGTATTCCTACTTGTTGTAGTGATAATGATGATACACTAGATACATTAAGAAAGTTTATTGACACAGGGGTAATGGATAACGAACATTTAACTGATGATGAAAAAATATATTTACAAAATAATATAAGTAAAATAGAAATATTCCCTGATATTTTAAATGCTTACAGAGTTGCTATTATACATAAAAAATAAATTAAAATGAATACAAGAGAATTTAAATGTGTAAAAATCCTAACTGATCTTATTGAAAATGAAGGTTTAGTAGGTATCAAAACCTCTTTTGAAGATGAAGGAGCATTATTTAATGAAACTATACGCCTTAAAGAGATATGCAATCAGGCAAAAACTAAAATTACTTTAAAAATAGGTGGACCTGAAGCAATTAGAGATATAAAAGATGCTCAAATTATAGGTGTAAAAGGTTTAGTAGCGCCTATGATAGAATCAGAGTTTGGTTTAAAAAAGTTTATTCAAGCTACCAAATTATATATTCCTAAGGATATATTATCTGCAACTCAACTTAATATTAATATTGAAACAGTTACAGCTGTTAGTAATGCTATTAAGATGTTGGATATAGATGAAGCTAAGGAACTATATGGTGTTACTGTTGGTCGAGTAGATTTAGTATCATCTTTAGAAAAAGATAGAAATTATGTTAATAGTGAGGAAGTTTATAAAATGGTTTACGGAGTATTTTTAAAAGCTAAAGAAAAAGGACTTAAGGCTTGTTTAGGTGGTGCTATATCTATTGATTCATTAGATTTTTTAAAAAAACTACATTCTGAAAGATTACTTGATAAATTTGAAACTAGATATGCAATGTTTGATCCATCAATAACATTAAAAAATTTATCAAAAGCTTTATCAAAAGCACAGATGTTTGAATATGAGTGGTTAATGTGTAAACATGAACAATATACATTAATGGCTGATCAAGATATTAAAAGAATTAAAATGATTCAAGATCGTATTAACCAATCTGTATCATTCAAATAATGAAAGTATTAGTTACTGGAGGTTCTAAAGGAATTGGAAAGGCCATTGTGGATTTATTTATCTACAATGGTCATTCTGTCTCAGCACCAAGCAGATCTGAATTAGATCTTACACAACCAATACAACTTCAAGACTGTGAGTTTGATATTGTTATTAATTGTGCTGGAATTAACCCAATTAAACATTTAGATAGTATAGTAGACAACACTGTGATGCAAGTTAATTATTTAGCCCCGCTACAGATAGTACAACAATGCTTACCTTATATGATTAGTAAACAATATGGTAGAATTATCAATATTGGTAGTGTTTGGATTAATACAGCAAAACCAGCTAGGTTAGCTTATAGCGCAAGTAAGAATGCTCTTCATGCTTTAACAAAAGCAATAACAGCTGAGTATGGACACTTTAACATAATAGCTAACACCGTTTCACCTGGGTTTATACAAACAGAATTGACTCTTAAAAACAATACACCAAAAGAAATTCTTAACATTTTGCACAATGTACCAGCAAGTCGCTTAGGAGAACCTGCAGAGGTTGCAAAACTAGTTTACCAATTGACTGTAGAAAATACTTTTGTTAATGGTCAAAATATTATTATAGATGGAGGTTTTTCATGCACAACATACTAAACATAAAATCAAAAGTATCTGACTATCGTCTAGGATTTATAAACAATATAGAGGATATTGAGCAACATATAGATAAACCAAACACTATTACATTTATTGATAGCAATGTTAGTAGATTGTATCCAAGTCTTAATCGAGACAGTAGTATTGTTATAAAGAC
>Ga0214921_10004469_pt1 | contig 20558 bp, 16 predicted proteins | sample LL1505_MetaG_FD_177992 | JGI IMG/M metagenome (GOLD analysis project Ga0214921, IMG submission 177992) | Freshwater microbial communities from Lake Lanier, Atlanta, Georgia, United States - LL-1505 | ecosystem: Environmental > Aquatic > Freshwater > Lake | place: USA: Georgia | collected...
CGGTCGAACATTTCCGCAATCAGGGTGAAGGCTCCTACGTCCTCTTCACCTCGACCTCGGGCCTGATTGGCAATATCGGCCAAGCCAACTATGCCGCCGCCAAGCTGGGCGTCATGGGGCTGTCGCGGATCATCGCCATGGAGGGGGCCATCAAGTCGGTGCGCTCCAATATCATAGCGCCCTTCGCCTGGACCCGCATGATCGCCACCATCCCCGTCAAGGACGAGGCCTCTGCCGCCCGCGTTGACCGGATGAAGAACGGCATGCGCGCCGATCAGGTCGCCCAACTGGCCGTCGCCCTCGCCTCGCCTGAAGCCAAAGCCGTTTCAGGTCAGGTCTTCTCGGTGCGCGGCAACGAGATCGTCCTGTTCGACCAGCCCCGCCCGGTGCGCTCCGTCTCGCGCATGGAAGGCTGGACCCCTGCCTCGATCCTCGAGCAGGCCATGCCGTCAATGGGCGCGAGCTTCACCGACCTCGGCGCGACGGGCAGCGTGTTCCCTTACGATCCGGTTTAATATCAAAGCAAGAAGACAAGGCCCCCTATGAGCCTCTGTGTCGCTTCCTCCAGCGGGAAAAGTGGCGCGAAGCGACGACGGGGCCTTGTTCAATCGTTCTAAACCCATGTTCCCACAATGTTCTTGCTGTTCAAGCGACTCCGCGTACTAGATAGAACTGCTTAGCCGCCGATGTTCGGGCGGTTGTCGAGAGCCTTTCATGTCTGATCCGAGTCATTTCATCCGCGTGCGCGGTGCCCGCGAGCACAATCTTAAAGATGTGAATGTCGACATTCCCCGGGGCCAGCTTGTGGTCCTGACCGGTCTGTCGGGGTCGGGCAAAAGCTCGCTGGCCTTTGACACCATCTATGCCGAGGGTCAGCGCCGCTATGTTGAGAGCCTGTCGGCCTATGCGCGGCAGTTTCTGGAACTGATGGGCAAGCCGGATGTGGACCTGATCGAGGGTCTGTCACCCGCCATCTCGATCGAGCAAAAGACCACCTCCAAGAACCCGCGCTCGACCGTCGGCACCGTGACGGAGATCCACGACTATATGCGCCTGCTGTGGGCGCGGGTCGGCACCCCCTATTCGCCCGTCACGGGTCTGCCCATCGAGAGCCAGACCGTCAGCATGATGGTCGACAAGATCGTCGGCTTGCCCGAGGGCACGCGCCTTTTGCTCCTCGCGCCGATGGTTCGCGGCCGCAAGGGCGAATATCGTAAGGAGATCGCCGATCTTCAACGCCAAGGCTTTCAGCGCCTCAAGATCGATGGGGAATTCTATCCCATCGAAGAGGCCCCGGTCCTCGACAAGAAATTTAAGCACGATATCGACGTCGTGGTGGACCGGATCGTGGTCAAGGGCGGCCAAGAACAGCGTCTCGCGGACTCTCTGGAGACGGCTCTGCGCCTCGCAGACGGCATCGCAGTAGCCGAATGGGCCGATATTGTGCCCGGAGAGAAAGAGCCGCAGCGGCTGCTGTTCTCACAGAAATTTGCCTGCCCGGTCAGTGGTTTCACCATCAGCGAGATCGAGCCACGGCTCTTTTCGTTCAATAACCCCTTCGGCGCCTGCCCAGCCTGCGACGGCCTTGGGGTCAAGCTGACCTTCGATGCCGAGTTGGTCATTCCCGATCCCGATAAGGACCTGCATCACGGGGCCATCGCGCCCTGGGCCAAGAGCCCGTCGCCCTTCTATACCCAGACCCTGCAGGCACTGGCCCTGCACTATGGCTTCTCGATGGACAAGCCTTGGCGCGAGCTTCCGCCCGAGGCCAAGAAGGTCATTCTGGCCGGAACCGGCTCAACCAAGATCAAGTTCGCCTATGATGATGGCGCGCGCCGCTACGACGTGACCAAGCCCTTTGAGGGGGTGGTGACCAATATGGAGCGACGCTGGCGCGAGACCGATAGCGCTTGGGTGCGCGAGGAACTGTCGCGCTATCAGTCCGACACCCCTTGCGAGGCCTGCGACGGCTATCGTCTCAAGCCCGAAGCCAAGGCGGTCAAGATCGTCGGCAAGCATGTCGGCGAGGTGTCCGAACTGCCGATCCGTAAGGCGCAGGAATGGTTTGAATTGCTTGAGGGCCAGTTGACGCCCAAACAGATGGAGATCGCGCGGCGGATCTTGAAAGAGATCAATGATCGCCTGCGGTTCCTCGTCGATGTCGGGCTTGACTATCTGAACCTGTCGCGCGCCTCAGGCACCCTGTCGGGCGGTGAGAGCCAGCGCATCCGCTTGGCCAGCCAGATCGGATCGGGCCTGACGGGCGTGCTCTATGTGCTCGATGAACCCTCCATCGGCCTGCACCAGCGCGACAATACCCGCCTCTTGCAAAGCCTGCGCGGTCTGCGCGATCTCGGCAATTCAGTGCTTGTGGTCGAGCATGATGAGGAGGCCATCCTCACCGCTGACCACGTCATCGATATGGGGCCAGCAGCGGGCATCCACGGCGGCCACATCGTCGCCGAGGGCACGCCAGACGACATCATGGCCAATGCCAACAGCCTGACCGGCCAGTACCTGACCGGAGCGCGTGAAATTGCCGTCCCCGATGGTCGCCGTCCCATCAACCGCAAAAAGATGATCAAAGTCACCGGCGCGCGGGGCAACAATCTGCGTAACATTACTGGCGAGATTCCCGTCGGGGTCTTTACCTGCATCACCGGCGTGTCCGGCAGTGGCAAGTCGACCTTCACCATCGAGACCCTCTACAAGGCCGCCGCCCGCCGCATCAACAATGCCAGCGAAGGCCCTGCGGCCCACGACCGGATCGAGGGCTTGGAACATTTCGATAAGATCATCGATATTGACCAGTCCCCCATCGGCCGCACGCCGCGCTCGAACCCGGCGACCTATACCGGTGCCTTCCAACCGATCCGGGATTGGTTCGCTCAACTACCTGAATCCAAGGTGCGCGGCTATGGCCCCGGCCGGTTCAGCTTCAACGTCAAGGGCGGGCGCTGCGAGGCCTGTCAGGGCGATGGCCTGATTAAGATCGAGATGCACTTCCTGCCCGACGTCTATGTCACCTGCGACATCTGCAAGGGCCGCCGCTACAATCGCGAAACCTTGGAGATCCTGTTCAAGGGCCAGTCGATTGCCGACATTCTGGACATGACGGTGGAGGAGTCCGCCGCCTTCTTCAAGGCCGTGCCCTCTGTGCGCGACAAGATGGAGACGCTGAAGCGGGTGGGTCTGTCCTATGTCAAGGTCGGCCAGTCGGCCACCACCCTGTCCGGCGGCGAGGCCCAGCGGGTCAAGCTGTCCAAGGAACTGTCCCGCCGCGCGACGGGAAAGACACTCTATATCCTTGATGAGCCGACCACGGGCCTGCATTTCGAAGACACCAAGAAGCTGCTCGAGGTGCTGCATGAGTTGGTCGATCAGGGCAATACGGTTGTGGTCATCGAGCATAATCTCGACGTCATCAAGACCGCCGACTGGCTGGTCGATTTCGGCCCCGAAGGCGGCGACGGCGGCGGCCTGATCGTGGCCACGGGCACGCCGGAAGATGTGGCAAAGTCGAAGGAAAGCTGGACCGGAAAATATCTCGCCGAGCTGTTGGAACGCCATGAGGTACGCCGAAAGGCTCGGGCCAAGGCCTTGACGTCGAAGAAGAAGTAAGGTGAAGCGCTGGGGGAATGGGGTGGGGTCAGTGGATGTAATCCCCCTCACCCCACCCTCTCCCCCAAGGGGGCGAGGGCTTGTCCGTTCTTTCTTAGCCCTCTCCCTGTGGGAGAGGGTTGGGTGAGGGCCTTGCTTGTTTTTTTAAATTAGACCCCCTACCCCGGCTGCGCCGGTACTTCCCCCAGAGGGGGAAGATCTAGAACCGCAAATCTTCCCCCTCTGGGGGAAGCGATGCGCAGCATCAAAGGGGGCCTTGTTTTTCCTTAGATGAACCCCGAGGATGGCGGTCATCTTCGCAAGGAAACGAACATGAAGCTCTATGGTGCCCCGAACCCCGCCCCAAACCCGCGCCGCGTGCGGATTTTCCTCGCCGAAAAGGGCATCGACCTGCCCGAGACCCTCGTCAATATGATGCAGCGCGAGCACAAGGCCGACGACTTTGTGGCCAAGAATTCGCTCGGTCAGATACCGGTTTTGGAGCTGGATGATGGCGAGATCATCACCGAAACCATCTCGATCTGCCGCTATCTCGAGGGCATCCATCCGGACAGGCCGCTATTTGGCACCACCCCGCTCGAGGTCGCTAAGATCGATATGGCGATCCGCCGGGTCGAGTTTCAACTGATGAACCCGGTCGGCAATTTCTGGCGTCACGCCCATCCCTATACGGCCAAGCTCTTGACCCAGTTCAAGGATTTCGGCGAGTCCAACCGCGAGGCCGTCTCCCGCGCCATGCTGTGGATGGACCGAGAACTGGAAGGCCACGACTTCATCCACGGCAACAGTTACACCATGGCCGACATTGCCGCCCTGACCACGGTCGATTTCGCCGATTGGATTGGCTTGCCGATGCCGCAGGAGGCCAAGCGCCTGCGCGACTGGCATGCCCTAGTGACCGCGCGTCCGAGCGCCGCCGCCTAGACCTTACCCAACCGTCTAGCCCTCTGGATCGCCGTGATAGTCGACCAGAGCGGCATAGGCCATCGCCTGAGGGGCCAGCACGACGGCGTAATAGATCGCAGTGATGGTCGCGCCGAACAGTTGATAGAGGATCATGGCGGGCGTGAAGAAGGCCCCGATGGACGAGAAGTCTGGGCGGAACAGCTGGCCCACATCGGCCAATGATCCTCCTAGGGCGGTCATGCCGACCCCGGCCAAGGCGACAAAGACGATATAGGCCATCAGGGCCGCAACAATGCCCATCACGAAGGCCAGGATATAGGCCCCGAACAGCTGCCAAAAATGGTTGCGGGTCACCGACCAAGCGCGAAACACCACGATCCGGCGCTCAGCAAAGGTCATGGGACCGCAGAGCGACAGGCGAACCGCCACCCAAATCATACCGCCAAAGGCTGCGAGACCGCCGACTGTGCCCAGCAAGGGGGCCAGCGGCGGCGCCACAGCGGTCGCAATGCCGACAATCATGCCGATGACAAGGGCAATCCCGAACATGGCGACCATCATCAACAGACTGACCACGAGGGTGACGGCCATCAGTCGGAACTCATCTTCGCCAAGGGCCAGATGGGCCACGACGCCGCCGGGACGGCCCAGCACGATGCGGAACACGGCGCAGGCAAAGACGGCCATGACGCAGATGCCCACCGGGAAAGACACCGCATAGAAGGGCAGGAGTTTGACCAGCGTGTCGAGGGATTGCTGCGGATCACCACCGCTCTGCGCCGCCTGTTCCAGCGCCGTAAATTCAGGGCCAACCGACAGGATCATGAAGATCGCCATGGTCAGGCTGACCAAGAAGTAGAACCCAGACCAGATCGACAGGGTCACGGGCCGCTCGCGCGTCAACCGGAACCCTTCAAAAGCCACGTCAGTCGGTGAAAACGCCGTCATTTGAACCATTCCCCAGCGCCGAATCTGGTCGGTCACTGTCTCCCTTATCCGCCGGTTTCAGCCTTTGGTAAATAGAGGCGAAAACCCCGGCCGAAAAAGGAATATGGAGAAATGTGGTCCAGATAGTAGAGACAATCGTTAGGAGAACTCTGGGCGTCCTGGTTAGTTCCCCCGGCTTTTGGATCAGGGGCGCGACAAGGTAAGACGCGCCATACAACACCCCTAATAATGCCAGCGGTAGCAGCAGCGACAAAACCCGTCCCTTGGTGAGATAGGCAACGGATAGGACCCGAATCTCACCACCATAGACGCTCGCGACCTGGCTCAATGAAACCCGCACATAGAGCCAAACACCGCCAAGGGCCCCGATGAGCGCAACCATGAGGACCGCGCCAGCACCGACCGAGCCCAACTCGTTCATAATGGCCGGCATGCCATCCATGGTCAGTGCATGACCGCGCCCATAGGCGATGATTGCAGCGAACACCAAGGTCAAAAACAAAACCAAAACCGCGTAAAAGACGAGCAGCAGGCACACCATGATAAACGAGATTAGATGACGCCATCCCATCGACAGCCATTGCGGGGCGAAGAGACCAAACCGAACCTCTTGCGGCGGAAACTCAGTGGACGCCAACCCATAAACTAGACCCGTCATCACAAGGCCCAAGGGTAACATAACGATGAGGGTTCCCCAGAAAACAAGCGCTCCGGTAAGACCCTGCTTGTAAAAATCGACCGGCAAGAGCGCGAAGACGATGGAAGGGATCATGGTCAATGCAAAGGGCACACGGACGTTTGTCCAAACCCGTCGAACATTGGCAAAACCATCAGCGATGATCGCACCGAAGGGCAGTTCCTGAGACACGGTTTCACCTTGCTTCTGAAGGACCAAGGGCCTGAGCGCAGATTGAGTTCAACACCGTTGGTTTAGCGGCTATAAGGCCGTCATGTCTATTGATCCTATCCATATCATTGGTGGCGGCCTCGCCGGTTCAGAGGCGGCTTGGCAGGCGGCTGAAGCGGGCGTGCCGGTCATCCTGCATGAGATGCGCCCCGTGCGCGGCACCGAGGCCCATCAGACCGAGGGGCTGGCCGAACTGGTCTGTTCCAACTCGTTTCGCTCGGACGATTGGGAGCATAATGCCGTTGGCCTGCTCCACGCCGAGATGCGCCGCTGCCACTCCATTATCCTCAGCGCCGCCGACGTCCATCAGGTGCCCGCAGGCGGCGCGCTGGCCGTGGACCGCGATGGCTTTTCGGCAGCCGTCACCGCCCGGCTCGAAGCCCACCCCCTGATCACCATTCGGCGCGAAGAGGTCGAGGGTCTGCCGCCTGCGGACTGGGACAATGTCATTGTCGCGACCGGTCCCCTCACCACCCCTGCCCTGTCACAAGCCATCTTGGACCTTACCGGCGAGGGGCAACTGTCCTTCTTCGACGCCATCGCCCCGATCATCCATGCTGACAGCATCAATATGGATATTGCCTGGCGCCAATCGCGGTATGACAAGGAAGGCCCCGGCGGCGACAAGGCGGCCTACATCAACTGCCCCATGAACAAGGAGCAATATGAGGCCTTCATTCAGGCCCTGCTCGACGGTCCCAAGACCGAGTTCAAGGAGTGGGAGAATGTGCCCTATTTCGATGGCTGTCTGCCCATCGAGGTCATGGCTGAGCGCGGTCATGAGACCCTGCGCTGGGGACCGCTCAAGCCCGTCGGCCTGACCAATCCGCGCGACCCGCTGGTCAAGGCCCACGCCATCATCCAACTGCGCCAAGACAATGCCTTGGGCACGCTCTACAATATGGTCGGGTTCCAGACCAAGCTGAAGCACGGCGTTCAGGCCGATGTGTTCCGCATGATCCCCGGCCTTGAGAATGCGCAGTTCGCGCGGCTCGGCGGGCTGCACCGCAACACCTTCATCAACTCCCCGCGCCTGCTCGATACAGGCCTTCGGCTTAAGGCTCAGCCACGCCTGCGCTTTGCCGGTCAGGTTACGGGCGTTGAGGGCTATGTCGAGAGCGCCGCTATCGGCCTGCTGGCTGGCCGTTTCGCTGCTGCACAGGCGCTGGGTCAGGAATTGGCCCCACCGCCGCCCACGACCGCGCTAGGGGCCCTGATCGACCATATTACCGGCGGGCACCTCGAAGGCGGCGCGTTCCAGCCGATGAACATCAACTATGGCCTCTTGCCACCGATGGAACCGCCCAAGATCGACCACGAGGGCAAGAAATTGCCGCTCAAGGAACGGGGGCGAGCCAAGAAGCGGCTCATGAGCGTGCGCGCTCTGGCCGATCTGGAAACCTGGCTGCAGGGTTAGACTTGGCCGGTCAGGCTAGCCCAGAAGATCCGCAACGATTTCGAGAAGGGTCCGGGCCGCCTGCCCGCACCATAGGACGGCGACAAGGCCGCGTGGGCAATGGCGGGAAAGGCTGCGACGGGCAGATCGGCCAGAGCCGAGCGCGCCGCCTGAAGGTCGTAGTCAATGCGCCCCCTCACCCAGCCTTGCGCCAAATCGTGTGACAACCGGCCAGCCCCGAGCAGGGCCCCAACCCCATAGGCCCGCGCTGCGCTTCGAATGGCATGAGGGTCCGTGCCCGGGGACAGGATCGACAGGGCGAGCGCGCTATAGACCACCTGTGTGGCATCAACGTGCGCCAGAACCGCGTCTTCGCTGTCCACCAGCGTGCGGCCCAGATCGTCAATCCGTGCCTCGATCAGGCTGTTCAGCAGCACCGGGGACAGGTCATGGCGCTCCAGCACACCGGCCAAGGCTAGGGCTGAGGGATGGGCGCGAGGCGCGAGGCCCTGCGCCATCTCGTCGATGGCTTCGGACCACCAGGTCAGGCGGATTTCGCCCATGAAGGGGTCACTGACCAGATCGCGGACCTTGGCCAACTCATGATCAAAGGCAAGCAGCGCAAGCACATCGGCCCGCGCCTGCGGATCAGCAATCAGTCGACTGGCCAGCCACCGGTCGGGGTCCACGCGCTTGATCAGGCTATCAATATCGTCCGTCATGATTGGGAAATGGTCCGATTGAGCCAACAAAAAAGGGGCCCGCCGTTGCCAGCGGGCCCCTTGATTGATTGATCCTGATCTTAGCCGAACAGGGTTTGGTTCATGGTCATGGTCACCAGCATGGGGATCGACAGCAGCAGGTTGGTGCGGCTGAACAGCATGGCGGTGCGACCGGCCTTGGCCTTGGCGTCGGCATCAGCCTCGACAATGCCCAAAGCGATCTTCTGGTTTGGCCAGATGAACAGCCAGACGTTCAAGAACATGATCGTCGCCATCCACATGCCCACGCCGATGAACACGGTCTGGGGATTGGCAAAGCCTTCTAGTGCGCCCAGCGTATAGGCCTGAACCAGATAGCCACGGTTCCAAGCCAGAACGATACCGGCCAGCAGGGTGGCCACAGCGGCCCAACGGAACCAGAACAGGGCTTCGGGCGCGATGTACTTGGTCACGCCCGCTTTCAGCTCAGCAGGGACGCTTGGCATCATACGGATCTGAACGAAGTTGAAATAGTACAGCAGGCCGATCCACAGGATTCCCGCAAAGACGTGGATCATACGGAACAGGCCTTGCCAGAAGATGGCGTCAGTGCTGCCGTGATGAACGCGGTAACCGGCGACCAAGATCAGCGCCAAGACGACGCTAACGATGACGGTGTTTCTAAAATTTTGCAGCAGACCTGCCATGTTGCCCTCCCAAGAAGCCCAAAGGAGCCCCGAATTAACTGACAATATACGGCGATTTGCCGCGCCCATGGAAGGGGGAATGAAAAGATCGTCTAAACGGCGATAAGCGCCGCTGCCAAACGTCGGCCTTCAGCCGCCAGAACATTGTACATCCGAGCCGCTGTTGGCGTGTCCATGAACTCTAGGCCAATGCCTGCTCGCTGGAGGGCGTCACGCAGGGCGCGAGGCGGCAGGGCCTGCACAGCGCCAGTGCCCAGAAGGACGAACTCCACCGTACCCAGACCCGCCGCAAAGACCGCCGCGAGGTGATCGGGGGTCAGGGCCTCTAGAGCCGTCGCAGACCAAGGCTGAGCCGCATCATCGAGGATCAGCAGCGAGCCCTCATGGCGCTGGCCAGAGACCCGAAAGCCTCCGCCGCCAAAAGCGTCGATCGATGGCGGGTGACGCAAGTCCCTAGCCCTTTAGGACTGTGGCAATCGGCTCGGCCTCATCGTTCCGCTTCACGCCCCACAGAAGGATGATCGGCGAGGCGACATAGACCGACGAATAGGTCCCGATGACGATGCCGAAGATCAGCGCGATGGAGAAGCCGTGCAGGGCCTCACCGCCAAAGATCGCTAGACCGGACAGGGCCAAGATCGCGGTCACACCGGTGATGATCGTCCGCGACAGGGTCTCGTTGATCGACAGGTCGATTACGTCCCGAAGCGGCATCTTCTTATATTTCCTAAGATTTTCGCGCAGGCGGTCGAACACCACGACCGTATCGTTCATCGAATAGCCGATGATGGTCAAGATCGCGGCGATCATGGTCAGGGTAAATTCGAGCCGAAGCAGCACGATTAGGCCAAAGGTCAAGATCACGTCGTGGAACAGTGCCACCACCGCGCCGAGGCCAAACTGAAGCTCGAAACGGAACCAGATATAGAGCAGCATCAGGCCAATCGCGACGCCGAGCGCCATGATCCCGTTGCGGAACAGCTCTCCCGACACCTTAGGTCCCACCACTTCGGTGCGAGAATAGGTGACCGGACCGATGGCCGCATTCAGCGCCGTCTTAACCCGATCAACCGTTTGGGCGGGATCGGAGCCCTCTGGGGTCTGGAACCGGATCAGGGCATCGTTGGGCGCGCCAAAGGCCTGAACCTGCACATCGCCCAGATTGAGTTGGCCTAGCGTGGACCGCACAGTTCCCAGATTGACCGGCTTTGCGCCGGTATTGAGTTCCAGCACTGTGCCGCCCTTGAAGTCGATACCGAAGTTCAACCCTGGTCGATAGAGGCCAACAGCGGTCGCCAACACAGCGATGACAGACAGGACGGCTGCGGCGCGCGCGAAGCCAACGAAATCCAGATTGGTCTTTTCTGGAAGCAGTTTGATGAACGGCCAGAACATAGGCTTCGCCTTATACAATCGGGAGTTTTTTGGGACGAACAACGCGGAACCACCAGGCGATAAGAACCTGGGTGATCAGGACCGAGGTAAAGACCGAGGTGATAACCCCAATCGATAGGGTCCAGGCAAAGCCCCGAACGGGACCCGAACCGAACTGGAACATGATCAGGGCCGCCAAGATGGTGGTGACATTGGCATCGATGATGGTGGTCATGGCCTTGGAATAGCCAGCCTCAGCCGCAGCGATTGGGGTTCGACCCGCCCTAACCTCATCACGCATGCGCTCATAGATCAGCACGTTGGCGTCAACCGCGACTGCGAGGGTCAAGATCAGGCCCGCAATACCAGGCAAGGTCAGGGTCGCTTGGGTGACGCTCATCAGGGCCACAATCAACAGACCATTGACCACCAAGGCCGCAGCCGCAAAGCCACCAAACAGGCCATAGGCCAAGATGATGAAGGTGAAGATCAGTGAGGCCCCTAAGAGCGTCGAAAACTGACCCGCCTGCACGGCGTCCGCCCCCAGTTCAGCACCAACCGTGCGCTGTTCTTCAACCTTCAAAGGCGCAGGCAAGGCACCGGCGCGAAGCAGGACCGCCAACTCGTTGGCGCTGGCCTCGGTGAAGTTGCCGCTGATCTGGCCAGAACCGCCTCGGATAGGTTCATTGATACGCGGTGCCGAGATGATCTTACCATCGAGCACGATGGCGAAGCGCTTACCCGTATTATCCGCCGTGGCGTCGCCAAAGCGTCGCGCGCCTTGGCCGTTGAAGCGGAAGGAGACGACCGGCTGGCCCGCCTGATCAAAAGATAGGCGCGCGTCTGTCAACATCTCGCCCGACACAACCGCACGACGCTTGACGAGTTGCATTGGCTCGCTCGGCTCTTCGCTAGGCAGGAGTTCAGATCCTGGCGGAATGCGACCGGCGGCGGCTTCTTGAAGCGTGACGCTATCATCCACCATCTGGAAGGTCAGCTTAGCGGTTTGACCGATAACATTCTTCAAACGCTCAGGGTCACTCTCGCCTGGAGCCTGCACCACGATACGGTTCGTACCCTGTCGGATGATGGTCGGCTCGCGCGTACCGAGGGCATCGATCCGGCGGCGAATAATTTCGATCGACTGTTCAACAGCCTTTGCACCCTCAGCATTCAAAGCTTCCTGCACGAGGGAGAGCTGGAGTGTTTGGTCGCTGAGGACCGAAAGGTTCATATCCCGACCGCCCGGAGCACCGGCCAGCGGCTGACCAAGGCGGCTCAGTGCCTTGCGGGCCGGTTCAACCTGAGTGGGATCGGTAATCCGAACCGTGACCATGCCATTGACCTGCCCCAGGCCGGTAAAGACGATCTGTTCGGTGCGCAGGGTGCCGCGCACATCTTCGAGCAGATTGGCCAACCGCTCACGCTTTAGGGCGTCGGTATCCACCTCTAGCAGGAGATAGGAGCCCCCCTGCAGATCGAGGCCCAGATTGAGCTTCTGATGCGGGGCCCAAGCGGGCATCTGATCCATCACCGACTTGGGCAGGACGTTTGGCAAGGTGAACACAAGGCCGAACAGCAGTGCGGCTGTACAAGCAATCACCTTCCAGCGGGCAAGATTGAGCATGGGCTTGGACTTTCGGCGCCGAGGGCGGGTAGTAACATCAAAAAAGACGGCGGCAGGATCGTCCCACCGCCGCGATCATTAGGACTTGGTGTCGTTGGCCGCTGCGGGCTCGCCGCGCGTGCGCACGTCCGAAATCATCGCCTTGACGACCTTCACGGTGACACCGGTGGCGATCTCTACGCCCACTTCGGTCTCTTCGACCCGCGCGACCTTGCCGATCATGCCGTTGGACAGAACCACCGTATCACCGCGCTTGATGCCGGTGATCAGGGCCTGATGTTCCTTGGCGCGCTTTTGCTGCGGGCGGATCAGCAGGAAGTAGAACAGAACCAAGAGCAGCAAGATCGGAGCGATCTGCATCAAAAAGTCTTGCGGGCCGCCCATCGGGGCGCCTGCTGCTGCAGCGGTCTGGGCCATAGCCGGGGTCGCGAACATGAAGTCTCACCTGTTATGGTCGGCCAGTACGAACATCGTCGGCCTGAAGTTGCCGGAAACTAGGCGTTGAGAGCAGGTTTTGCAATGGAGCGCCAACCGCTTTAGGAACCATTGGCCATGACCCATGACCTTAATGCCACCCTGATCCGCATTGCAGAGGCCCTCGAACGGCTGGCTCCCGCCCCTGTGCCCGAGCCAGACTTCGCCTCAGCCAAGCTCTTTCGCCATGATGCGGCCCAAGGCCTGTTCGTGCCCGCACCGGACTATCCGCTGGCGCTGGACCTTCTGGTCGGGGTCGAGCGGCAAAAATCGCGGTTTGTTGAGAACCTGCGCCGCTTTGCTAGGGCGCGTCCGGCCAACCCGGTCCTGCTCTGGGGCGCGCGAGGGGCGGGCAAGAGCTCGATGGTCAAGGCGGCTTTCATGACCGTCGCCGCTGAGCAGCCCAGCCTGCGCCTCATCGAGGTGGACCGCGATGAGGTCACGGCCCTGCCGCGCCTGTTTGAGCGCCTGCGCGGGCGTCCGGAGCGGTTCCTGGTCCTCTGTGATGACCTGTCGTTCGAAGAGGGCGCAGCGTCGGCTAAGGCCTTGAAATCCGCGCTTGAAGGCGGTGTCGGCGGACCACCGGAAAATGTGCTCTTCACCGCCACCTCAAACCGCCGTCACCTGATGCCGCGAGATCATAATGAGACCAAGGGGGCCATGGCGGCTGCCGAAGATGCCGAAGAGGAGGTCTCGGTCTCGGACCGCTTTGGCCTCTGGATTGGTTTCCCTCCGATGGACCAGCCGACCTATCTGGAGGCCGTGCGCCTCTATGCCCAGCGCTTTGACCTGACGATCAAGGACCTCGACCGCCGCGCCCTGCAATGGTCGCAACTGCGCGGGGGCCGGTCGGGCCGCGTCGCGTGGCAGTTTATTCGGGATCTGGCGGGGGAGTTAGATCAGGATTTGCAGGGGTAGAAGCCCCTACCCCGGCTACGCCGGTACTTCCCCCAGAGGGGAAAGATCATAGATGCGCAAATCTTCCCCCTATGGGGAAAGCGATGCGAAGCATCAAAGGGGGCCTTGTTTCCTCTGCCCGCGTTCCCCGCGAAGGCGGGGACCCAGACCGGTTCACGCAGTTGAGAGGGCCGTGGATAGCCCCCTCACCCAACCCTCTCCCCCAAGGGGGCGAGGGCTTATCCGTTCTAGCCCTCCCCCTGTGAGAGAGGGTTGGGTGAGCGCCTTGTTTTCCCTACCTTGGCATCACCAAGGACGGATCGATCGGGCGGGCCTTTTCCTTCGGTGAAGGCGCATAGCGCAGTTCGAAATGGAGTTGGGGCGCTTCAACGCCTCCGGTGCGGCCGACCAAGCCGATGGTCTGGCCCTGAGCGATACGGTCCTTGATCTTGACCGAGGTGCTGGCCATGTGGGCATAGGCCGTGACCCAGCCCCCCTCGTGCTTGATCAGCACCAGATTGCCGAAGCCGGGCACCAGATTACCCGAATAGACCACCTCACCGCCCGCAGCCGCCCGGACGGGATCGCCATCCTTGCCGCTGAGATTGATGCCATCATTGCGCTGACCACCGGGCTTGACGCCAAAACCAGAGATCACATCGCCGCGCACAGGCCACAGGAATCGACCGCGACCAGAGGCAATGATTTCAGCCTCTGTTGGCAAAGCCCCGGTCTCAGCCGCCGCCGTCGGTGCAGGCGGCAAGGTGACGGGCCGTGGCTCAGGCCGCACGGGCGGCGGCAGGGTGCCATTGGCAACAGGCTTGGGTGGCAGAACGGTCGCCGCCGAAGAGGTCATGGACTGATTGAGGGGCTGGGCAGCGGCGGCCTCGTCCGCTGCGCGTTTGGCCGCGAGTGCCCGCTCATTGGCCATCCGCGCCGCTTCACGACGAATTATTTCCTGCTCGGCTTCAAAACGAGCCGCTTCGGCACGGTCGGCCGCCGCCTGTTGCGCGGCCCGCTCTGCAGCCTGAGCCTTTTTGGCCAAACGCACCTGAACCTCAGGCGGCAACTTAACCTTCTGACCAGGACGCAGACCCTTGCTCGACGTCGTCCTGTTCAGCTTGGTCAGGTCTGAGACGCTGACGTCAAAGCGATTAGCGATGTCGGAATAGGTATCGCCGCGCTGGACCTCATAGACCATCGGCGCAGGAACCTTCAGCACCTTACCCCTTGGCAGGGCATAGGGCTTTTTCAGGCCGTTCATCTGGATCAGATCGTCCTTATCCATCCCCAGACGCCGTGCCACGCTAGCGACCGTATCGCCGCGCACGACCTTGTAGGTGCCCTTGCCGCCCCGCACATGCTTCGGCAGCGCCGCATAGGACTGGGTCGAGATTTCGATGGCGGGCGCAGCCTCTGCCTCAACCGGATTGGGCGCGACCGCCGAGACGGGGACCTTAATGACCTTACCGCGCATTAGGGCGTAGGGCTTTTTCAGTCCATTGAGAGCGATGATCTCAGACTGACTGACCTTTAAACGTTTGGCGATCACAGCGACGGTGTCACCCTTGGTCACCTTGTAGGTCTCGAAGGACTCCGGTGCATCGGCGACCGTTGTGGGCTTAGCCTCTGCCTTCACGCTAGGCTTCGCACCGGCTGGACCCGGTACTTTCAGAGCCTGGCCCAAGGACAGGGCATAGGGCTTTTTGAGGTCGTTCAGCGCGATGATGTCGTCTTGGCTGACCTTCAAACGCTTGGCGATGAGGCCGACCGTGTCGCCCTTTGCCACCTTATAGGTGGTGCTGGCCGTCTCGACCGGCGGCTCAACCGGCCGGGTCTTGGCCTTTGGTTCCGCTGCAAGGGCGGCCTTCGCGTCGCTCAGTGCCAAGACTTGCCCGAGCTTGAGGGCATAGGGACGCTTCAAGCCGTTCAGAGCAATAATATCTGCTTGGTTGACGCCGGTTCGATTGGCGATTGCGCCCACCGTGTCCCCCTTGGCGACCTTGTAGGTCGAGGGGCTGGCGTCCTTGGACTTGGTTTTGGTGTCTGAGGTCTTGTCGGCCTTGGCGTCAATCCGAGACGAGGCCTTGGCAGACTTCGGAGAGGTCACCTTCAGCACCTTGCCCAATGACAGGTGGTAAGGCTTTTTGAGACCGTTCATCTCGATAAGATCGGCTTGGGTCATGTCCAAGCGCTTGGCAATCGATTCAACCGTATCGCCCGATACCACCGTATAGGTGCCATCCGAGTCAGCCTTGGCCTTCGAACCCTTAGACGTGTGGGACGACTTGCTATGGGTCGCCGCATCGGCGCGCAGGACTTCACCGCTCAGGGGGCTCACACTGAGGGCAAGGGCCGAGGCCAAGATCAGGACTTTTTTCATCGCCGCTCCAAACGAAAGATGGCGGGAATCACCGTTGGCATGGTCGGGCACCATTTACCATGCCGCCCACTCAAGCAAATCAATAAATAATTCCGCAAGTTATAGTTCCCGAGCCACACCCTCAAGTAAGGGTACAAACCGGACATCACAGAGGGTTTCCACCTTAAAGTCTCCCTTTCCGTCGCCTGCATATCGCATCAGGCTCTGGACCGGCCCGCGACCGACCGGCACGACCAGCACGCCGGAGGGTTTGAGTTGTGACAAGAGCTCCCTAGGCTCACCTGGTGCTGCGGCTGTGACCAAAATACGGTCAAAAGGCGCCTGATCCCGCCAGCCTTCCGCGCCATCACCAAACCGCGTGATAATGTTGGTCAGGTCGAGCGTCTTGAACCGCTTTTCGGCCTCGCCCATCAAGGTGCGATAGCGCTCGACGGTGTAAACATAGCGGGCCAGCCGCGCCAAAACGGCGGTTTGATAGCCCGATCCGGTGCCGATCTCCAAAACCCGTGAGCGAGGCTCTAAGGTCAGGGCTTGAGTCATTAGACCCACGATGAAGGGCTGACTGATGGTCTGACCGCAGGCGATAGGCAGGGCCGAATCTTCCCACGTCCGGTCCTGAAACAGGTCCGGCACGAACAGGTCGCGCGGCGTCTGTTCCAGCGCACCCAGCACGTTCGGGTCGGTGACACCTTGCGAACGCAGACCCAAGATCAGGCGGGCGCGCCGGGTGTCGTCTGTTTCTGGCTCATCGGTCATGGACCTTGCTACCCTCTTGGCGGCGTGCCGCCCAGAGCCTTTTTCAGCTCGTGGACTGTGGCATTGTGGGTAAGGTCGATATGAAGCGGCGTGACCGAGATCTTGCCATCATAAATGGCACGCAAATCGGTTCCCTCAGCCGGGTTAGAGATCTGCCCGCGAAAGCCCAGCCAGTAATAGTCATTGTTGCGCAGGTCCGTGCGTCGCTCGGCCTGGATCAGGGGATTGTCGCGAAAACCCTGCCGCGTGACCTCGACCTCCTTGACCTCAGACGCGTCGAGATCGGGGAAATTGATGTTGATCACAACATCATTGGGCCAACCAGCCTTGAGTACCTGCCGGATCACACCGGGGCCAAAGGCTTCGGCGGTGGCAAAATGGATATGGTGGTCTTGATGGCGGATACGGCGCGCTTGACTAAGGGCCATCGATGGGACCCCGAGGGCCATCCCCTGGATCGCGCCAGCGACGGTGCCCGACATGCTGACATCCTCGCCCATATTCTGACCGTGATTGACGCCAGACAGAACCAGATCAGGCCGCTTACCGGGGATCAGTTCTTGAATGCCCAGAAGGGTGCAGTCGGTCGGGGTGCCCAACACCGCAAAACGCTTCTCACTGATGTGCCGCACCCGCAGAGGCTCGGACAGGGTCACCGCACGGCTCGCGCCAGACTGCTCGCGCTCGGGGGCAACGACCCAGACATCGTCGGACAGGGCCCCTGCAATCTTTTCGAGGCAGGCGAGGCCCTCGGCATGGATACCGTCATCATTGGTGAGCAGGATGCGCATGGTCCGGCCCTAGGCCTTGCCACCAATCTGGGTGACGCCGCCCATATAGGGAACCAAGGCCTCGGGGATCAGGATGCTGCCGTCGGCCTGCTGATAGTTCTCCAGCACCGCGACCAGCGTACGGCCAACCGCAAGGCCGGAGCCATTGAGCGTATGGACAAAGCGCGTGCCCTTCTCGCCCGCCGCCTTGAACCTTGCATCCATACGACGGGCCTGGAAGTCACCGCAGTTGGAGCAGGAGCTGATCTCGCGATAGGTGTTCTGGCTCGGCAGCCAGACCTCTAGGTCATAGGTCTTGCGCGCGCCAAAGCCCATGTCGCCGGTGCAGAGCAGCATGGTGCGGAACGGCAGGCCTAGCGCCTTGAGCACGCCCTCGGCGCAACCGACCATGCGCAAAAGTTCGTCTTCGGACTGTTCCGGCGTGGTGATCGAGACCAGCTCGACCTTGTAGAACTGATGCTGGCGGATCATGCCGCGCGTATCCCGGCCCGACGCCCCGGCCTCAGACCGAAAGCTAGGCGTCAGGGCGGTCATGCGCAGGGGAAGGTCCTCGGTCGCCACAATCTGCTCACGCACAATATTGGTGATCGAGACCTCGGCGGTGGGGATCAGCCAATGATCGCCCGTCGTGCGAAACAGGTCCTCGGCAAACTTCGGCAACTGCCCCGTACCAAAGAGCGCTTCGTCCTTGACCAGCAGGGGCGGTGAAACCTCCACATAACCGTTCTGGACAGTCTGCATGTCGAGCATGAACTGGCCGAGCGCCCGTTCCAGCCGCGCGAGTTGGCTTTTAAGGACCACGAACCGAGCGCCGCTCATTCGGGCCGCAGCGTCGAAATCCATCATGCCGAGCGCCTCGCCGAGATCGACATGGTCCTTGGGCCTGTTCAGCGTTGCGGCGGGCACGTCCTTGGGGTCACCCCAGCGGCGGACCTCGACATTGCCGTGCTCGTCCTCGCCCAGCGGCACATCGTCGGCCGGCAGGTTGGCCAAGGAGGCCAAAATCCCGCGCAGGGCCTCAGACTCGACCTTTTCCGCCTCGGCCGCAGCGGCAAGATCGACCTTATAGCCCTCGACCGCCTGCATCAGGCGCGCAGCCTCGGCCTCGTCCTTGCGGCCCTTGGTCTGACCGATCAGTTTGGAGGCGTCATTGCGCTTGGACTGGGCCTCCTGCCCTGCCGTCTGTGCCGCACGAAGGCGCTGGTCGATGGCGAGGATGGCGGAGGACTGAGGCGCAAGCCCACGCTTGGCCCAGGCCGCGTCATAGGCCTCTGGATTATCGCGAATTGCCTTGATGTCATGCATGGGGTCGCGCCGAACCGAAAACGAAAGGATGCGCCCCTTCTAAGGTGCGCCGCGCAGGGTGCCAACCCCGTCACGCTGCAGTGACGGGGTTGAAAGCCTAGGCGACGTCTTTTTCGAAGCTCTCAATCTGACGGGCGGTCCAGTCCGGCGACTTGGTGTAACGCGCCAGCAGATTATAGATCACCGGCACCACGAACAGGGTCAGCAGAGTGGCAAAGATCGCGCCTGAGAAGATGACCACGCCGATGGTCTTGCGGCTGCCCGCTCCTGGCCCTGAAGCCAAGATCAAGGGCAAAGCTCCGCACGCCGCTGAGATCGAGGTCATGATGATCGGGCGCAGGCGTAAGACCGACGCCTCAATCACCGCCTCTCTAATCTTCAAGCCCTCATCGCGGAGTTGATTGGCGAACTCGACGATCAAAATGCCGTTCTTAGCCGCCACCCCGACCAGAATGATCAGGCCGATCTGGCTATAGGTATTGATCGAAGACCCCGCCATCAGCAGGCCAAACAGCCCCCCCAAGGCGGCAAGTGGGACCGTCAGCATGATCACAGCCGGGTGGATCCAGCTTTCGAACTGCGCGGCCAGAACCAAGAACACCAAAATCAGCGCCATACCAAAGGCAAAGGAAATACCGCCGCTGGCCTCCAAATAGTCCTTGGCCACACCGCCCCAGAGGATGGTGACGCCTCGGCTCGGCTGTTGTGCGGCCTGATCACGATAGAACTGCACCGCCTCTTCGACCGTATAGCCGGGGTTCAGCTCTGCGGTCAGGGTCACAGACCGCTGTCGATTGATCCGCTCACGATCGGGCGTGTCGCCCCGCACGGAAGTCTTGACCACCGAAGCCAGCGGCACCAGTTCGCCCGAATTGGCGCGGACATAGAGGGTGTTGAGGTCCTGCTCGGTCCGGCGCTTTTCAAGGTCGGTCTGCAGGATGACGTCATATTCCTGTCCACCCTTGATGTAGGTGGTGGATTTGCGAGAGCCGAACATGGTCTCCAGCGCACGGCCAACCGCTTGAGGTGAAACCCCCAAGGAGGCAGCCTTGTCACGGTCCAGCTCGACCAGCAGACGCGGCGATGTCGGTTCAAAGTTCAGACGAGGACGGGCGAGCCCAGGATTGCCCTGCGCGGCCTTAAAGATCGGATCGATCCATAGGGCCAAGTCCTCATAGTCATTACCGGCGGCGATCAGATCGACATTGTTACCCGAACCGCCACCGCCCGATCGCTGGAACGGCCCGCGCACGCTGGCCACGACCCGCGCTTCGGTCAGGTTCGACAGGGCCTTGTTGGTTTGCGCTGCGATCTGGTCAGCGGTGACCTTACGATCCGTCCAATCCTTGAGAACCAAAATACCAGAGCCAGAATTGCCCTGTGACGAGCCAAAGCGAGGGACTCCGATATTGTACCGCTCGACCTCACCCTTGTCGTACAGGCTCTTAAAATAGGCCTCTGCCTTGAGCATAACCCCGACCGTATAGTCGTAGCCCGCGCCCTCGGGGGCTTGTAGCGAGATGTCGACCCGTCCTCGATCTTCGCTGGGCACCAGTTCCTTGGGCAGCATGATGAAGATGCCACCGGCCATAACACCCATAAACAGGACCATACCCAAGACGCCGCCCGCCGCCTTACGCTCTGCAGTCAGCATCTCAAGCGACGCCCGATAGGAAACCCGCATGGCCTCCATGACCCGATCGACGCGAACCGACAGCCAGGTTCCGCCCGCCGATGGACGCAGCAGTTTCGAGGCCAGCATAGG
>Ga0214921_10004470_pt1 | contig 20546 bp, 15 predicted proteins | sample LL1505_MetaG_FD_177992 | JGI IMG/M metagenome (GOLD analysis project Ga0214921, IMG submission 177992) | Freshwater microbial communities from Lake Lanier, Atlanta, Georgia, United States - LL-1505 | ecosystem: Environmental > Aquatic > Freshwater > Lake | place: USA: Georgia | collected...
AGTTTGGTCATGCGGTTCTTGTTCCTCATAGCACTCTTGATTATGAGCCTGCATGCAAAGGCAAGTTGTACAGATCAACTTACTGGCAATGTGCGCTATTCAGATAAAGGCCTGGATCAAGCAGTAATTAGTGTTGCGCTACTAATCCGCCATGCCTCAGTAGTGCATCAATTTGTGGCGGCCTCCCCCGAAAGGCGGCAAAAGACTCAGCTGCAGGGCGACTACCACCCACCTCTAAGATCTCTGTGCGATAGCGTATGCCAGTCTCGGCATCTAGAACACTTCCCTTGAGCTTGGCTGCCTCTTCAAATGCAGAATAAACATCAGCCGATAGGACCTCAGCCCACTTATAGCTATAGTAGCCAGCAGCATAACCACCTGCAAAGATATGACTAAAAGTGTTAGGCCAACGCGAGATAGTGGCTTGGGGGATCACATGGAATTGATTATTTATCGTCCGGGCTAGATCAAGGACCGCTTGCCCTTTTGCTGCTGGTGAATCAAATTGAGAGTGCAATCTCCAGTCCGTTAGTGAGAACACCAACTGACGCATGGTGGTGAGACCATTCTGAAAGTTCTTGGCTGCCAACATTTTGTCATAGAGATCACGCGGTAATGGCAAACCAGTATCAACATGCGCTGTCATTTGTTGCAGTACCTCCCACTCCCAGCAGAAGTTCTCCATAAACTGACTGGGCAATTCAACAGCATCCCATTCAACCCCATTAATCCCAGAGACTCCTAGAGCCCCAACTTGCGTTAAGAGGTGATGCAGACCATGCCCACTTTCATGAAAAAGAGTAATAACATCATCGTGTGTAATCGTGGGCTGGAGCAATTGACCATTTACCTCAACCGGTGCAGCAAAGTTGCAGACGAGATAAGCGACAGGCGCTTGCACCTCACCATTTGGTAAGAGACGACGACCGCGCGCATCATCCATCCAAGCACCACCCCGTTTACCAGAGCGTGCATAGGGATCGAGATAAAAGTAGGCAATGGCTTGATTACTCGCATTCCTAATCTCAAAGGATTGCACGCTGGGGTGCCAGATTGGCAAAGAAGCTGGCTTAATCGTCACTGAGAACAGAGTTTGAATGACCTTAAACAAGCCATCTAAGACCTTGGGCAAGGGAAAATATTGTTTGAGCTCATTCTCAGAGAAGGCATAACGCTCTTGCTTGAGTCTTTCTGAGACAAAGGCCATATCCCAGGGCTCAATGCCATCGACTAGACCAAGAGTATGAGCAAACGCTTGCAATTCATCCCAATCCTTCTTCGCAAAGGGCTTAGCGCGTTTAGCAAAATCGGTCAGGAAGGCATCTACCTCACCCACAGCACGCGCCATCTTAGGCGCCAAACTAAGAGCGGCGTAATTATCAAAGCCCAGCATGCGAGCCTCTTCGTCACGCAAACGCAATTGCTCAATCATATTTTGGGTGTTATCCCAATCTATCTTTCCCTTGCTGTATTGAGGTGCCAATTCTGAGGCGCGGGTTACATAGGCTTCATAGAGCAAGCGTCGCAAGGAACGGTTTTGGGCATACTGTTGTACAGGGTAATAGGAAGGAAAGTGCAAGGTGAAAGCCCAGCCTTCAAACCCCTTTTGTTTGGCAGTATCAGCCGCTGCGGCAATCACATCATCTGGTAAACCAGTTAGATCAGCCTGATTAGTAACTAGATGAACAAACGAGTCTGTTGCATCCAAGACATGATCTGAAAATGCCTTGGCTAAAGTAGCTTGCTCATCTTGGATTGCTGCAAAACGCGGTTTTTGGGAATCGGGTAGCTCAGCGCCACCCAAACGAAAATCCCGTAAGGAGTTATCGATCACCTTTTGTTGCTCAGGACTTAGAGTTAAAAACTCAGCACTTGCCTTGATCTCTTTATAACGCTCATAGAGCGCTAGATTTTGTCCAAGACTAGCAAAGAATGCGGTTACCTTGGGTAACATAGCACCATAAGCGGCCCGCAACTCTGGGGTATCCGCAACTGCATTGAGATGCGAGACTACACCCCAAGAGCGACCTAATTGCTCAGTCGCATCTTCAAGAGGTTCTGCCAAATCGTGCCACGTAGCCGGCGTTTTAGAATCAATTGCCTGAGTAACTGCAGCCTCACAGCCACAGAGTAAAAACTCAATGGCAGGTGCAATTTGCTCCGGACGAACTGCATCGTACTGAGCAATGCCACGACCAAAAGAGAGAAGGGGATTATGCATATCAGGAGACGAAAGAGGTGTAGGGGTGTTCATACCATTAGCTTACTCGAATGAAGAAAAGCAGTATTACCCTACAAGATGAGGGCCATAAAGCCAAAACAGAAAAAACACCTAAGACAGCTTACTAACCGGCTTCATGCTCCGCTCGACTGTCTCGAGCGTGTTCATGAGAAGCATGGTGATGGTCATGGGGCCAACACCACCCGGTACTGGCGTGATCCAGCCGGCAACATACTTTGCAGTATCAAAATCAACATCACCGCATAATTTACCGTCAGGCAGGCGATTAATACCGACATCAATGACCACCGAACCCGGCTTCACCATATTGCCAGTAATCATCTTGGGCTTGCCCGTTGCCACCACTAAGACGTCTGCCTCTTTGGTATGAGCCGATAAATCCTTGGTCTTGCTATTGCAAATGGTCACTGTGGCACCTGCTTGTAAAAGAAGCATGGCCATGGGTTTACCCACAATATTGGAAGCCCCGATAACCACCGCACGAGCACCGCGAAGGGGATACTCAATACTCTCGAGCATCTTCATGCAGCCGTATGGGGTGCATGGCTTGAAGAGTGGTGCACCCACCATCAAAGCACCCGCATTAGCTATATGAAATCCGTCCACATCCTTATCCGAGTCAATCGACTCTAGAACACGCTCTGCGGAGATATGTTTTGGAAGAGGAAGTTGTACCAAGATTCCATGAATGCTGGGATCGGCATTAAGGGTGGCGATACGAGCAAGCAGTTGGGCCTCATCGAGTTCGGCAGGATAGCGCTCAAGAACAGAATGAAAGCCAACATCCTCACAGGCTTTCACCTTATTGCGGACATAGACCTGACTGGCAGGATCATCGCCGACCACAATGACCGCTAGACCAGGACGAACTCCTTTAGCAGTCAGAATTGCGGAACGCGCTGTAATCTCAGCCCGTAATTTTTTGGAGAGGAGATTTCCATCAATCAGTTGTGCAGGCATAGAACGAATTAAGAGAGTGCTAAGCGCAGAAGATCGGCAACGGTATTCACGTTCAGCTTTTCCATGATGTTGGCACGGTGAGCCTCAACCGTTTTGATGGAGATGCTTAAATCATCAGCAATTTGTTTGTTCAAACGCCCCGCCACAATCCGCTCGAGTACCTGACGCTCACGACCCGTTAGCTTACCCAATAAACTCTGGGTGTTCTTACGTTGATCGGCCTGTGCAAAATCAATGCGTGCTTTGGTGAGCATGCGTTCAACCAAGGCGCATAGTTCATTTTCTTTAAAAGGCTTCTCCACAAAATCAACAGCACCGCGCTTCATGGTGGAGACCGCCATCGAGACATCGCCGTGACCTGTAATAAAGGAAATCGGCATTGGCAGGTGCTCGCTGATCAAGCGCTCTTGCAACTCCAAACCGGACATACCGGGCATGCGTACATCCAGGATCAAACAAGAGATGGTGGACTTGTCGGTATTTTGGAGGGACTGTAAAAAACGCTCGGCACTCGCGTGGCAACGAACGGTATACCCATTACTTTCTAATAACCAAGTGAGCGAGTCACGGACTGCTTCATCGTCGTCAACAACATAGACAACTTCAGCTTGGGCTGTTTTCGGGGGATTGCTTAGATTCATTGGTATTTCCTATAGACGACTTTGATATATGACTAGATTCCAAAGGTAACAGAATTGTAAAGGTGCAGCCGACCAAACGGGTATGTTCGGTATCCATATGATTTTTGGCCCACAAACGACCGTGGTGAGACTCAATAATGGACCGACATATATTAAGCCCCATTCCCATACCATCTTCTTTAGTACTAAAGAAGGGCTCAAACATCCTAGAAATCACGGATTCGGCAATTCCAGCGCCCGTATCGGTAACTTGGATGCGGATCATGCTGGGGAAGGTGCTGGTTTCCAGATCAGCGGTGATGCGCACCGGGGGGGCAGACCAGCGTGAGGACAGGGGATAAACCTCGCGCAAGCTGTCCAAAGAGTTTTTTAGGAGATTCACCAAAACCTGTTGAATTAAGACTGGGTCAAGGTCAACCAAGGGAATATCACTCGCTACCTCGGATACGATCTTGAGCCGATGACGATTCGCTTCGAGTTCCACCAGACCTACTGAGTCTGCCACGATATCGGTAATATTGGATGGCTTGCTTTGGGGCTCACTGCGTTTTACAAACCCCCGGATTCGCTGAATAATCGTGCCAGCACGATGCGCCTGATCACTGGCTTTTTGTAGGGCGGGTAGTAGTTCGACCGAGAGTGGACTATTAGTACCGCTTAGACGTTTGGCTATGCCCATGCAGTAGTTCGAGATCGCTGATAAGGGTTGATTGAGTTCGTGCGCGAGTGAGGAGGCCATCTCACCCATGGTTGTGAGACGACTTGTAAATTGCATACGCTCCTCTTGTTGGCGCGCAATCTCCTCGGTAGTCTTGCGCAAGGTAATGTCAGTCGCAATGAGTAGCTGTGCCAAGTGGCCATCCACCCACGAGATATAGCGACGTCGCACCTCATACCAATGGCTGATGTCTCCCCGCAATTGGATTTCTTCCGAGTCAAGTTCTGTGATTTGATTCAGTGCCATCGCCGGTAGGCCAGCAAGAGCATCGACATTATCTCCCTCAAAATGAAAGATTGAGGAAGGATCCATCTCATGACCTGCTAAATCAATGTGACCCTTAGCCGTATCTCCAAAGCGCTCGCGGTAGTAGCGATTGGCAAATAAGAGCTCACCCGTTTCAATCGAGACCACCGATACCGCTGCATCAAGACCCTCAAGGACGGTTACAAAGCGTTCTTGGGTTGCACTTAACTCTTCCCGAATCCGCTTAGGCTCTGAGATATCAATCACAGAAGTCACCCACCCCGATTGTTGCCCCTTATCATCAATTAAAGGTGCAATAAAGGTTCGTGTTGAGATCCGTGAGCCATCTTTACGCATGATCGTACCCTCGATACCGCTCTTGAGATTGCCATCTAGGGCACTGGTCATCTTCTGCATCAGCTGCTCATGTAATTCAGCGGGCCAAAATGGGAAGGGCGGCTTGAGGCCCAGTAATTCTTCTTGTGCCCAGCCGGTCATCTCCGAGAACGAACGATTGACATAGGTAATGCGTTTTTCTAAATCATGTGCTCGAATACCAACGGGCATGGAGTCCTCTAGAACGCGCCGAAAACTACTCTCAGTTCTTAGGTTCGCTTCGGTGAGTTGCCGCACTTGCATCTGCTTGAGTACTGACCATAAACTCCAAACTACGAAGGCAGACAAGCCAATGACCACCCCAAGTAACATTCGGAAGGTCAGGTCGGTGGGTGGTGGATAGGTATCAACGCGCAAGGTGATATTGGGACCAAGCGCACCAAAATCGAGACTGGTCTCATTGCTTAGCGAGCGAGTTGGGGTATCGCGATCGGAAGAGATTGCAAGCACACGGTTATCTCGGCCAATCAGTGAATAGCGATGCTGACTCTTTAGTTCTGGCGGAATGATGTATTGCAGAATTCCTTGGGTTGAATACATGACCGCGAGAGCACCCCGGGCTTCACCATCCTTAAAGACAGTTATCACCTCCCAAAAAATAGATTGGCGCTCTGCCATCACTGGGTCATCTTTTGCAACAGCCAAACTAATTACCTGACTGTAAGCAGGCCGGTTGGTCTCGCGACTCAGGAATACAGCTTTCTTGAGCTCGCGATCGATCTCATTGGCTTGTGGCACCGTATCAAACCATTCGGTATTCCGGCTAGGTGGCGGCACCATCCACTGACGCCATTCACTGTCATTAAGCCAAATGAGTTGCAAGATTTCTGGATGGCCTAAAACAAAGGATTGAACTTGACTTAATACCTTGTCGCGTGCCCCACGATTGTTCTCTGCTTGAGCAAGGTCTCGGCTAAACGATTGCAGGGTTTCGCTACTATTAATGAAGCGTAACTGGATACGTTGTTTTACTAAACTCAGTTCACGAAAGAGCGAGCCTTCTTGTTGTTGACGTTCCTGAACCTGCAGGACACCCAAGATGATGGCCATGACCACCAAAAAGATCACAATCGCTAATAATGGGGTGTAGACCAAGCGTGAGCCGATAAAACGCCGCATCGATGGCATTCGTTTAAAGGCTTCGACGAGTTTTAGCTGCAGTGTGCTGGTTTTAGCCAAGCGAGCAATCCTTTTTGATGATGATCCATTTTCCTGAACTCCCTAATATAAAGGGCTTTGCACTGCAATATAATTCCATATAGTGATAAAGATTATCGTTATGTGGAAAATTAATTGTCATATTCAACACCTATTCTTAAAATATTAGCCATAAGGCAGACAAAATCTGCCGTAACCAAAACCGGAGACAAACCATGGCAGCTGTACCAGAGCAAATGGCGGGTCAAGTGAACCAAAATGATCTTGATCCCATCGAAACAAAAGAATGGCTTGAGGCCTTAGATGGCGTGATTACGCATGAGGGAACGGATCGAGCCGCATTTCTGATCGACCAACAAATTGCACACGCACGGGTGAATGGAGTGGACCAACCATTTCATGCGGAGACCCCGTATATCAATACGATCCCTGTAGAGATTCAAGCACGTATTCCTGGTGATCAAAATATTGAACACCGCATTCGTTCATACACGCGTTGGAACGCAATGGCCATGGTGCTGCGTGCCAATAAAGATACGAACGTGGGCGGTCATATTTCTTCGTTCCAATCTGCTGCAACGCTTTATGACGTTGGCTACAACCATTTCTGGCACGCACCCTCTGAAACACATGGTGGTGATCTAATATTTGTTCAGGGCCACTCGGCACCTGGTGTGTATGCCCGCGCATACATGTTGGGACGATTAAGCGATGAACAACTCAATAATTTCCGTCAAGAAGTCAACGGTAAAGGGATTTCGAGCTATCCACATCCCTGGCTCATGCCAGACTTCTGGCAGTTCCCAACGGTATCGATGGGTCTTGGTCCCATCATGGCGATTTATCAAGCGCGTTTTATGCACTACTTGCAAGACCGTGGTCTTGCGACAACGGCAGGACGCAAAGTGTGGGCCTTCTTAGGCGATGGCGAGACCGATGAACCCGAGTCCTTGGGTGCAATTGGGATGGCCGGGCGCGAGAAACTCGATAACCTCATCTTTGTGGTGAACTGCAATTTGCAACGCTTAGATGGTCCAGTGCGCGGTAATGGCAAGATCATTCAGGAGCTTGAGAGCGAGTTCCGCGGTTCTGGCTGGAACGTCATTAAGGTGGTGTGGGGAGGCCATTGGGATGCACTCTTTGCCCGTGACAAAAACGGCATCTTGATGCAACGTCTAGCTGAGATCGTAGATGGACAGTATCAAACCATGAAGGCAAAGAACGGCGCCTATGTGCGAGAGACCGTATTTAATACGCCTGAGCTCAAAGCCTTAGTAGCAGATTGGAGCGACGAAGATATTTGGAACTTAAACCGTGGCGGACATGATCCTCATAAGGTCTATGCAGCATTTCATTCTGCTGCTAATCACAAAGGCCAACCAACCGTTATCTTGGCCAAGACCATCAAAGGATATGGCATGGGTGGTTCGGGTGAAGGTATGAACATTGCCCACCAAGCTAAAAAAATGAGCCACGATGATGTGGTGCGCTTCCGAGATCGCTTTGAGATTCCGGTTAGCAATGATCAATTAGAAGAGATGCCTTTGGTGAAGTTCCCCGAAGGAAGCCCTGAGCTGGAGTACATGCGGACACGTCGTATGGAACTCGGCGGTTATTTGCCACAGCGCAGAACCAAAGCAGAGAGCCTGCCTGTACCGGCGCTCGATGCATTCGGACCATTACTCGAAGCCACCACCGATGGGCGTGAGATCTCTACAACCATGGCATTTGTGCGCCTACTTAATACGGTTGTGCGTGATAAAACGATTGGTAAGCGCGTAGTTCCCATTGTTCCTGACGAGTCGCGTACCTTTGGCATGGAAGGGATGTTCAGACAACTTGGTATTTGGAGTCAACTCGGTCAGCTCTATACCCCCGAAGATCATGACCAGCTCATGTTCTATAAAGAAGATAAAGCAGGCCAGATTTTACAAGAGGGTATTAACGAAGCAGGTGGGATGTGCGACTGGATTGCAGCAGCAAACTCCTACTCAACACATGGTGTACCCATGTTGCCCTTCTATATTTTCTATTCCATGTTCGGATTCCAACGCATTGGTGATCTCGCTTGGGCTGCTGGTGATATGCGCAGCCGCGGGTTCTTGTTGGGAGGCACAGCAGGTCGTACCACGCTCAATGGGGAAGGCCTGCAGCACGAAGATGGCCATAGTCAGATTTGGGCATCGGCCGTTCCAAACTGCATTAGCTATGACCCCACCTTTGCCTTTGAGTTGGCGGTCGTGATTCAGGATGGTATGCGCCGGATGCTGACAGATCAAGAGGACGTCTATTACTACATCACCTTGATGAACGAGAACTATTCACACCCCGCAATGCCGAAGGGTGCAGAGCAAGACATCATCAAAGGAATGTATCGCTTGCAATCGATGGGCGAGGCTAACAATCCACTGCGCGTTCAACTACTAGGTAGCGGTACGATCTTCCGCGAAGTGATTTCTGCCGCAGAGATGTTACATACCGAGTGGGGGATTGCATCGGATCTGTGGGGTTGCCCCAGCATGAATGAGCTAGGACGCGATTGGAACGAGACCAACCGGAGTAATTTGCTAAACCCAAGTAATACTCCAAAGCTCTCACACGTAGAGCGCCTCTTAAAAGATACTAAAGGTCCTGTAATTGCTGCAACAGACTATATGCGTTTGTTTGCAGAACAAATTCGCCCACCGATTCAGAATCTTGGTCGTCGGTATGAGGTCTTGGGTACTGACGGCTTTGGCCGTTCAGATACCCGCGAGCAATTACGTCATTTCTTTGAAGTGGATCGTCGCTGGATTACCGTAGCCGCACTTAAAGCCTTGGCAGATGATGGCAAGATCGATCGCAAAAAAGTGGCCGAAGCAATTGTGAAGTATCAGATTGATCCCAACAAACCAAACCCAATGAAGGTGTAAGGGAACCATGAGCCAATTAATTGAAATTAAGGTCCCGGACATCGGGGATTACAAAGATATACCAGTCATTGAGGTACACATCAAGCCTGGTGACACCATTGAGAAAGAGCAGTCGCTCGTCACGCTCGAGTCTGATAAAGCAACCATGGATGTCCCATCCTCCCACTCAGGAATAGTGAAAGAAGTGAAGGTGAAGGTTGGTGATTCGATCTCAGAGGGTAGTGTTGTTCTACTTCTAGAGGGTTCTGAAGCGCCTATTAATACAGCTGCGAATACAGCTACGAATACACCTGCACCAACGCAAGCTCCAGCACCTATAAAAGTTCCATCACCAACACCAACCCCAGTAGCGCCAACACCAATCGCTGTACCAGTACCAACTCAAACGCCTGCACCTGCATCCGTGTCTACTCCCGCAGCAGCGTTAGGTCAAAGCGGTAGTCATGCAAGCCCATCGGTACGCAAGTTCGCTCGTGAGTTAGGCGTCACCATTGCTAGTGTCAAAGGAACGGGACCAAAAGGCCGCATTACGCAAGATGATGTTCAGGCTTTTGTTAAGTCGGTAATGAGTGGCGCTAGTGCACCGGCTGCAACTGGCGGTGGTAGTTTGGGTGGGCTAAATCTCTTGCCATGGCCTAAGGTCGACTTTAGTAAGTTTGGGCAGACCGAGCGACAAGCACTCTCGCGCATTAAGAAACTTTCTGCCGCCAATCTTGCTCGTAACTGGGTGATGATCCCAGCGGTTACCTATCACGAAGATGCAGACATTACTGATCTGGAAGCATTTCGTGTGCAAACCAATAAAGAGAATGAGAAGCAGGGTAGCAAGATCACCATGCTGGCATTTTTGATCAAAGCTTCTGTAGCCGCGCTGAAGAAGTATCCCGAGTTCAATTCCTCTTTAGATGGAGATGATCTCGTACTCAAGAAGTATTTCCATATTGCATTTGCAGCAGATACCCCGAATGGTCTAGTGGTACCGGTTATCCGGAATGCGGATCAAAAGGGTATCTTTGAGATTGCGCGTGAGACCGCCGAGCTTGCTGCTCTAGCACGTGATGGCAAGCTCAAGCCGGATCAAATGCAAGGCGCGAGCTTTACGATCTCTTCTCTAGGCGGCATTGGCGGCACTTATTTTGCTCCCATCATTAATGCCCCTGAAGTTGCTATTTTAGGAGTGAGTAAGGCAGCGATGAAGCCGGTGTGGAACGGTAAAGAGTTTGCACCCCGACTGATTTGCCCGCTCTCGTTAACGGCCGACCATCGCGTGATCGATGGCGCGCTAGCGACACGCTTTAATGTTTATATTGCACAACTGCTTGCCGACTTCCGTCGTGCAGTTCTATAGGGGATCACGATGAGTCAACATACGATCGTGGTACCAGACATTGGTGACTACACCGATGTCCCAGTGATTGAGATTTTAGTAAAGCCCGGTGACGAGATCACAAAAGAGCAAGCCTTGCTTGTGCTTGAGTCTGATAAGGCAACCATGGAAGTGCCAGCAGATCAAGCTGGCAAGGTCATTAGTGTGAGTGTGAAGATTGGGGATAAGGTTGCAAAAGGATCAGTGATTGCGCAGATTGAACTCGCTAGCGTTGCACCTTCGGCAGCAGTACCACCACCACCAGCAACACCCGCAACACTAGCAGCACCAACTGCATCCAGTAAGCCACCCGTATCGATACCCGTGCCTACTGGTTCGTATCAAGGATCTGTGCAGCACGAGTGTGAGGTCTTGGTCTTAGGAGCGGGTCCTGGTGGTTACAGTGCCGCATTTCGGAGTGCAGACCTCGGAGCTAAAACAATATTAGTAGAACGTTATGCGACCCTCGGGGGTGTGTGCCTCAACGTAGGTTGCATTCCATCCAAAGCATTGCTACATACCGCAGCGGTAATGGACGAAGTGAAGGAGATGGGTAAGCACGGTATTGAGTTTGGTGCTCCCAAAATTAATTTAGACCTATTGCGTTCTCATAAAGAGGGAGTGATCGCAAAATTAACGGGCGGGCTTGCTGGCATGGCAAAGATGCGCAAGGTAAGCGTTGTGCGTGGTATTGGTAAGTTCATCGATGCCCATCATGTCGAGGTATCGTTTAGTACAGGTGATGGTCAGCAACTTACAGGTCAGAAGGAAGTGATCCGCTTTCAGAAAGCGATTATTGCTGCAGGTAGCCAACCAATTGCACTCCCATTTATGCCAAGCGATCCCCGTGTCGTGGATAGCACCGGTGCATTATTACTGAGGAGTATTCCAAAGCGGATGTTGGTGATTGGGGGCGGCATTATTGGTTTAGAGATGGCAACGGTTTATAGCGCTCTAGGTTCGCGTATTGATGTTGCTGAGATGATGGATGGCCTCATGGCGGGTGCAGATCGTGATCTTGAAAAGGTTTGGGAGAAGATGAATACCCATCGCTTTGACAACATCATGCTTAAAACACGCGCCACGAAAGCTGAAGCAAAACCCAATGGGATCGAGGTGAGCTTTGAGGGTGAGAAAGCACCAGCCACCCCGCAACTCTATGATCTGGTCTTAGTAGCCGTTGGTAGAACTCCAAATGGTAAGAAGATTAATGCAAATGCTGCTGGTGTCAGTTTGGATGAACGCGGCTTTATTCTTGTAGATAAGCAAATGCGTACCAATATCAACCATATCTTCGCTATTGGAGATATTGTGGGTCAGCCCATGTTGGCTCACAAGGCGGTGCATGAAGGGCATGTTGCAGCCGAGGCAGCAGCTGGACAAAAGTCTTATTTTGATGCGAAACAAATTCCGTCCGTGGCATATACCGACCCTGAGGTGGCATGGGCTGGTTTGACTGAAGAGCAATGTAAGGCACAAGGCATTGCTTACGAGAAGGGCTTATTCCCTTGGGCAGCAAGTGGCCGCGCCATTGCCAATGGTCGCGATGAAGGCTTTACTAAATTACTCTTTGATGCCAATACGCATCGCATTATTGGTGGCGGTATCGTCGGCACCCATGCAGGCGACCTCATTGGGGAGGTATGTCTTGCTATTGAAATGGGGGCAGACGCAGTGGATATTGGGAAAACCATCCATCCGCATCCAACCCTAGGAGAGTCGATCGGCTTAGCAGCTGAAGCACACCATGGCAGCTGTACTGATTTACCGCCCTCTAAGAAACGCTAGGAAATAAAAAACCCCGCAACGCAAATTGCGGGGTTTGTCTACTTAAGAACTGATTTAGCTCTTAACAAGCTAGTAACGCAAAATTACTTCTTAGCTGCTTTTGCTGCTTTTGCTGCTTTTGTGGCAGCCTTTGTTACTGTATCTGCTGCGTTTTGCATATTGCTTTGGGCAACTTCTACAGCATGCTTAATAGCTTTTTGGCTGGTCTCATAACTGTTGTTTGCAGCTGCAATGGCTTGCTTCATCATTTGAACTGCAGCGTCTGAACCGGCAGGTGCGTTTTTGGTCCAGTCATCAATCATGGCTTGTAATTTCTTTTGACCTGCAGCCATTTCAGCTTCCGCTGTTTTGGCAAAAGCAGTTGAGTTGTCTTGAGCGATTTCATACAGATCGCGTCCATAGGCCATCATCTTCTCTGCCATGGGTTGTACCATTTCAGCTTGTTGTGCAATCAATTGCTGAAGATCACGAACTTCAAGGGTCTTTTTGGCATTACTCATGCTCTCATTCATATTGTTTTTGGTAATTTGCATATTGAGTTCAACTAACTTCTCAACGCTCTTGATTGCTTGGTTGGTTAAACCAGCCAAGGTCTCTAAATTAGCTTTTTGTACAGCAGCGATTTGCTCTGGTGTTAAGTTCATAGGGCTCTCCGATTATTAAAAAGGTGAATTGATTAATTAATCAATTTGTAATGATTATAGATCCATTTATGTTGCAATGCAACAAATATGATTATCCCCAAAGCTAATATAAATTAACTAATATAATCAATCACTTAAATACAAATAGTTAAATTACCCGATTGAAAGCTTTCTACAGTGACCATTTCGTCTTGCCATTGCCTGAGGGGCACCGATTCCCAATGGCCAAGTACAAAATGTTGCGCGATACGGTATTGGGGTTTCCAAATCTAGACCTCGTTGAGGCCCCGAGTGCAAGTGATTCTGAGGTCTTATTGGCACACGACCCTAGTTATCTACAAGCGGTCATTAATGGCTCCTTAAGTGAGGCGCAACAAAAAGAGATTGGTTTTCCCTGGAGCGCCAAAATGGTAGAGCGCTCACGGCGTTCGGCTGGAGCAACCATAGCAGCCTGCAAGGCAGCACTTGTGGATGGGATTGCTGCTAATTTAGCCGGTGGTACGCATCACGCATATCGTCATAAGGGCTCGGGGTTTTGTGTATTTAATGATGCGGCAATTGCTGCGCGAGTCCTTTTAAAAGACCCAATGGCGAAGGCAAAGAATCTTTCGAAGATAGCGATACTGGATCTTGACGTACACCAAGGGGATGGCACCGCCTCCATTTTGCAACATGATCCTGCTGTGACCACGGTATCGATTCATGGAGAAAAGAACTACCCCTTTGCAAAAGAGGCAAGTGATCTTGACATTGCCTTACCTGATGGCACAACAGACCCTGCGTATTTGCAAGCGCTTGATCAGGCCCTAAGCTACTTAAGTGAGCAAGAAATCGATTTCTTAATCTATTTAGCTGGTGCTGATCCGTATTACGAAGATCGTCTGGGACGTTTACAAATAAGCCAAGAGGGGATGGCTGCACGCGATCGTGCGGTATTGGAGTTTGCGAGTAAGAAAGGAATCGCAGTAGCACTCGCGATGGCAGGAGGCTATGCAAATCCAATTAAGAAAACCGTATTGATTCATGCGCAAACAATACGCTTGGCTACAGAGCATCAGCATACAATTGCGTCTTCATTATTGAAACGATAAGTTATGAGTCTGGCGTCAGAGCGTTTCCCCCTTGAATCCTTAGCGGCGCCGATCTTTGTATTTATCTGGAGTACGGGTTTTATCATCGCCCGTTTTGGCATGCCCTATATGGAGCCTTCCACCTTCTTGTTCATACGCTTTACAGGCGTGCTCATGGTGATGGGCGTCATCATCCTATTTTGGAAGCCTGTCTGGCCTAATCGCTCACAAACTATTCATATCGCTATTGCAGGCGCGCTATTGCAATTTGGGTATGTGATGGGCGTATGGAGCGCTGTCCGTTTGGGCATGACCGCTGGATTAGTGGCATTGATTGTGGGCCTGCAACCGATCTTGACCGCATGGAGCGCTTCGTGGGTATCCGAGCGGGTAAGTTATCAACAGTGGCTAGGATTACTCTTAGGGATCGGCGGAGTGGCCTTGGTGGTTGCTGAGAAAACAAGTTTTGCAAATATCCCTTTAGCTGCATATCTCTTTGCACTTACTGCCCTGTTTGCCATCACCTTTGGCACGCTCTATCAAAAAAAATATTGCCCACAATTTGATTTGCGAGCAGGATCAATGATTCAGTTTTCTATCTCAACCGTACTCTGTTTAGTGGTGGCTCTTCTCTTTGAGACCCGCGAGATTGTCTGGAATGCGCCGGTAATTGGTGCCTTACTCTGGGGAATCCTACCCACCTCGATTGGTGCGATTAGTTTGTTATTCATATTGATTCGGAAGGGGGCTGCAACCAAGGTCACGAGCCTCTTGTATCTAACACCCCCAACCACAGCATTGATGGCTTGGCTATTGTTTGATGAGCCTTTAAGTCTCATGATGCTTGCCGGTTTAGGCTTAACCATGACCGCGGTGATCTTAGTCAATTATCAGCAAAATAGTTCACCCAAAACCCAATAACTTTATTATCATGATGAAGTACTTTGTTTTGGGGCTTTGATTGAGAGCATTGCGTAGATTGCAAAAGCCAGTAGTGCCCAATTTATCTGGTTGGCAGATAAGGACCCAACACCCTCTCCGGATTTTGATGTTAGCAGTACTTAGCATTAGTCTTTGCGCCATTGATCCGGTTGCAGCTCAGTCGTCGCCACCGCCCCAAAAGTCAAGCCAAACTAAGAAACAAAAACCCTCCAATCCAAAGCAAGTTCGGACCACCGTTAATCGTTCTAAAAGTAAAAAAGTGGCCCCCGATCGCCCATCGTTTGCTACTGCAATGGGTTTACGTAATCAACAGGACGATCTGAGTCTGAAGTCTAGTGTGGCGATGGTGATTGATCAACAAACCAAAGAGGTTTTGTTTGAGAAAAATCCCGACGTGAGTTTGCCGATTGCTTCTATCACTAAATTAATGACCGCCATGGTGGTGCTGGACTCCAATGCGCCATTGGATGAGGTCTTAACGATCACCCAAGCCGAGGTCAAAATTTATGCGAAGTCTCGCTTATCGCTGGGTACCAAACTGACCCGAGAGGAAGCACTCTTATTGGCTCTGATGTCGTCGGAGAATCGTGCTTCACAACTTCTAGCCAGTAATTATCCAGGTGGTGTACCCGCATTCATCGAAGCCATGAACCACAAGGCATATGCCTTAGGAATGACCCATTCAAGTTTTACAGACCCTACGGGATTGTTGGCAAGCAATGTCTCTACGGGCGAGGATCTTGCTCGTTTACTGATTGCGTCATATAACTACAAATTAATTCGGGATTTCTCAGTATGGCCAGACATGACCATGGTGATTAATAAGAGACCACAGGTGTTTTTAAACACCAACCGTTTGGTACGTGCCGGCGATATGGAGATTGGCTTACAGAAGACCGGCTTTATTAGTGCGGCAGGCCGATGCTTAGTAATGCAGGCCAAGGTCAATGGAATGCCATTACTCCTTGTGTTCTTAGACTCTGTGGGAACACAATCGCGTTTTGCAGACGCAGTGCGCGTCAAAGATTGGATAGAAAGCTATCAACCCGGTGAGCCTAAGGCGATTCGTCGCTTGACGATGTAATTCTTTGCTGTATTAATTATTTCTTAGGATTAGACTGCGGCGCTTTGTAACCTAAGCCCTTAGAGATTTGCAAAGCGGTATCTTGCAAAGCTTTGAGCCAGTCGGCTTGCATACGATCGGTTGGTGAGCTTAAGGAAAGACCAGCAACCAATTTGCCGGTGTCATCTAAGATGCCCGCAGCCAAACAGCAGACCCCTAACTCCAGCTCTTCGTTATCCCGCGAATGGCCAATATGGCGCACGCTCGATAATTCACTTTCTAATTTAGCAATTTGGGTAATGCTATTGCGGGTATGACCTGCAAGACCAGTACGAGTGGCATATGCTCGTACCTGATTGGCATCATCGGCTGCTAAAAATAATTTACCCACCGAAGTGAGATGCAAAGGCGCACGGCCACCAATCGCACGTACCACCTGCATACCGGAGCGCTCGCTGTATGCGCGATCCACGTACACAATTTCATCACCCTGACGAACGGAGAGGTTCACGGTCTCCCCCGTGAGTTTATGCAAGACCCGCATGGGGAGTTGAGCTGCTTCACGGACGGATAAGCGCTCTTTGACTAAATTACCTAGTTCGAGCAGGCGTAAACCTAATTTATAGGTGCCGCCATCACCACGCTCAACGAGTCGACACGCAACCATATCATTGAGGATGCGGTGTGCGGTAGAGGGGTGCAGCCCTGTCTGTTGAGAGAGTAATTTCAGACTACTAGACTCTTCATGATCCGCTAGGCAATCGAGCAGGTTCATCATGCGCTCGACCACCTGAATGGCGGTCTTGCCAGCTTCTCCTGAGTTCTTCGTTGCTTTGCGATCCATGCCTGTGATTGTAGCGAATATTGGCTTTATTGCATATTGTGAAACGATATAGTAATCCAAAAATAGGGGCTGTTACTAGCGGCATTCCAAAATGCAATGCTTAATCAAGGGCGCTAACACAGTCCTTGATAAGTTTAGGACCTCTGTAAATGAGACCTGTATAGAGTTGCACCAAACTGGCGCCTGCATCGATCTTCTGTCTGACATCTTCCCCAGAGAGAATGCCACCGACCCCAATGATCGGAATCCGGTTTTGTAAATACTGAAAGAGATGGTGGATGGTTTGATTCGAGAGGCTAAGTACGGGCGATCCGGAGAGGCCACCTTCTTCATTGCCATGGGGAAGATTACAAACGGGAGTCCGGCTAATAGTGGTGTTGGTCGCAATCACAGCATCAATCTCAAACTCGAGTAAGAGGTCGGCTATCAAGCGTAAATCATTTTCTTCAAGGTCAGGAGCAATTTTTAAGAAGAGTGGCTTACGAATGCCATACTGATCGGCTAAGGCTTTGCGTGCATCATGCAAGGCAGATAAGAGTTGTCGCAGCAGAACCTCACCTTGAAGATCGCGCAGGTTCTTCGTATTTGGGGATGAGATATTGGCAGTGATGTAAGTAGCAACCGGATAGACGGTGTTTAAGCAAATAACATAATCTTTGCTGGCATCTTCTAGGGCTGTGCTGGCATTCTTGCCAATATTTAAACCAATGACACCGCCAGATTGATAAAAGCGCGAGCGCTTGACCCGCTCAACACAGGCATCCACACCATCATTATTAAATCCCATGCGATTAATCAGAGCATTTGCCTCTGGTAAACGAAACATGCGAGGCTTAGGATTGCCAGGCTGCGCCTTGGGGGTTACCGTACCGATTTCCAGAAAACCAAATCCAAGGCTTGCTAGAGCATCAATATGCTTGCCATCTTTATCAAGACCCGCTGCAAGACCAACGGGATTCCGAAATGCAATACCGCATAACTGAACTGGTCTAATGAGTGGCTTACCAATCAAACCACTCAGCAGACCACAACGCTCGAGACGATCGAGTTGATTAAAGGAGAAGTCATGGGCCGCCTCGGGATCCATTGAGAACAGCAGTGGGCGCAGGAGGGGGTAGGTATCAATCATCGTGCGGTGCAGAATTCAGGTTTTGCCATTGATCATCGATCAACCCTTCGATTGGAGCAAACTTGATCTTGTATGCCATTTTAGGACTCTGTGCGATGTAGTAGCCTAAATAGAGGTAAGGAAGACCGAGTTGCTGAACCTGATCGATCTGCCACAAAATGCTGTAGGTGCCATAGCTAGCGTTTGGCACACTGGCATCGTAAAAGGTATAAACCGAAGAAATGCCATGCTCAACTACGTCAATCATGCTCACTATACGGAGGCGACCAGGATGAGAGTCGTCTGGCCCGTCTCTAAATTCAACGATGCGTGAGTTCACCCGGCTTTGTAATAAAAACTGCATGTACTGTTCTTGATTGTCATTTTCCATCTGGCCACCATGATGGCGTTGCGCCTGATAGTCCTGGTAAAGACGGTAGTGCTCCTCATGATGCGCCAAACTCAGAACCTGCGCCTGTAAACCCGAATGACGCTTCATGCTACGCCGCTGGCTACGATTGGGCTGAAAGTGGTGTACTGGAATACGTGTCGCAATGCATGCTTTGCAATCATCACAATAGGGTCGGTAAGTAAATAAGCCGCTGCGACGAAAGCCAGCATTTACAAGATTGCTGTAGACATCCTCTCCAATCGCATGAGAAGGGGTGGCCACTTGAGAGCGAGCAATTTGATCAGGCAAATAACTACATGGATAGGGTGCCGTTGCATAAAACTGAATGGCCGTGATGGGAAGTTCTTGAATACGACTCATACAAGATATTTCTGAAGAACGGTCTTATCAAAGTTCCACGGCCAAGGCTCTTTTTGAGTTAGTGCTTGCTGCAGATGCTGCAAAAAAGAATTGCGCGGCAGCGGTTTGGCACCGAGTGAGCGCAGATGGGCAGTTTCTTGTTGGCAATCAATTAAGGTCACACCATGATCGTAGCACCATGCACATAAGGCTGCTAAAGCAAGCTTGGAGCTATCCTTCACCCGCGAGAACATGGACTCCCCAAAGACCATTTTGCCAAGACAAACACAATACAGCCCACCGACTGTCTTCGCGTGTTGTTCGATCGAGATGCAATGGGCATAGCCTTGCTCATGCAGAGCGCTATAGGCATCAATAATCTCATGGGTAATCCAAGTGCCATCTTGGCCAGCGCGTTCAGTGGTCGCACAGGCTCGCATCACGCCACTAAAGTCATGATCCACACGCAATTGCACGTAGGGGTCGTCCATAAAATGCTGGATAGATTTACGTAGTGAATGACTAATTTTTAAATCCGCTGGGTTCAGGGTCATGCGGGGATCGGGTGACCACCACAAGACGGGTTGACGCACGGAGTACCATGGAAAAATTCCACTGCGATACGCGCGCTCTAGCTGACCAGCAAAAATCCGCTCGCTGACTGCTAGCAGTCCCGGAACCTCGGGATCTGGATCGCTGTGTATTTGTGGATCCGGGAATGGATCACTAGGCCCAAGCCAAGGGATCGTGCTCATGAAGAGACCGTCATCCGATTCGCTCACCCGGTAGAATATCGCGCGTCCGAACCCCAAGATCTCCGAGGTGTCCAGCTCGTGCATCGGCAAAGTACCACTGCAAGGTCTGCTTCACGGTAGGGAAGGCTAGTTCAGTCCACGGAATGTTCTCTTCAGTAAAGAGGGCAACCTCTAGACTTTCTGTGCCTGCTGCAAATTGCGGTGTTCGCATTTGGGCTAGATAAAAGAGATGCACCTGCTCCACATGGACCACATTTAAAAGCGAGTACAAGGACTGAATCTCTACTTCAGCCCCTGCTTCTTCCATGGTCTCGCGAATCGCGCCATGCGCGGTACTCTCCCCAATCTCTAAAAATCCTGCTGGTAAGGTCCAATAACCATGTCTTGGCTCAATAGCTCGTCGACAAAGCAAGACCTGGTTTTCCCAAATCGGAATAGTGCCGACCACATTGCGTGGATTGCGGTAGTGAACCTCTTTGCATTGTGAACACACATGCCGTAGGCGGGTGTCATCGGCAGGTACTAAAAGGGCGATGCTCGAACCACAAGAGGGGCAATAGTTCATAAATGGGCTTTGATCATTCCACGCAGGGCATTACTCAGCATTATTTCATTGGCACCGATGACATCGTCAATAGTCAGGTTAGCCTCACGGGCTTTGAGTGCAGGATCACGCAAGATTGCTGCACGCATCACTCCAGGAAGCACGCCGGCCGAGAGGGGTGGGGTAAGCCACTCACCCGAGTGTTGCGGGCGAATAAAAATAGTGGTGCGACCACCCTCGGTTAACTCACCACGTTCATTGATGAACAATGCATCAAAGCCACCCAGAGAAACTGCTTTTTGCCATGCCAAGTCATACAGACTACGTTGCGTAGTTTTGTGAAGCAATAAAGGATTATTGGATTGCATCCTCAAAGAATGAGCGGCACCCTCTAAAAT
>Ga0214921_10004471_pt1 | contig 20545 bp, 25 predicted proteins | sample LL1505_MetaG_FD_177992 | JGI IMG/M metagenome (GOLD analysis project Ga0214921, IMG submission 177992) | Freshwater microbial communities from Lake Lanier, Atlanta, Georgia, United States - LL-1505 | ecosystem: Environmental > Aquatic > Freshwater > Lake | place: USA: Georgia | collected...
ACATGTCTTCCCGAGGAGAGGTGGTGGTTACCTTTTTGGCCATGTTGGAGTTAATTCGGCTTCGTCAGGTTGCGGCAGTACAAGAGGGGCCTTTGAAGCCGATTCGAATTCGAAGAACCCCAGAGGGCATTTTGGGGGTTCCAACGGCAAGCCTTCCCACAGAGGAAGGAACTGGCCAATCGAGTGGAGATTCCGCAGTTTAAAGGATACGAACTATGGAATGGGCACGAGTACTGGAAGCACTCTTATTTGCGGCAACGGAGCCGATGGAGCCTTCGCGTCTGGCCACGATTTTACGAGATGGGCCGGAGGGGGGGCAGGGTTGGCCTGACGTGAAGGATGAGGAGGTACGGGAGGAGCTAACCCACTTGGCGGAAAGACTGGCTCCCCGCGGGTTGATCTTACGGGAGGTGGCGGGTGGATTTCGAATTGGAACGGCTCCTGATCTCTCGGGCTGGGTCGCGAAGTTGAAAGGGGTCGTTCGTCCGCCCCGTTTGAGTCCTCCTGCACTTGAGACGATGGCGGTGATTGCGTATCGGCAACCGATTTCGCGGGCAGAGATTGAGGCGGTGCGGGGGGTGGATTGCAGTGGAACTTTGGACACTCTCGTGGAGCGTGGGGTGATACGAATTTCAGGACGAAGCGACGCACCAGGAAGACCGATTCTTTACTCCACCACTCCACTGTTTTTGGAGCATTTCGGGCTTAGGGATTTGGAGGAGTTACCCAATTCGGAGGAGTTAAGAAGAGTCAAACTTCCCACACCCGTTGATCCTGCGAGTCCACAGCAAAAGGAGCTGATCCATGAAACTATCGAGTCTACGAACCAAAGTTGACAGGTTAGACGATCAACTCGTCCGCCTGCTGGAGCAGAGAGCTGGAATTGCTCGCCAGATTGGTCGGCAAAAACTAGAGAGTGGGCAGTCGGTTTTTGCTCCAGCGAGGGAAGCTGCACTTTTTCGAAGATTAAGCGCCCGACTCAAGGGGACGATGGATCAGGGCAATTTGAAGGCTATTTACAGAGAAATCCTGGCCACGGGTCGGCACTGCCAAGGTGGAACGCGGGTGGCGTTTCTAGGGCCTGCGGCCTCCTACTGTCATCAAGCAGCACGCGAGCGTTTTGGGGCGGCAACGGACCTTGTTCCGTGTCCAACCATTGCTGAGATCTTTTCCGCGGTGGAGAGAGGCGAGGTAGAAGCGGGAGTTGTTCCGATTGAGAATTCGAACGAGGGAGCTGTTGGGGCGACTCAAGAGGCTTTGCTGAATTCTCATGTCACAATTTGTGGAGAGGTTTATCTTCCAATTCGGCACGCCCTGCTAAGTAAAACAAAGAGTGGGCCGATCCGAGTTCTCTACAGTCATCCTCAAGCTTTGGCGCAGTGTCGGCATTGGTTGGCTATGAATTTGAGCAAGACGAAGTTGGTCGAGGTGGCTAGCACGGCGGAGGGTGCACGTCGGGCCTCTGTGGAGAGGGGAGCAGCGGCTTTGGCGAGTCCTTGGGCGGCTCAGCTGTATCGGTTGGTGGTTCGGCAACGTGACGTTCAAGACCGCTCAGGGAACAGTACTCGATTTTATATTTTGGGACAGGAACCCGCAGGGGCGACGGGCAAAGATAAAACAAGCCTTCTCTTTACCCTGCCACATCGAGCGGGGGCTTTGCATCGGGCTTTAGGAGTTTTAGCTTCGAAAAAATTGAATTTGCTGAGCGTGGAGTCTCGCCCTGCACCTGGGAAGCCTTGGGAATACGTTTTCTTTGTGGATGTACGGGGTCATATCGACCGACCTGAGTTTCGGAAGGCGTTGCTGAAACTTCAAAACCATACGCAGGATTTGCGGATTCTGGGAAGCTACCCAGAAGAGCGTTAGGATGGCAGAAGAGAAAAACCCAACTTCGTCTGGGGAAGAGGGAAAAGCACCTCAGCAAAAATTGAGGCTCAAAGTTCGGCCGATCGAAGAGAATCAGCCACGAGTACGTAAAAAAGTAGTTACAGCCGTACCTGCACCCAAGCCCGGAGTGGAGGCAGCGGCCGCAGTGGAAGAGCGGCGGGTGGGAGCGGGAAGAATTATTCGGGATGTGGGATCGTCATTGCTTCAATCGATGCGGAATTGGGATCGAAAGGTATGGTTTGCGATCGGAGCGGTGGTTGCTGGGCTTGTGATCTATGGGGGCTGGGTGGAGTGGAGGAAAACGGTGGTTCGTGTGCGTGTGGATTTGGACGAGATCCGTCTAGGGGATCGGCCGGAAGTTCTGGTATTGTATGATTTCTCAGAACGTTTGGCGGGACTGCGGCGGGACTATGGAAGAAGGCTTGCTCCAATTCGGCCCCAAATTCGTGAGTTGGAAAGAACTTTGGCCTTAGCCAAGGCGGATGCGGCAGGGACCTTGGAAAAAGTGCGGATGGTGGAATCTGTTGTGAAGGAGGAAACGACAAAAGCTAAGGGCGTGTATGAGGATTATCGAACATCTGTCAGCCGTCTTTGGTTAGAGGAGGCTGGTAGCCTGGATCTGGAGTTTGATGCCGAGAGGAAAAAATTTCTGGGGGAGGTGGAGGTGCGGGCGCGTGAAGTGGGCTTATTTTACCATCCAGAGGAGGACGAGGATCTGCAGCAACCTGAAATTGCTGCCAATGAGTATCGTTTGGCGCTGTATCGCGCTCCACCCAGCATTAAGATGCCCGATCAGTTCGGGTGGATTGAAAAAAAACTGGGTGAATGGCATAAATTTGAGAAGGATTGGAACGCTCGGTACAAAGGATTGAGCACAAAAGCCAAACAGTTGCGAAGTCCTGCGAGCACCAGTTTAGAGGATAAATCGCAACGGGTAGGGATTCAGGCGAAAGAACTTCAAAAGTTTCGTGGGGATGCTACGGCGATCCAAAATGAGATTACTGGATATGAGGAGAGATTAAAGGAGTTGCGGGCAAAAGAAGCGGAGGCCAAGGGGCCTTTTGAGGAAGATGTGGGAGCGATACCGGATGCTTTTCTTTGTCAGCGTGTGCCTTTAAGTGCAGATGTGGCAGAGATTTATGTGACTGGAAAAGTGGCTGAGGCTTCACCGAACACCTTGCGAGTTGTGATTCGGGGTAAGCGAGCGGGCAAGAGTGCTTGGGTGATTTTACCATTTGAGCCTGTGCCGCACAAAAGGATCGAGAAGATTGTGAAAGATTCGGATTTTCGACCCGTGGACGACTGGTTGGACGAGTAGCAGGCGATTAGCGGTAGAGACGGAGGATGCCGAAGAAGACTTTGGCGGCACCCAAGGAAAGAACCATTCCGATCCCGGAGTAGAAGAGCCAGTTTGGAATGCCCGAGTCAGGTTTTTTTGGGGATGGAGTTTGATTTTTCATGAGATGATTTCCAGAGAAGGTACTTTTTAACATCTCGGGAGAGCAAGGCGAGGAAAACCCCAAAAACCAAGGTGTCGTCGACGATCCCGATGATGGGAAGGGCTTCGGGGATGAGATCGAGGGGATTGAGGAGATAGAGGATGGAGAAGATGCCTCCCGTTAACGTTCCCCAAGGTGTCTTGCGGTATTTCCTTTTGAAGGAATCTCGAAGCATCGAAGGGGTGGCTTGAAGAAGGGATGGGATTTCACCGATCTTGGGCATAAGGGAGAGGCGACTCATAGAGAGATTCTCCCACAACCTGTGGTACGTGGAAAGGGTGTGAGTGGAATGTTATAGATCGACGGGGAGGAATCGTAAGGTAGGCTTATTTTATGAAAATCAAATCTAGTTTCACATTTGTTGCCGTTGTCCTGAGTCTCCTTACTTCCTTTTCCATGGCGCAGGCGCCCGCAGCGGATAAGGACGCACTTCTTGCTAAAGTGACTGCAGCGATCAACCCTGAAGCTGATGGGGATCGAAAAGAGCTGATTCGGAAGGGTCTGGCAGCTTTGGCTGATCTAAATGCAGCGGGCACTACACCCGAGGCTTCGTTAAGCGAAGCTAAAGCGAAGGGGAATTTGAGCGGGGACAAGACGGAGAAGATGAGCAAAATGTTGATGGAGATGTGGAGCTTAAACACACCTAGGATGACCGAGCCAGCCACCTTGGAAGCTCTTCGTAAGGGTGAGATGCCCGAGCCCGCGCTGAAACGGCCCTAGTAGTCGCCGTTTGGTCAGGAAATTACTTTCCGTGCCGCTGGGGAAGCCAACCCGGCTTTTCAGGGTTTGCCATGTTTGGGGGGCGCTCGGCTGTTGGGGTCAGATTGCTGGACGATTCGGAGGAATCGTTACTGCTGTTCTTGTCTCCCCCGTAAACCGGGGTGAGGGCCATCGCGGCAAGGAGGCAAAGGATTTTCTTCATAAGCTCATCCAAGCCTAAGGATTGGCTTCGTCAAGGAACAGGCTTGCGAATCAGTAGATGGCCATCAGTTTTAGATCAATGAAGTGCATTGCATTTCTCCTGCTTGGATTTCTTTCCTGTCTCTCTTGGGGAGAGACGGTCGATCCTACCCCCAAGTTCAGTCAGGAGTTGCAGGAGAAAGCCGGGGACGGAGATGCGGATGCGCAGTATCAGCTCGGGGACTGCTACTTTTTCGGTTTAGGAGTCAAAAGAGACATGGTGGAGGGTGTGAGTTGGTATCGAAAGGCTGCAGAGGCGGGGCAGATGAAGGCGCAATTTAATTTAGGTGGCTGTTTTCACGAGGGGATGGGAATCGAACCGGACCTGATCGCGGCTATTCGATGGTGGAGGAAGTCGGCCGGACAAGATTATGCGCCTGCCCAGATCAGCATTGGGGACTGTTATATTTTCGGGAAAGGTCTCGCCCAAGATGAGCAAGAAGGGGTGCGCTGGTTTCGAAAGGCGGCGGCGCAGAACTATGCTGCGGCTCAGCATCGCTTAGGAAACTGCTACTATCACGGTCAGGGTGTGAGAAAAGATTTGGCGCAGGCAATTCAGTGGTATCGGAAAGCCGCGGCGCAAGGCTATCAGGCGTCACAACGGGCGTTGCGCGAGCTGGGAGATGAGGAGGCCGACTAAGGGGCTCGAAGACGGAGATAGCTAAGAACAAAAACAATCAGGCTGATTCCGAGAACTCCTCCTCCAACGAGCAGGGTAAAGATCCAACTACGCAAATCAGGACGGTTCAGCATGAGGTGATTTTAAAAGCGGGGAATCGTTGTGGGAAGTCTGGATTGTCTCGCTGGGTGAAAAAGGGAGAATTGGGGATGCACCGGGTCCAAACAGGAAGAGGGGGAAAAGTGGTTGTGGGTTTCCATGGGTGGTCAGGGGATCACAGGACCTTTCAGCCGCTACTTGAGAGGCTTCCTGAGGCGATTTCTTTTTACAGTTATGATCTGCCAGGGTGTGGCCAAACGCCTGAACCGCCGCGTTGGGAAATCCGTGAGGTAGCACGGAGTTTGGCGAAGGAGTTTGTGGGACTGGAAAAGGAGAATCTGACCTTGGTGGGAAGTTGTACGGGGGGATTGATGGCGGTATTTGTCGCGAGGGAGCTGGCGGAGATGGGTCGGGGGAGTGTGGTGGGACGACTTGTGATGATCGATCCCTTTGCGGAGTGTCCTTGGTATTTCCGGCTCTTTCTGATTCCCGTGTTGGGTCGGATCATGTATTCGACGGCATTCGCCAATCCGTTGGGTCGATGGATTACAAATCTGTTCCTCAGTGAAAAGAGATCAGGAAAAGTGGATCTGACTGAATCATTTGCTCGAGTGAACCATCGGGTGACGTTGGCTTATCTGCGGATGTTCGAAAGGGCTGGAGCACCCGAGCAGTTTCGGGACTTGAGGATTCCGACCGACATTATATGTGGGGAGAAGACCTTTGGGGCGGTCAAGCAGGCGGTAGAGCGGTGGCATCGGGTTTTGCCTGAAGCGATTGTACATGTTCTTCCGGGGATTGGGCATTTACCGATTGAAGAGGGAACGGAGATGGTGGAGCGGATTCTTTTTGCGGGTGCAGGAGAGAGAAAAACACCGAAAACAAAAAAGCTATCTGCGCAGAAGGCGAGGGAGTTACGGGAGTGGAGAAATGAGCTGACCCGGGGTGATTCGGTGGGACCTTAAATTGGCTTGGTAGGGCGTGTTGAGATTGCAGAATTACGGGATGAGGCTGTTTGCTAGTCGCGGGGTTCTACTTGTGGTGGCGATTTGGCCGTTATCTGGGATGGGAGAAGATGAGGTTTCAACAGTTTGGAATGAGTTTAATCAAAATGGGATAGTGATGATCGAGCCGTCTCCTGGGTTGGAGACGCCTGATTCCAAGGAGGCTCGATTGGAGCGGGAGAAAGAGGAGGCGAAGGATGCGAAGTTGAATCGATCCTTGGTGAGGCAGGAGATCTACTGGCTGGAGGGGCGATGGGTGAAAAAGGGGGAGGCACTGGAGGCACCTCGATCGCTGGGTGAGCTGATCGATTCCGACCATGATGGATATGACGATTTTACAGAGATCAAGTTTCACTGCGATCCGACGAATCCGGATTCGAATCCTGCTCACTACTTCGAGGCAAAGGGAAGTAACCCGGTGATCTTTTACTCAACGAATACGGCTGCAAGTTCGAGATAAGTTAGGGAATATGGCGTCGCGCCCGGGTGGATTCGAACCACCGACCCGCGGATTAGAAAGATTGGGGTCTAATCTAGAAATACACTTGTAAACCGAGGGTATACCTTTGTCTGCCCTTACGTTGCCCTTACGAATACATGGCTCGATTAGACTACTAAACTGACCAGGGCTACCACCACACCCTACCCCACACCCCCCAGCGGTTGATCCAATACACATACCCCACCCAGAGAAATCTGACCTAGTTTTTGGAATCGATGAACGACAGGAGGCGACAGGGTTAGGTTTGGGAAGGGGATCTGCGGAATGGCGCTGGAGTCGGTTGCTAGATTGGCGGCGAAACTTGGGAGAACATTCTGCGATTCGTGAAGCGGAGGAACTCGAGAGAGTGGGAGGAGTGAAGGCGTAGGCTTATTTCGACTTTAGCTTTTCGAGTGCTTCTTTTGCCTCTGGATACCCCAACTCAGCCGCTTTTTCAAACCACACTATCGCTAACTTCTCGTCTTTAGGCACTCCAGTCCCATTTGCGTAGCACCAACCAAGAAGGGTCTGTCCTTCACCATCCCCACTCATAGCCGACTTCGTATACCACTTAACCGCTTCCTTGTAATCTTGTGTGACGCCTTTGCCCTCGAAATAGCATTTGCCAAGTAAGTTTTTTCCATCGCTTCCACCCTCAATAACCTCTTGCTCAGCGAGTTTTTTATACCACTTAACCGCTTCCTTGTAATCTTGGGTAACGCCTTGTCCCATGTAGTAATGGATGCCAAGGTTCAATTGTGCACTCCCATAGCCTTTCTCAGCCGACTTCGTATACCACTTAACCGCTTCCTTGTAATCTTGTGTGACTCCTTTGCCTTGGTCATAAAATGCACCAAGTTCCCATTGAGCCCTCGCATTCCCTTGCTCAGCCGACTTAGTAAACCACTTGATCGCTTCGTTATAATCTAGGGTATCGCCTTCAAGACGAAAGATATAGCCAAGTCTGTATTGTGCATTAGCGTTCCCTTTCTCAGCCGACTTTGTATACCACTTAACCGCTTCCTTGTAATCTTGTGTGACGCCATTGCCAAATAAGTAGCAGTCGCCAAGATATAGTTGTGCCAACACATTTCCCGCCTCTGCCTTTTTGACCAGTTTTGGTGAATAGGATTCTGGCTCTGCATCTTTCGCCCATCCACTCACCGCAAACACTCCAACAAGTAGAAATATAGGAATTAACTTCATCCACTTACTCTGCTCCTAATTCGCTCCATGTGGCAAGGATTGAGGAGTGGCAGGAAACGCAATAAACTGAGCCATGCCTAAATTATTGCTCGCCCTGCTACTGGCGGCCGCGCCCTCGATCATGGCCGCACCTTCAACGGCAGCGGTGGCGATTGCATCGCAGAAAAGAAGGCAATATCATTAGCATTCTTAATTTATGATAAATGCCCTTTTCCTGGCCCTTTTAATCAGTGTGCCTGCCTTTGGCGAGACACCGCAAAAAAAAGAAGCTAATAAAGCTGAAAAATTGGACGGCTGTTCATTCTTAGGGGGACAGTATTTCGATGGTGATTCGTTTTCAGTGCTTACCCCCAAGGGAGAAACAAGAATCTGCCGTTTATATGCCGTGGACACTTGCGAAACGGATAACGAATTTGCGGAACGGGTTACTGAACAAGCTCTCTACTTCGGGATTACTAGCGAACAGGCGGTAGAGTTGGGTAGTAAAGCGAAAAACTTTACTGAGGAACTACTAAAGAATAAAAAGTTATCCTTTGTTACGAAATGGCACAAAGCTCTAGGCCGAAGTAAGTCTGATCGGTTCTATGGAGAAATCATTGTGGATGGGGAGAGCCTAGCCTGCATTTTGGTTAAAAATGGGCTGGCAAGGATGCACGGCATTATTCCACCGAATGACCGAACATTCATTTTCACAAGGGCAAAACTTGAGCAGTTGGAGGCCGAGGCAAAGAAAGCTGGGGCGGGAGGTTGGGGGATGGCGCCTAAAACCTGAAATAAAATAGCCCGTAATAATATGAGTTACATTTAAAATATGCGATCGCATCTAGGTAAATTGATAATCGTTGGAATATTTGCATGCATTGGGGCCTTGTTATTGGTTTATTTCTGTTTGGGTAATAAAAGTCCGGCTGAAAAGTATCAACAGGCCGTCAGGGAGTACGCCTCTAAGAAAGACTTTATAGGTGCTTTGCATTTAATTAAGAAAGCAAGGCAGAGCCTCCCGCAGGGACAACCTGCCATAGATATTATTGAACTTGAGACAGCACGGCAGATTAAGGAAGAAGCTGCCCTGCTTATTGAGCAAAAGGACTATAAGCAAGCTGCTGTTCTTATGCAAAGCCTCGCAAGAGAAAACCCAGAGAACGAAGAAATCGCTCGGCTTTATTACGAAACGCAAGAAAAGATCTTTTATAAAAGCCTTTCTGCAAATCAGGCCGAAGTGTACGATTTCTTTGAAAATAGAATGGCGGCGCTTCAGGGCAGAGATGTCGACGCAATTATTGAATCATGGCACCCATCTAGTCGGTTTATTGGGGCCAAAACTCTTCTTGGTGCAGCTATGAATATCGTTAAAATCCGCCAAATCAAAATAACAAAGATCGATATGATTAATGAGCAGGAGGCAATCGTCTATGGCTATTCATTTGCTGAAGTAAATAAAGATAATGCTGCAGTCTTAAATACAGTTGCTGATGCCTTGATGGGGGTTAGGGGATTTGGTTCGGCGATAACAAACAACTTTAATGAAACCCCTTTAAGATTCAGTGTTAAGTTTATAAAAGAAAACGGCAAATGGTATGAGGCTCCGTGTTCATGGGAGGAAACCTTGAGGAGTTTGAAGGCAACGCTTTAATGGGTCTCTGGTTTTTGAAAATATCTCACTTCAAACAGCTTTTTTGTGTTGATTGTATTTAATTCGCGTATTCACTTCGCGCGGCAATAAAGATGGTGGGTCTTCCTTGAGCTTTATGATGCGAAGTTACTTTCGGAGGAGGGATGGGAGAGGGTGTCGGCTATCTCCAGTAAATAGCGGATGAAACTAGCCCATTTGGGCCATATGCAGGGGGCTAATAGTTTAGCGGGCTATTGAGAAGTAGTCTGGGAAGTGCTTAATTAACCAAATGCGAAAGCTCATCGTTTCTGCCCTCATTCTTGCCTTCTTTGGGAATCTGAACCGAACTTATTCGAGTACTCTTACGTATTCTTTTTCGGGCGTAATGCAAGGAAACGAAATCTTTGCAATGAACACAGAATTTATCGGATCATTTACTTATGAGCTTGCTCAAAACTTTAACGCGAGCGGATCTTATCTGCTCCAATCCTATGAGATTACGTTTCTGGAAGACCCGCTCCCAATACCTGAGGGGTCACTATTTTTAGGCAAGGGCAGTTGGAACGGAGCTTTTCCAAACAATGGGAGTCCCTCAATCGGTGTATCAAATTCTACGGAGGATGTTTTTTCTGTTACTCTAGAACGTTTTTATACAATGGATATTCAGCCAGGAAGGTTGATGCTAGGTGGTCCAAGATTTATTCTTTCTGACTCAACCGGCAGGATCTTTTCAGACACAAGTCTTCCAAACCTATCGTTGGTTGGTGTCCCGTTTACCAGTGGTCAAATTAGCATAAGTTACAGTATCGATATGGGCTCCTCCGCCACTCAGGTAGGTATAATTTCCGTTCCCGAACCCTCCTCGCTGTCCCTCTTGGCTCTTGGTGGGGTGGTGGTCGCGTTAAGGCGGAGAAAACAAGCCCGTGAAAACCGATAAGAAAATTCTCACACTTTTTGTTATCTTGTGTTTATCCGTACCTGCATCCGCATCTACAACGCTAATAAAGCTCTTTATGGAAGGAATAGCAATAACTTATGGTTCTGAAATATCACCAGGACTCTGGTTGGGTGGCACGATCTTTACATATAGTTCTTATTATTCTTCTGAATCAGCGCTGGCGAGCAATAATCCTTTCACTCCTTATGGAGGGTATACTCCAATACGAATCTTCGAACAAATAATTGAAACAAGATTCCGAGATGTAAATGGAATTCCTGGAACGATGATCGTCGACGAGATTGACGGTTCTTCTGGACTCCGGCCTTTTTTTTCTAGTATTGATACAGAGGTATTAGTGAACTTAACAGATTGGGTGTACGACGGTTCGTATTACATCGGATTCAATGGATATACTGTACCTCCAGCAAGCGGCACTTTTAATCAATCCGAACAAAGGTTTTATCTTTCCGATGGTCGCCAGTATCAGGTCGTCCCCGAACCCTCCTCGCTCTCTCTCTTGGCTCTGGGTGGGTTGGTAGTGGCGTTGAGAAAGTGCAAGCGGGTTTAGTGGCATCTATGAAATCGAAAGCGCTGATTCTGTTGCTTGGAATGCTTTCTGTTTGTGGTTGGACTCAAGAGGGAACTGGCATCATGTACAATGACGGTAAAGGCGGGGCCAAGGACCAGAAAGAAGCAATCTCAACTCTTACAAAGTCTTCTGAGCAAGGGGATCCATATGCCCAATATATTCTTGGTGGGTGTTATATGGTGGGCCAAGGAGTTGATAAGAATGAGAGAGAAGCGGTGGATTTATGGACTAAATCAGCTTCTCAAGGGAATGCCGACGCGCAGTGCATTCTGGGTATTTGCTACAACGAGGGTAAGGGGGTCGTCAAAAATCAAGGAGAAGCAATTAAGTTGTGGACTAAATCCGCTGCTCAGGGGAATAAAAGAGCAAAAGAGGAGCTTGAAAAAATAAAGCTCAAATAAAAACACTCGCATTCTTTGTGGATCAATTTCTACCTACGCGCCCGGGTGGATTCGAACCACCGACCCGCGGATTAGAAATCCGCTGCTCTAGTCCCCTGAGCTACGGGCGCCTTATCAAGAAAAGTTATAGCAGAAAGAGATGAAACGGGCGAGGTGTTGAAAGGGGGAGTGAAAAGTGGTTAAGTGTGGTGAGGATTAGAACGAAATAATTTTCAAGGCTTTCTGGGACGAAAGAGGAGAGAGGCATCGGGGAGTTTTAGTGCTTTCGCGGCCAGGAAATAGGTAGTAGATCCCAGAAGAACGAGTGCAAAGGTTCCACCGATACGAACAGGGATGGGTTGGCCCATGGGTTGAATGAATTGGATGCCTAGAAGTAGGGCTCCAATCAAGGTGATGCAGCAGAGCAGTATCTTTCCGACTCCTTGGAGGAAGTGGGGTTCAAAGTAGCTGCCGACGTGACGTTGGGAGGCCCATACCAGCTGCAGAATATTGAGCGTTGCCACAGAGGCTGTGGTGAGAGTGAGTCCTAAAATGCCGAGGTTGTAGACTCGAATCAGAATGTAGTTGAAGGTGAGGTTGAGAAAAATGCCCGTAAGGCTAACGCGAAGCGGAATCCCCGGACGATCGATAGCCGAGAAGGCTGGAGCGACAACCTTCATGCAGGCGTACGAGACGAGGCCGAGTGTGTAACCTTTGAGGGCTAGAGCTGTCAGGGCGGTGCTCTCGGAGCTAAATCGCCCGTACTGGAATATCGACGCAACGATAGGTTCGGCCAATAGGAAGAGACCGATGGCCGCAGGGAGGGTCAGGAAGAGGGTTTGACGAACACCGACGAGGAGACGATCGCGAAGGGCTACTTTCTCATCCAAGGCCGCGTGACGGGCGAGATGGGGGAGAGTTACGGTCGCGACAGCAACGCCGAAAAGGCCGATGGGAAGTTGAATAAGGCGAAAGGCGTTGTTGAGGCAGGTAACAGAGCCATCCGCCAGATAGGAGGCGAAGTAGCCGTTGATCATGACGTTAACCTGAACGGCGGCGGCTCCGATGGATGCAGGACCGAGAAGGCGGAGAACCCGTTTGAGGCCTGGATCGTTCCATGCAAGAAGCCAGCGGGGTTGATAACCAAGAGAGATGGCGCGGGGAACCATGACGAGCCACTGGGCAAGGCCTCCCACAAGAACACCGATGGCGAAGCCATAGACGGAGCGTTCCCCGAAGGTTGGATCAAGAATCCACGCAAGGAGTAGGCCTACGGCGATGGAGACGAAATTAAAGGCGGCGGAGGCGAAGGCGGGCAAACCGAAGTGGTGAAGGCTGTTGAGAAGTCCCATGTAAACGGCAGCAAGGGAAAGAAAGAGAATGAAGGGGAATAGGATGCGGGTGAGTTCGACGGTGAGAGCAAGTTTCCCAGGGACGGCGGCGAATCCGGGGTTGAGGAGTCGGACGAGAGGGTCGGCAAAGATGATCCCGGCAGCGACGATGAGAAAGAGGACAATGAAAAGGAGGGTGTTGACGTTGCTGGCGAGGCGAAAGGCAGACTCTTTGCCCTCCTTGGCCAGTTTTTGGGAGAAGGTGGTGACGAAGGCGGTGGAGAGGGCTCCTTCGGCAAAAAGATCCCGCAGGAGGTTGGGGATGCGGAAGGCGGCGATGAGGGCATCGAGTTCCTTGCCTGCCCCAAGGAAGGTGTTGAGGAGGATTTCGCGGACCAGCCCGAGAACGCGGGAGGCTCCGATGGCTGCCATCACGCGGGATGTGCCTTTGGTGCTCATTTTTGGTTCAACCTTTGGACACACGCAGTCAAAACTTCTTCGGGGGTGAGTCGGGTCATACAGCGCCGATCGATGGGGCAGGTTTTGAGGAAGCAGGGGCTGCAGGAGACTTTGTGGCGGACGACGGTGACGGAAGAGCCTAGGGGGCCAGTCCAGGCGGGTTCGGTGGAGCCAAATATGGCGACGGCAGGTTTGCGGAGGAAAGCGGCCAGATGCATTGGACCACTGTCGTGGCATAGGATGAGTCGGGCGTGAGCAAGCCAGTGAGCGAGTTCAAGAGTTGTGGTCTTTCCTGAAAGGTCGGTAATGGGGGACCCGAGGGATTTGGCAACGGCTTTGCAGGCTTCGATATCTCCAGGGCCGCCCAAGAGGATCGGTTGGAGAGAGTGGGACTTTTGTAGATCGCGGATAACCGTGGCTAAGGAGGCGGGATCCCAGCGTTTGGCGGGTCCGTATGCGGCGCCAGGGAGGATCGCAAGGTAGGGTTGAGAAGGGGCGTCTTTTGGTTTAGGGAGAGTGGGAGGTGGTGGAAGTTCGGCTTTGCCAATAGGGAGTCCGAGATCTTCCAATAGAGCGAGATACTGGTCTGCTACATGGACAAACCCGTAAGGTAGGGTTCTGCGGGGCTTATGTGCTGTGAGGAGGGAGTTTCTTAGCGGTCGAGAAAATCCCGCGCGATAAGAGATGGGGAGAGTTTCGAAAGCAACGCGAAGGGAGTTGGGAAGGAGTGTGGCAGCAGAAACCTGCTTTTTTTTCAGGATTGAGTTGAGGGTAAAGGGAAAAGAGGGTGCAGGAATATATTCGATTCCGGGGACTAGGATGGGGGCCAAAGCCGAAAGGGACTGGGGCCCGACGATCAGGAGAGGGGCGCGTTGGTTGAGCCAGCGCTGGTAGAGGTGAACGGAAGGGAGAGAGAGGATGAAGTCGCCGAGCCAGTTGGGCAGGCGAAGGAGGTGGGGCTTTCCCGATGAGGTGGGGGCAGGAATCACCAGGTGATTTCCGGCGGAGGTTCAGCCGGATGCCTGATCCTTCTTAACGCAAGATCCCAGGGGCAGCGCGTCGGTTCGCGTTGTTGGCTGAATCGGATTCCCCTTCGGAAGAGGGACGATCTTCTCCGTAACCAATTGTGCTAATGTTCCCACCACTGGCGCCGAGGCCGATGAGGTATTGGCGAACGGCATTGGCGCGTTTTTCGCTGAGGGCGAGGTTATATTGTGGGGTTCCCCGTGCATCGGTATGACCTGCGATCACGATCTTGGTGTTGGAGTTGTTGCTCAGGTAGTTCGCTAGTTTGTCGAGCTTGGGGCGTTCCTTGGCTTCGATCGTAAAACTGTCGTACGCAAAGAAGACAGTATCGGCTTTGAGGGTATCGTAATCAGCGGTGTCGGGATTGCCGGAGCGTTCCGGTAAGGACTGGTCGTAAATATTGTCGGTGCTATCGCCAAAGGCTGCGCCGTCTCCTTTTTTATCTTTGTCTGCGCACCCGGAAAGGATGGCGAGGAGGGCTAGAAGTGAGAGGTAGGTATATTTCATAATTTTCAGCGGGTTGTATTGGGTTCGGTGTTGTTACTCAAGTTATTGGGTACTTTGATAGCTTCCCCAGTAAGTGAGTCAAGCAGAACTAGCGTCCCATTTTGAGAGCAAACCAGGTGGCGGGAATTCCTTGTCCAAGAAGGACTTTCCAATCCAGAACCACGGCTGACGATCCGGGCTTTTTTTGTTTCGATGTCATAGACGCCGATCTGACCTCCGCCTGAGGTGATGCTGTAGGTAATTTTTTTTCCGTCGGGGGACCAGTCGGGCTCCGTAGTGTAGGAGGATTCGGTGTTTAGTTTTTCGGGAGTTCCACCGGTTGCGGGAAGGGTGTAGAGGCCGGGGCTACCACGCTCATCGGAAACGTAGACGATTTTGGTTCCATCGGGAGACCAGGAGGGAGAGCAGTCGGTCCCGCGTGTATTCGTGAGGCGGGAAGGTTGGCCTCCGAAGGCTGGGATTGTGCAGATTTCTGGATTGCCGAATTTGGATAGGCTGAGGGCAAGAGTTTGCCCATCGGGGGAGAAGGTGGCTCCGGTATTTTGACCGGGGAACTGGGCAACGATAGAGCGTTTTTTAGTGGGAAGGTCGATCACATAGGTGTCGCGGTATCCACTTTTGTCGGAGCTGTAGGCGATTTTGGTCCCATCGGGGGAGAACTTTGGGCAGTAGCCAAGAGCGGAGTCTTGCGTGAGTTGACGGGCATTGGCTCCATCGATGTCTGAGATGTAGATCTCTTTTACTTTGCTTTTTTTTCCACCTGAAGCGGAAGCGAAGGTAATTCGACTAGAGGCAAACCCTGGAGTGCCTGTGAGGGCTTCCACAAATGCGTCAGCAAACTGATGGGTAGCGCGACGGGCGTCCCCGTTGAAGGAGGAGTCGACCAAGGGGGCCCCACCAGCTTTTGGGATTGCGCGACCTGCGACACCAGTGGGCGTGACAGTAGCGGATAGAGTAAAGGCGGCAGAGGCTGGTTCGACCACTCGGCACGCACCTGAGCGTTCCAGGTCGTTTTGGAGGACCTTTGTAAGGGTGGGACCTTCGGCACCCGAGATTGGTGATATGGCAACGTCGACTTTGCGAGTTTGCTCAATGACGATGACAGGGGCGGAAGATTGAGCAGAGAGGAGGGAGGGGACGAGCAGGAGGATGGAAAGGATGAATTTCATCGCGAGAGACAAGAGCATGGGAGCCAAAGTGCGAGTGAAATTTTGTAATCAACAGGCGTTGTTATTCGAAAGTTATTAACAGGGTTTCACTTAATGAAAAATACAAACACTTTCATTTAAACGCTCGCGCCAAAATTATTGCGGTAGCTCGCGAACCCCATTCCAAAGGAGATACCAGACAAAATGATCAAAAATATTGCATCGATTCTTAGTGTGCTTGTGGCCGTGGCCAGCTTGTCCTTCGCGGACAGCGCTCCGGAAGCTTCCGCTCAAGACACTAAAAAGATGGTTCAGAATAATTTCGTCGAGACGGCCCAGAAAGGGATCAAGCTGAGCGGGTATGTTGATGCCGGCTACAGTTATAATTTTACCGGAAGCTCCTCTCAGGGGTCCCAGGTGAACAGCCGTTTCCTAGGTGACAGCACCCAGAAAGGTGACTTCAACCTGTATGCGGTTAAGATCGCGCTCGAAAAGGCGCTGACTTCAGAGAACAAAGCCCAGGCTGGATTCAGAACTGATGTGATGATTGGTGAAGATGCCCAGTACCTGATTAATCGTGGTCAGCCCTACAATGCGGGTGGTGGTGGGGCGAATGCCAATGGCAATAACGTGTCTAACTCGAACGCACTGTTCCTTGAGCAGGCTTACGTCGAGATTCGTGCGCCCGTGGGGAATGGTTGGGACTTTAAGGTTGGAAAGTTTGTCACCATCTTGGGCTATGAGGTGATTGAGCGTCCCGCCAATATGAATATTACCTACGGCCAACTTTGGCAGAACGCGTTTCCCTTAACCTACGTGGGCGTCCTTTCCTCCTACCGATTCGACGACTATCTCGATGCGAAGCTTGGAGTGGTTAACGGATCGAATAGCGACAATAATACTACGGTAAATGGTGATAGTGATGGTGTTGCCCTTCTTGCGGCACTGAATGTGACTGCACCCGGTGGTAACGCGACCTGGAGCAATAATTTTCAGTACAGCACAGCATTGGAGAACAACACGAGTTATCAAAATAGTGGGCAGCCTACTTCCAGCGCCCCGGTGAACAACTTTGCGTCTCCTGCGAGCGGTTATGCCGTCGTCTATAATTCCTGGGGAAATTGGGCGCCTAAATTCGCGAATGACAAGCTGTTGTTGGCTTTCGATTCTGCACTAGGAAACGCGTCATGGAGCAGCGTGCAAAATATCACCGTGAATACAACTTGGTATGGTGCTGCTGTTTATGCGAAATATCAGTTCAACGACTGGTTTAGTTTGGCGAGCCGAGCTGATTACCTCGGTAGCAACAACGCAGGGAAATTCGGAACTCAGGGAGGCATAACCACAAGCTCTGCCGCCAATAGTTTTGCAGATAGCGGGCACGTTACAGGCAATAATTATTGGAGTTACACTCTGACTTCCGCCTTCAATGTGATCGACAACCTATTGATCAGGGCCGAGTACCGCTTGGATTGGGGCTCGGGGATACAATCTTCGGACATTACCCCTAACAGCAATGGAGACACAGGTGTTCAATCGGGTGGACCATGTCACTATGCGGGTGCAGAGGTGGTCTACAGCTTCTAAACAACGGTAGTCTTTGAAACCCTGGGAGGCTACGGCTTCCCGGGGTTTCTATTTTCTATTCCAGTTTAAACTGGATGATGACTGTGTAGTCGGGAGAGCCGAGTCCGGCGGGTAGAGTTTTGGGAAGTCTTGAAGTGGATCGGACTGCCTGTTCGACCGAGGTATCCATGGCTGAATCGCCCGAGGGTCGGGAGATTCGGAGGAAGGTGACTGCGCCGGATTCAGAAATTTTGATTTCGACTTCGGTATAGATTTTTTCGCCAGCGGGAATAGGGGGTTTTTTCCAGGCGGACTGGATCGACTGTTTGATCAGGGCACGATACCAAGAGAAATCGTCAGCAACGCCGTCGGGTCGACCGGCGTTGCCGGCACCATCACCTCCGCCCCCACCGGCTTCACCGGGGATTTTTGAGGCCAGACGGCTTTTGATGTCGGAAGCGCTTGGGCCTGCTGGTTCGCGGGATTGGGTGGATGTGGATTTGCTTTCCGTTGAAGCGGACGTGGTGGAAACGGAGACTTTTTTCTTCGCGGTGCTGACTTTGACCTGATGTTTTGGGGCGGGAGTAGGTTTGGGTTCAGGTTGAGGAAGGGGCTCAGGTTTTGGGGTGGGAACAGGTTCAGGTTTCGGCTCTGGGGGTTTAGGGGTTTCAATTTTCGGCTCTGCGGGAGTTGGGGTGGGTTGGGGGACGGGATTTTGGATTTTGGATTCTTGATTTGGAATTTCCGATGCTGGTTGGGTTGGGGTGGCTGGAGCTTGTGATGAGGTGGGGGAGGGAAGCCCTGGGCCCGGGCGAAGGGAACCGAGGTCGATCATTTCGACGGGTTGAAGGGGGGTGGGTTTATGGCACTGGGCCATAGGGAGCCCGAAAAGAAGAAGGAGACCTACGTGAATACCGAATACGCTCAGAACGGTACGCCGAAAGGGGCGCCCGCGGGGATTCACTTGCGAATGTCCGGAGTATTCGCGAGGTCAAGGCGCGCACCTGAGGAGCGGACGGCCTCCAAGGCGCGGAAAATCGTTTCGTATGGAAGGGTGGAGTCGGCCCGAAGGGAGACAACGAGCTCAGGGTCACGGGCTTTTCGCTGAGTGAGAAGGGATGCGAGTTGATCGATCCGAACTTTCTCTGAGCCCAAAAGAGTTGAGCCATCTTTGGAGAGGGTCAGAGAGAGGATTGATTTTGGATCGGGCATGGTCGTTGGTAGCGAAGTGGTTGATTTGGGAAGATCCACGGGAAGTTGCTGTTCCATCAAAGGAGTGGTGATCATGAAAATGATCAAGAGAACAAAGACCAGATCAAGCAAAGGGGTGATGTTGAGCTCGGCAAGGTTATGCGTCTGGGTATGGAAACGGGAGCGTCTCATGAGCGTGAGGTAAAGCGGTGTTCGAAAACGGCAGCGCATTCTGCGGCGAAGTTTTCCATCTGGATGTTTTGGCTGCGGATTGAGGTGGTGAGGAAGTTGTAACCAAACATCGCGGGAATGGCGACGAGGAGGCCGACAACGGTGGTGATCAGGGCGCCCGATACGCCGGGGGCCATGGCGGCTAGGCTGGCTTGGCCTGCCATTGCGATACCACTGAAGGCATCCATCACACCCCAAACGGTACCCAGGAGACCCAGGAAGGGAGCACCACTGACGGCGGTGGCGAGTAGAATGAGGTTTGATTCAAGTTTGAGAGATTCCTCGCCCACAGCACGCTCCATAGCCGTGCGGACGGAGTTCATTCCTGTCTCGCTGATCGAGCGAGCGGAGGAAAGTCGAGCAGCGAGGGTGGAGTCGACTACGGACGAGCCTGTGAGATGAAAGCAGAGCTCCTTTGCGCCGGCATGGTAGATGATGGCTTGGGGGGAATCGCCTGGGGGTCGACCCGAGAGGTAGGGTTCGAGGGGTTCCGTTGCGGATCGAAAGATGGGGAGAAAAGCCCGGGTCGATTTAAGAACAGCGTTGAGCTGAACCCATTTTGACCAGATCACCGACCAGCTAAAAATCGAGCCAAGCAAAAGGCAGAAAAGCACGGCTTTGCCAGCTGGTTCGGAGTGTTGGAAGGCGTAGAGGATTCCAGCGGCTGCAAACATAGGATTGATATAAGGAATCGAGAGCCGGAGACAAGAGAGGAACGCAAAGAAATCAAGCACTCAAGGTGGATTCCTGAGGCGAGATTGACTCCACTCCTCTTCAAGAGCATGATTTTATTGCGGGGTGGAGCAGCCAGGTAGCTCGTCAGGCTCATAACCTGAAGGCCGCAGGTTCAAATCCTGCCCCCGCAACGATTTTTAGATGTATCAAGTTTACGTTCTCAACAATACAGCAGGCCAAAAATACATCGGCCTATCAAAAGACCCTCAGACTCGTCTACTCCAGCACAATTCCGGTGCATCCCGTTGGACCAAAGGCAAGGGCCCCTGGAAGATTGCTTGGACAAGCAAACCCATGAACCTCTCCGAGGCCAGAAAACTCGAAAACAAACTCAAACGACAAAAAGGCGGTTTGGGTCTTGAGACCCTCATCCACCTAGAATGCTCATAATCCCGCAGTTGCGGGACCGCAGGTTCAAATCCTGCCCCCCCAACGATTTTTACGAGTCTTTGAGAAAAGCAGGGAGTTGCTCGACACCAAAGTCAGCGAGAATACGCCCATCGATATCAAGGACGGGGGCTTTTGATTGGCCCGAGATTTCCTTCATTTCATTGAAGTAGGCGGAATTGGAGCGGACTTCCCGGCGTTCGTATTTCACGCCGAGTTTATGGAGTTCCGATTCCGCGTCCTCGCACCAAGGGCAGCCCTCTTTGACGTAAAGAATGGCTGACACGAGGGGTTAGGCAGGAACTGATTCGGCTGAAGACTTCTTTTGAGAGAGTGCGGCTTTGACGAGATTTTGGCCGAAGTCCCACAGCGGGCCCGGGAATTTGCCGAGATCGCTGAGAACGTCGTCGAATGCGGTGACAAAGCGATCGATCTCTTTCTCGCCGATGATAAGGGGAGGTAGGATCTTCACGATGTCGGAGTTGTGGGCGGCGACCTGAGTGAGGATTCGGTGTTTTTGAAGAAGGGGAGTGACGATCATTTGGGGGAAGAGCCCCTTGTCCATGGCGTGAATGGCCTTCCAGGCGAGTTTGAGTTTGAGAGAGCGGGGCTCCTTGAATTCGATGGCGATCATTAGGCCTTTGCCGCGGACTTCCGAGATGACGTCGTGTTTTTCCTGGAGGTCGCG
>Ga0214921_10004472_pt1 | contig 20542 bp, 14 predicted proteins | sample LL1505_MetaG_FD_177992 | JGI IMG/M metagenome (GOLD analysis project Ga0214921, IMG submission 177992) | Freshwater microbial communities from Lake Lanier, Atlanta, Georgia, United States - LL-1505 | ecosystem: Environmental > Aquatic > Freshwater > Lake | place: USA: Georgia | collected...
ATTGTAGCAGGAATTGCTCCTTCTTTTCTTACAGCTTCTTCGACAGCAATTGCAGTTTCAATGTTTTTTGGCCATGGCATACCATGAGAAATGATGGTTGATTCGAGGGCGACAATTGGTTTATTGTTGTTAATGGCCTCTTTAACTTCAGGTAGTATTTGTAAATAATTATAGAGCATTTGGATAATATTTTTTAACGGTCTCGAAAAGAATATTTTTATTGATGTTGTTTTTTACAGCTCCTTTTATCTGCAAAACTTCTAATGCAAGAGTATGTCCTAATTTCAAACAATCATTTGAGTTCTCTTTTTCTAAAAAGCCACAAATCCATCCTGCTAATGCAGCATCTCCGGCACCAGTACTATCTACTATTTTAATTGGGGGGGCATGTAATTCTATGGTATGCTCTTTGGAATAAATGGTCGATCCTTTATCCCCTTTACGTACCCATATGAATTTAATCCCCCTATCCAATAATTCTTTAATGGAATCCTTTTCATTTGTATGATGCTCCATACATATTGAAGGAAGTTCGTCTTCATTAGGGGTAACCATAAATACAGCATTCATATTCAATTTTGAAATTTTTCTTGCTTTTACTACTGAAACCGGCTCAATAATTAACGGAATATTTTTTTTATTAGATAACTCAATCAACCAATGTAGTGACTCTATTTCGATATTAGTATCAGTAATAATTAATTCAGCAGTGGTTAAAATTTCTCTTTTTGTTTCAAGAAAATCAGGAGTGCAATATTTCGGACAAATATCTACACATGCTGCTGTAAACAAAGAGCCATCCCTATTCAATATAGAAACGTATCTTCCAGTGGCATCATCTACTTTTAAAGAATGATTTATTTTTATGCCTTTTTTGATAAATTCATCTTCAATCCAGTTGCCTTCAATATCATTTCCAATAACAGTTAAATAATTGATATCATAATCAAATAGGGCAAGGTGTTGAGAAATATTACTAATAACACCACCAATATTTTTTTGTAATGTAGCAGGGTTTGAAGTTTCAGGAATTACATTTTCATGACAGAAATATAATTCATCAATCAATGCAGAGCCAATACAAAAAATTGATTTTTTCATCAGGTAAAGATAGAAAATCATCTCTTCGTTAGATAAAATATTTATTATGGATAAATAATACATCAAAAAACCTCAGATAGACTGAGGTTTTAATAGGACTCTATTTTGTTAATTCATCAATTAGGGTTTTAAAAATTGTAGAGGCCTTTCATTTTTTCATTAGATTAGTTTGGATTAATTTTGATAATTTGGTTTTAATAGGATTTGGATGTTAGTTTTCATGACGGATAAATAACGAACTTGGGTATTGGTTTGTAATATAGACGAATAAATAAGATAATTATTTTCTCTTTTCAAAGCCAATTGAATAATGAAGTATTTTCTATGGTATTACATAAGTAATTACACGTATAAGTGAGTTGAAAATATTAAATTTATATATACCAGGGAGTTTTATTATTGAATGAAACAGATATGTTGTCTCCTGTTTTTATATTTAGATTAAATGACAATGCATTGAATTTATTCCCTTCTAATTTAAAATCTATAATTAAATGATTCCCGTTGAAATAGGTTTTATCAACCTTCGTTTTTATAGAGAGTTCGGCTGAATGATTAATTGATAAATATTCAGGACGGCAGAATAGCCTTTTATTTTCAGGCTGAAATTGAGGTATAATTTTCTCGAATATATTTTTGTATCTTATATCGTATACATTGAAATCACCCATCAATCCTGCACAATATTCATTAATTGGATAATGGTATAATTCAAGCGGTGATCCACTTTGTATAATGCTGCCTTGTTGTAGGATGAAAATTCTATCAGCCCATGAAAGTAAATCTTTAGCATCATGAGATACAATAATGCTGCTTATTTTTAATTTATCTGAAATTTCATGCAAAACAAATTTCATCATTTTTCTATTGTGTGCATCAAGATTAGAAAAAGGTTCGTCTAATAATAATAATGCTGGATTTGACAACAGTTGTTTTGATAATGCTACTCTTTGTTTTTCTCCGCCCGACAATTCATTTGTTTTCCTATTTAAAAAATGTTCTATTTTACAAATTGAAAAAAGTTTGGCGGTGTCTTCTATTGAATATTTATTATTGTAGGAAAGAAATTCATGCACATAATAATTGTTAAATAATTCAAATTGTTGACTTAAATAGGCAATTTTTGGATGCCCGGGAATTAGTTTTTCATTTGATCCCAACACTTTTTCACCTTGAAAATATATATGACCTTCATCTGCTTGTTCAAGACCACTAATTAATTTCAATAGGTTTGTTTTGCCAGAACCAGTTTCTCCTAGGATGCCAATTTTTTCAAATTGATTTACTTTGAAACTTACTTGATTTACGGCAGTTGTATATTTTTGATTTTTAGTTAAGTCGATAACCTCTAACAATTGATTAGTTTTATTCATGTATATATATGTAAAAGCAAAAATAACTTTATAATAAGTATTATGCTTCTTTGATAGTATATTTTCTTTTCATGTATTTATATACTTCATTCCACCAAGTGGTAACGATAGATATAATAAAACAAATCATCAAGTCAAATAATGACAGTCTTTCCAGATAAAATAGATTGGTAGCCATTGGCAAATATTGAATGATAAGTATAAAAATAAATGTAGTCATTATAATAATAGGAAGTAAATCGTTTTTATATTTTAGTGTTTCAAAAAAGCTATTTTTAAATGATCGATTGGTTAGAGTTAAAAAAATATTAGAAAATAATAAGGTGATGAAGACAGAAGCTCTAATGTAATTGAAAGATTTTTCATGGTTTATAAAATACATTCCAACAAGCATACATCCTGTAGTAATTAATAATCCTTGAATAATACTTATTTTCAATTGATTGAAAGATAAAAATGTAGAACTTAATTTCCTGGGTGGTTTTAACATAGTACCTGCTTCCATTGCTTCGTTTTCGTAAATAATTGAACATGTTGGCCCCATTATTAATTCAAGGAAAATGACATGAACAGGGGTGAAAATATCTTTAAATAAAAAGTGAAAAAAAAGAGGAATTAATACGATTAGGATAATTGGAATATGAATTGAAATGATATATTGTATTGCTTTTTTTAAATTATCATATATTTTCCTTCCTATAGCAACTGCATCAATCATATGTCCAAGATTGTCGTCAGTAATAATTATGGAGGAAGCATTTTTAGCAACTTCACTTCCCCTGGAACCCATTGATATGCCAATATGTGCAGCTTTTAAAGCAGGAGCATCGTTAACTCCATCTCCTGTCATTGCCACAATATCGCCATTTCTTTTAAGAGCTTCAATTATTTTTAATTTTGCATCTGGAAACATTCGTGCAAAAATATTGACAGACTTTATTTTTTCCGCTAATTCATTATTTGTTAATTCATTAACTTCCTTACCTGTTAGCACAATATTTTCATTTTCTAATCCTATTTGCTTTGCAATTGAAATTGCTGTATCCGGATAATCTCCAGTTATCATTTTAAAGTTAATACCAGCTTTGTAAAAGCTTTGAATAAGTGACTGTATGTTTTTTTTTGGTGGATCATAAAAAGCAATTAATCCTATAAAAATAAAATCAAATTCAGTTTGATTTATTGGCCACTCATTTGTTGGCCAGCTGCTTTTTCCAACTCCTAATACTCTATACCCATTACTTGCGTACTTTTTGGTTTGCTCAATTATTACATTTTTTTCTTTTTCTGATAATTTTGTACAATTTAATAATCCTTCTGGCGCTCCTTTGGCTGCAATTATTGTATTTGAATTTTGCTTTAAAACATGTGTCATAAATGGAGGTGTTCCACTTAAAGCATATTCGTGTACTTTTTGAAATGATTCACGAATATCATTTTTGGAATTATTTTCATACAATTCATGGATTGATTTTTCCATTGGATCATAAGGATTTATTTCACTACTCCATATAGCATATTCAATTAATTCGGTTGGTCTTTTCGAATTTTTATCTAATTGATATTCAATCTTATTAATAGAATCAAATAAGAAGGCTATTTGCATTTTATTTTCAGTAATTGTGCCTGTTTTATCTGCACAAATAACGGTAGTTGTCCCTAGCGTTTCTACATATTGAGGTTGTTTTACAATTATCATATTTTTTTTAAGTAATCGGAAGGCTGCTAATGCCTGAAAACTACTAAAGGCCACGGGAATTTCTTCTGGTAAAATACTCATTGCTAACGTAAGTCCTTTTATAAATGATTGGATAAATTCTTTTGTATCTAAATAATTTATAAGCACCACTAATAAAAAAGCAAATGATCCAATGTAAACCATATTCTTAACAAGAGATTTTATTTGAATTTGCAAAGGTGTTTTTTCGATATTTATATTTTTAAGAGAAGATCCGATTTTACCAATTTCTGTTTTTTTGCCAATTGCGGTTGTTTGTATAATAGCATTTCCATTTGTAACAAGCGTACCCCTGAAAACCATATTTTTAATATTAGCAGGTTTATTAACTGCAAATGATTCTCCAGTTAAAATGGACTCATTTAAAAAAAAGTCATTTGACTCTATTATAAAACCATCAGCAGGAACTATTTCACCCTCTTCCAATAAAAAATAATCATGCATCACTATTTCTTCTATGGTTACTTTTTTTATTTTTTTATTGCGAATAACTTTTGATTTTGATGTTGAGGTTTTTTTTAATAAATTAATACTATTCCGACTTCTATATTCCTGAAAAAAAGATATTCCTGAAACTATAAAAATAGAAATAAGCATTATGTATCCTTCCTCGATTTTATTTAAACTGAAATACAATGAACAGGCAATTAACAGTAAAATAAACATAGGTTCAGAAAATATTTCTTTAATAACCCTGAGGAGTATTTTTTCATCATATGAATCAATGATATTTTCGCCGAATAAATTTCTGTTTTTAATTACATCTTCATCGGTTAATCCTTCAATTTCTTCTTTATTTTTCATTATTTATTTTAATAGAATTATTGAAATGATGTGATTGTAATGGAGCTATCAAAAATTATTATATCTATTTGTATTTTCTATGATTCATCCTGTAGATCTGTTTGATATGAGTCACGTTTCTTTCTAGAATATAGGTCACTGATTGCAATCATTTTTTGATTATATAATTGTCATTTTACAATATAGCATTTTAGAATACTTTTACTCTTGTAAATTATTATTTCATTCACCAAAAAACTATAAACATGAAAAAGATACTTTTAGTAATTCAACTGTCATTTTTTCTATTTTCTAATTCATTTTCTCAAAATTATCAATCGGAAACTACCTCAAAATCAAGTAAAGGATTTGCCGTTGTTTCTGGTGGTGCCGCATTCCCAGTTGGAGTATTTGGAAAAAGAAATGTTCAATTAGCTCCAGAATCAGGATTTGCCAAAACTGGATATAATGTTAATATTAATGGCGGTTATCAAATACATAAAAATTATGGCATTACAGGTACTATTTTTTATTCAAGATTTAGGCTTGATCAAAATTCAGTAAATAATTTTTTAAATAAAACAACATCAACAGTATTAAATAATGGAACTGTAGATCATTGGCAATATCTTGGAATTGTAGTTGGACCAATGGGTACATTGCCAATTGGGGATAATTTATTTTTAGATGTAAAAGCTATGGCAGGTGTTGCTCATGCTAATATGCCTGTAGTTAAAATTAACTTAGCAGGATTTCCAGATCCTGTTAACTTAACAAAAGAACAATGGTCGGATGTCTTTACTTGGCAAGTAGGAACGAATTTACGATATAACTTTGCAAAAAATCTATGCTTTTTTACAAATGTAGATTACAATTTTATGAATCCAAGTTGGACTAATAATACAAAAGATGTGATACAAAAAATGGGTGTTATAGATTTAAATGTTGGTTTAGGAGTAACATTTTAAGGTTTAATTATTAACTCATAAATTATAAAAACACTTGTTTAATAAACAAGTGTTTTTTATGCTAATCTAGTTTTTATATCAAGATTATTTTCTTTAGCTGTTTTTATTGCTAATTCATAGCCTGCATCTGCATGTCTTATTACACCCATCCCTGGATCGTTTCTTAAAACCCTACTTAATCTTGCAGCTGCTTCATCTGTTCCATCAGCAACTATTACCATGCCAGCATGTATACTGTAACCCATTCCTACACCTCCACCGTGATGTAATGAAACCCAGCTTGCTCCACCAGCAGTATTAACAAGGGCATTTAATATTGGCCAATCAGCCACCGCATCACTCCCATCAAGCATGGCTTCTGTTTCTCTATTCGGACTAGCTACTGAACCAGTATCCAAATGATCTCTTCCAATAACGATAGGGGCCTTTACTTTTCCATTTTTTACTAATTCATTAAATGCCAATCCTGCTTTTTCTCTTTCCCCTTGACCGATCCAGCATATTCGAGCGGGTAAACCTTGGAAAGCAATTTTTTCTTTGGCTAATTTCATCCATCGAATCATTCCTTCATTTTCGGGAAATAATTTCATCATTAATTTATCTGTAACATCAATATCATCTGGATCTCCGCTTAATGCAGCCCATCTGAAAGGGCCTTTGCCTTCGCAAAACAATGGCCGTATGTAAGCAGGTACAAATCCTGGGAAATCAAATGCATTTTCTAAACCTCTTTCTTTGGCTCGTGCGCGAATATTATTTCCATAATCAAAAGTAATGGCTCCTCTTTTTTGTAATTCTAACATCAACTCTACATGCAATCGCATGCTTTCATAACTCATCTTGATGTATTCGTCTGGATTAATTTCTCTAAGCTTATTAGCTTCTTCATTTGTTAAATGATGTGGTATATAGCCTATTAATGGATCATGAGCACTCGTTTGATCCGTTAATGTATCTGGAATAATATTTCTTTCAATTAGTCTTTGAAGCAATTTTACCGCATTGCATAAAACACCTATACTAATGGCTTTCCCTTCTTTTTTATATTCAATAGCTTTATCAATAGCTAAATCTATATCAACATATTTTTCATCTAAATATTTTGTTTCAATTCTTTTATCAATTCTCCACTCTTCTACTTCTGCTACTAAAGCAACCCCTTCATTCATGGTAATGGCTAAAGGTTGCGCACCTCCCATTCCACCTAGGCCTGCAGTTACATTTAATGTGCCTTTCAAAGTTCCTCCAAAATGAATGTTAGCAGCAGAACCATAAGTTTCATAAGTACCTTGAACAATTCCCTGGCTTCCAATATAGATCCAACTACCGGCAGTCATTTGCCCATACATCATCAACCCTTTTTTTTCTAATTCATCAAAATGTTTCCAATTAGCCCAATTGGGTACCAGTTGAGAGTTGCTGATTAAAACCCTCGGAGAGTCTTTGTGTGTTTTTAGAATACCTACCGGTTTTCCACTTTGAATTAATAAGGTTTCATCTTCTTCTAATACTTTTAGAGCTTTTATAATTAAATCTAAAGATTCAATATTTCTCGCGGCTTTTCCTCTACCTCCGTATACGATTAATTCTTCTGGACGTTCAGCAACATTTGGATCTAAATTGTTTAGCAGCATTCTTAATGCAGCTTCTTGAATCCATCCTTTACAATTTAATGTTGTACCTGTTGGTGTTTTATATTTAGCATAATCATATGCTATTGAATTAGAGGACATAGTTAATGTTTATTTTTAATTAATATATTTTATAAGTTTGTATGAATTCAATTGATTGAATCATGTCATTATGCATAATTCTATCTGAATCATTGAATGAAATGACTTTTCTAAAATCATTGATTATTTTTTCTAATTGTTCAGTTGTTTTTAAGGGTCTTCTGAATTCAATTGCTTGGATGGCGGTGAGTAATTCTATGGCCAATACTTTTTCTACGTTGTCGATTACTCTTTTACATTTTACAGCGCCATTAGCACCCATACTAACATGATCTTCCTGATTAATACTTGATGGAATTGAATCAACACTGCTTGGTGTGCAAAGTTGTTTATTTTCACTTACAATTCCAGCTGCGGTATATTGAGGTATCATGAATCCAGAATTTAGCCCTGGATTTTTTACTAAAAATGGCGGGAGATCTCTTAATCCGCTTATTAATTGATAGGTTCTTCTCTCGCTGATATTAGCTAATTCGCTCATTGCGATTGATAAGAAATCTAAGGTAAGTGCGAGTGGTTGACCATGAAAATTTCCACCGCTGATAATTAAATCTTCTGCTGGAAAAATATTGGGATTGTCAGTTACAGAATTAATTTCTTTCATGAACACCGATAAAACATAATTAATCGTGTCTAAGGTAGCTCCATGAACCTGAGGAATACATCTAAAGGAATAAGGATCCTGGACTTGTGATTTTGTTTTGTTAGAAATTTCGCTTCCCTGTAATAATATTCTCATTTGTGAAGCAACATTAACTTGTCCGGCATGAGATCTTATTGCATGAATATTTTCATTGAATGGATATGTAACACAATCAAATCCTTCAAAACTGATAGCTGCAATAATATTTGCCCATTGCATTAATCTATCCGCTTTGGTTAAACAGAACATACCATAGGAACTCATAAATTGTGTTCCATTTATTAATGCCAGTCCTTCTTTACTTTGTAATGCAATTGGATCCCAATTATTTTGCTGTAAGGCTTCTGATGATGAAATCTTTACATCATTTGTATATACTTCACCCAGGCCTAACAATGGAAGGCTTAAATGGCTTAAAGGTGCAAGATCGCCTGAAGCACCTAATGATCCTTGGGTATAAATGACTGGTAATATATTCTTATTGTACATTGCTACTAGACGTTCTACCGTTTTTATTTGAACGCCAGAATGACCATAACTTAATGACTTAATTTTTAAGAGCAACATTAATTTTACAATATCTTTTGGCACTTCATCTCCTAATCCACAAGCATGAGATTTTATTAAATTTTCTTGGAGTACTTCTAATTGTTCTTTGTCAATTTTTACATTTTGTAAAAAACCGAAACCAGTATTTATACCGTAATACAATGTGTCATTATTAGACATTTTTTTATCTAAATATTGTCTACAATTGTCAATCTTTTTTATTGATTCATCACTTAAACGCAATGTAGAATCAATAGTCATGTGCTTAAATTGATCAAATTCAATATCGCTGTTATCAATAATATAGGGTTGCTTATTCATGGTAATAATAGCTGAGGGCGTTTTTTATTGCCCAAATGTAAGAAAAGGATTCAGAAGATATGTATTTTACATGCTAGATTTATACCTCAAATTAGTATATGAGAAGCATAATTTTATTTTTTGGGATTACTTGTATAGTACATACAATAAACGCACAATCTGTGGTGCTATTAAATGCTGATACAAAGTCTTCATTTAGGGGGTTGTCAGTAGTAAATAATAAAATCATTTGGGTTAGTGGCAGTAACGGAACCATAGGTAAAAGCCTTGATGGTGGAATTGTTTGGCATTGGTTTTTAGTACCGGGCTACGAAAAAACTGATTTTAGAGATATTGAAGCTTTTGATGATAAAAATGCCCTAATAATGGGAATAGATAATCCTGCTGTCCTTTTAAAAACAAATAACGGTGGAGAATCTTGGACACTTGTTTTTCATGATACTACTAAAGGGATGTTTTTAGATGCAATGGATTTTTATGATAATAAACATGGTGTTGTGATTGGGGATCCTATTCAAAACAAATTTTTTAAAGCAATTACTAGTGACGGAGGAAATACATGGAAATCTGTATTTTTTGATAATAGACCCTTGGCAGATAGTATGGAAGCCTGTTTTGCTAGCAGCGGAACAAATATTAGGAAATTTAATAAACGTGAGGATGTTTTTATTTCCGGAGGACTTTCATCAAATTTATTTATTAAAAATAAAAAGATTAAAATACCAATTGTTCAAGGAGTTGAAACTTCTGGATCTAATTCTGTTGCTTATAAAAATAAAAAATATTTTATAATAGTTGGAGGTGATTTTAGTAAAAAAAATGATTCGGTTGAAAATATTGCTATTACAAACAATTGCGGTAAATCTTGGATAAAATCAACCATCCCGCCTCATGGATATAGAAGCTGCATTGAACATATAGCAAGCAAGCAGTGGATTACTTGCGGATTAAATGGGGTTGATATAAGCAAGGATAATGGGATTTCTTTTTCAAAAATAAGCGATCTAGGTTTCCATGTATGCAGAAAAGCAAAGCATGGTGATGCAGTCTTTTTAGCTGGTGGCGGAGGTAAGATTGGAAAATTGGTTAATTATTAACTAAAAAAATCCCTGATATTTCTATCAGGGATGCCTATATAATTATTGGGTTTGTATTAATTTAAACTTCTAAAGTCTACCGGTACGAGTTTGCTTACTCCGGCTTCCTGCATGGTAACTCCATAAATCACGTCAACAGCACTCATTGTCATCTTATTATGAGTTACTATAATAAACTGAGAGTTCTCACTAAATTGCTTGATCATATTGGTGAATTTACCAACGTTAGCGTCATCTAATGGTGCGTCAACCTCATCTAAAATACAGAATGGTGCTGGTTTAATTAAATAGATAGCAAAAAGTAATGCCGTGGCAGTGAGTGTTTTTTCTCCCCCACTTAATTGACCAATACTGCTAGGTCTTTTCCCTTTTGGCTTAGCTATAATATCAATTCCTGTTTCTGCAAGATTTTCAGGATCTACTAAAATCATATCAGCCGTATCTTCATCCGTAAATAATGCTTTGAATACTTTTTGGAAATTCTCTCTTGTTTTGTTGAAAGTTTCTAAGAATTGTTGATTGGCTGTAGCTTCCACTTCTTGAATTGTTTGCATCAAGCTGTCCTTAGCAGTAACCAAATCGTTTTTTTGTTCGAATATAAATTCATAGCGTTTTTTCATTTCGGTGTAAGCCTCAATCGCTGTTGGATTTACTTCGCCCATGTTTTCGAGGCGTTTTTTCATGCGCTCATTCTTCTCTTGCAATTCCTCAAGAGGCGTTTCTGAAGTTCTTGGTTCATCAATGATGGCATCTAAATCGACTTTGAATTCAACATTTAATCTTTCTTTCATTCCAGCCAATTGCAATTTCAAATCGGTTAATCTGTCTTTAATTTCATTTAAGAGATGATCAATTCCTTCCTTTGATTTTTGTTTCAATCTCAATTCACTTTCTTTTTCACTTAAGATATTCCTTATGTTGTAGTATTCTTGATCTAATTCATTTAATTTTTTCTCGTCTGCTTCTTTATTTTTTAATAAAACCAACAAGTCGTTTTCTATATCTTTTAAACTGTTGGCAGCTTCATCTATATTATTAGCAGCTTCACCAAGTTGAGAAGTGCTGTTTTCAACTTGGATATTCAGGTCGCTTAATTGATTTGTTTTGAATTCTAATTCCTGATTAATAGAGGCGATTTTACTCTGCTGCTTTGTAGCTTGAATATTGCCTTCATTATAATGAGCATTTGCTAAATTGTACTCCTGCTCAGCAGAAGAATAATCTTGCTCAACTAGCTGTATTTTATTTTGAAGATTTACTAGTTGTTCATTAAAGTTTTCTAATTCTTTTCTGGTATCTGCAATAGCGTTATTATTGGCGGATAAATTATTTTTAAATTCTGTAAGTCTATTATCCGCAATGCTTTCCTGATGATGAAGGTTTTCTATTTTATTTTGAAGAGAAAAAACAAGGTTCGTCAGATCGTTAATTTCTTGTTGAGTTTGTTTAATAGCATTCTCTTTCAGTTGAGTATTAAATGCGATGACTTCGTTATGTCTTTGTTGAATATCCGTTTTTAAAGCATCTACAATTTTACTTTGTATACCTATTTCTTTAATTAGCTTTTCCAGATTTTTAGCACGTCCAATTTTCTTGCCTTCGAATAAACCAACACTTCCACCTGTTAGCGAATATTTTCCTTTTAGGTATTTGCCTGTTTTCTCCAGAACAATTGCATCATAGGTATCATTGAGTGCACCATCATTCTCTGCAATAAATACATTACCAAGAAGGTATTGTGCTAATGAGATATACTGGGAATCAATTTCTATAACATCCAATGCCTTGATAGTATTAGTGGGTTGTTTTCCAAGTTCAATATTTGAAAACTTATCCAACAGGAAAAAGTTAGCTTTCCCTTTTTTATTATCATCTAATAAGTGAATGGCTTGTAATCCTTCTTGCAAGTTATTTACAACATAGTAATTTAAATATGGATCAAGTACATTTTCAACGGCAGCCCTGTATTCTTCTTTTACATAGATAATATCAGACAATAATGGAGCATTGTGATTCCAATCTTTATTTTTATGAAGAAATTTAACGCTTTCCGGATAGCCTTCTAATGAATCGACAAGGCTTTTTAATAAATCATGTTCATTTTTTTTGGCGTCTAATTTTCTATTTTCATCTGCTAAATTATTTCTAAGGCCTTCTAATAAACTTTGGGTTTGAAAAATCTGTTCCTTAGTAAATTCATGTTCATTTTGAAGTTGCTCCAAACTGATTTTGTGTTGATTCAGTTCGTTTTCTTTTGAGGTTTTTTCTTCTTCAAATTGTTTTATTTGATTGGTGCGATGCAGCTTCTCCTCTTCTAATTGAGAAATTGATCTTTGAATATTTTGAATAGAAGTATCTGCAACTGCCACTTTCTTTTCTGCATCAAATTGATTTCTTTGTACAGATTGATTTTCTTTACGAACCTCGTCGATGGCATTACGATGACTGTCAAATATGGATCGACTATTTTCTACAGTAGATTTTAAGTCTGCTAATTTTTTATCTAGTTGTTCTAGTTTAATTTGTTCTTCTTCGATTTGCTTTCCAGTAAAAGTGATGCTTTCTTGTAAGCCACTCATTTGTCCAGAAGCTTTTGCTAAAAAATCATCTAAGCTGATACGCCTTTCTTTTAGATGCTGCAATCTTTGAGCTGTTAAACTTTTTTCGTTTTCTTTACTTCTTACTCTGTCAAGCATTTCATTGAATGCCTGCTGCATTTGTTGTAAAGTTTTTTCTTTTTCAATGAAACTTAATTTTTCTTTTTCAAGATTGGCTTCTTCTTTAGCTATTGATGTTTCAAGTTCAATTCTTTTATCAACTTCTTCTTGTTGTTGATGATTGAGGTCTTTATAAGTGATATTAAATCCTTCTAAGGCAGCTTTCGCTAATTCAATAGTTATTTCTTTGTATTCTTTTTTTATTTCAAAATACTTTTCAGCTTTTTTAGCCTGACTTTCTAAACTTTTAAGTTGATTATTTATTTCAAAAAGCAAATCTTCAATACGAGCTAAATCTTGTTCAGTGGCATCTAGCTTTAATTTGGCTTCTTTTTTTCTTGTTTTGTAAATGGTAATACCCGCGGCTTGTTCCAGCATTTTTCTGCGGCTATTTTCTTTGTCTTTTATGATATCATCGACCATCCCTAATTCAATAATGGCATAGCTATCAGTACTAACACCCGTATCCATAAATAAATTATGAATGTCTTTAAGTCGGCAACTGACATCATTTAGGCGATATTCACTTTCTCCACTCTTGTAATATTTACGCGTAATCGTAACGGTATTAAATTCAGTGGGCAGTAGATTTTTTGTATTTTCAAAAGTGAGACTAACCTCGGCTAATCCACTAGCACTTCTTGTTTTACTTCCATTGAACACAAGGCTTTCAAGATTTTCACTTCTTAAATTGCTTATTTTATGTTCACCAATAACCCAGCGAATACTATCAATAATATTACTCTTGCCGCAACCATTAGGGCCGATAACGCCAGTAATTCCTTCGTCAAAATTTAGTACAGTTTTATCGGCAAAACTTTTAAATCCTTTAATTTCTAGACTCTTTAAACGCACTTTTCTGTTTTTTTAGTTGGCAAACCTACGTAAATTCATTCATTTTGTAGGATAAATTAGATAGATATGTTCCCTTTTATAATATGTTGATTTCTGTAATTTGAAGTAAGTATAAAAGGATTATAAATTTACTATATTTAATTAGTATTAAATTATTTTTTACCTCTTTGTAATAATTACTTATACACAGGTTTTTCACAGAAAAATCCATTTCTTTGAGCTTCCCTAATAAAAGAAATTAATTTTATAATTGATACAATCTTAAATTCGTTTATTATTTTATTGTCTAAAAAATTTATCCTCATAAATATTTAATCAAATGAAAATTTTATTTGTAAACTTGTTTTTCATTCTTTCAGTATTAGCAAATGCGCAATCAAAAAATTACGCTTTAGCAGTTATTTCTACAACAACAAATGTGATCTCACCTGATGAAGAGGATGTTCAAAATTTACAAAACAATCAGGAGTATCCTAGGGGAGGAATGAATTTCAGAAATATGCTCGATGGAGAAACGAAATTTGTCACCTATTTGAAAAATGATTTAATAAAAACAGTTATAAAATCAGAAATGGGAAGATCTACGATTTACAGAGACAATTTAAAAAAATCAACTACTTCCATTATGGAGATGATGGGTAATAAAAACGGATTTTTTGTAACAGATGATGAACAAGTATTGATCCAAAAAGAAAGAGATAGTATGATGGCTGAAAGAAGGAAAAAAGATACAACATCTCGCCGGTATATAGAAAACGATAAAAAGAATTATACAACAGAGATTAGTTATACTAATGAGTCTAAAAAAATCGCCAGTTATGATTGTAAAAAAGCATTTGTAATCACTTCTAAATTATTAGGCATAAAGGATACAGCTATTATTTGGTATACTACAGAATTAAAGTTCAAAAATCTTTTTTCAACGGGAAATTTTAATATTATGCCTGGTATGATGGGTAGTATGTCCCCTACCTTATATGGATTAGATAAGATTGATGGATTTGTGATGAGATATGAGTTGAATATGCGTCGCAACAAAAGAATGGAAGTAGAAGTTACCAAAGTGGAACTAGATAAATTAATTGAAGACAAAGAATTTAATATCCCTAATGACATTGAAATTAAGCCAATGAGGGAAATGCAAAATATGTTTAGCGGAGGTAGAGGTAATTATATGCGTGGTGGGAGAGATTAAATACAATTAATCTGCCTATAAATTAATAAGCTAGTTAAAAATGATGTTATTCTTTTCCTGTGAATTACATTTTATCAACAGCTGCATTTTTCTTATCGTATTCTGTAGCTTTTACAGGTAATTTTTTATGAGTATAAATATCACTTAGATATCCTAAAACGATTTTGTAATTAGCTTTTTGTAAGGAAGTTTTTTGTTCAATAGACTCATAAAATGCAATAACATTTTCTGCATACAATATGCAATCATCGAGTGATTTATTTGCAGTAGCCTTTAATGTTGATTTTCTTTTTACCTCTTCAGGATTTGTGCTTTTTATTTGACTAGCTCTGTTAAGTAAATCAAAACCCATGTTATATAAATGATTTGTCATTAACATAGTGGCTGTTATTTCTGATTTATCTTCATTATTAATGGCAATTTTAATCACATCAAATAGTTTGATCGATAGTTGATTATCGCCAGCATTTATAGCGTCTTTGCCATATAAACAATTATACATTTCTACAGAATAATTGTATGGCAGTAAAAAGCTATTTGGATATTCAGCGATGAGTTCTTCATATTTTGAAAACAGTTTAGATTTGTCTCCTGATTTACTTACAGATTTTATTTCAGCATCAATCCAGCTTTCATCGTTAGGATATAATCTTTTTGCTTTGGAAAGAATATTTTTTAATTCTACTTCATTATCTTTTCTTGTATAGTAATCCATTAGGTATAAATATACTTCTTTATTATCAGCACCATTGATATTTGCATCTGTAAGAATTTTGTAATAAGAAACTGCTTCATCTTCCTTTTTTGCCTGAATAGCAGATGCAGCAATATTCAGTATTAATGCGGTGTCTATTGGATACAATACTGTTTCATTGTATTCGTATTTTTTATTTAGAATATAGTCTTTTACTTCAATAGCTTTTTTAAAAGCAAGTTCAGCCATTTCGTAATTTTTACTATTGAATTGCTTGGCTCCAATATCGTAAAAGCCATAATATAAATCCAAAAATGAAGTGTGATTTTCTAATAATAGGTAAAAGTCTTTTTTATCTAATGTTTGATTTTTTTTGAAAGCATCAAAAGCATTTGATTTCAAAGAAAATGATTCATCTTTTGAAGTAGAACCTTCTCTGGATAATGAGTTGTAAATCCTTCCCTTATAGTAATAGGCTTCAGCATCAGCTGATTTTTTGGGATTTTGTAAATAGTTATCAATTGCTGTTTTTGCATCTTGAAATTTCATTTTACCCTGTAATTCAATAACATCGTCTAAATCCTGTGAAATAGAAATAAAGTAGCTACATGTTAAAAGCAATAAAATTGTAATATTCTTCATCTGTTTTATTTTTGGGAATAAAGATATTTGATTATTCATGTTTTTGATCAATTTATTTAAATTTTTATACATTATTTCATTGATTATTTATTTTTCTATAATGATTTCTAATTATCAAAATAATATTAGAAAAAAATAATAAATTTACATATTGATTAGCCAGGAAACCATACAACAAATACAAAGTAGAATTGATATTTTAGATATCGTTGGAACCTTTGTTAAACTTAAAAAAAGAGGAGCGAATTATTTAGGCAATTGTCCTTTTCACAACGAAAAAACTCCTTCTTTTACGGTTTCTCCTACAAAAGAAATTTACAAATGTTTTGGGTGTGGAAAAAGCGGTAATTCCATTAGTTTTTTGATGGAACATGAGAAATATAGTTATGTAGAAGCGCTAAGGTGGCTTGCAAACAAATATAATATTGAAATTGAAGAGAGAGAAACATCTCCAGAATTTAAAGCATTACAATTAACCTCCGATAGTTTATTCATCATCAATAATTTTGCAAAAGAATTCTTCATTAATGCTTTGTTGAAAGGGGAAGAAGGAAATGATATTGCCTTAAGTTATTTGAAGGAAAGAGGATTTAGAGAAGATATTATACAAAAGTTTGAATTGGGATATAATCCAAGTGCCAAAGATGAATTTTCTAAAGCCGCCATTGATGGACAATATAGTAAAGATCTTTTATTGAAGTCTGGATTAGTGGTAAATAGAGAGGATAAATTATCGGATAATTACAGAGGAAGAATTATTTTTCCCATCCACAATCAAAGTGGTAAAATACTTGGATTTGGAGCTAGGGTAATTAAGACTAATGACAAATCTCCAAAGTATATTAATACCCCTGAAAATGAGATTTATATTAAAAGCAAAATTCTTTATGGTGCTTATTTTGCTAGAACAGCCATAGATAAAGCTAATGAATGTTTATTGGTAGAGGGATATACAGATGTAGTAAGTTTGCATCAGGCTGGAATTGAAAATGTAGTTGCTAGTGGAGGAACTTCGTTAACTCCAGATCAATTAAAATTAATAAAAAAATATACCAATAATTTAACCATCATATATGATGGAGATGGTGCAGGTGTTAAAGCTGCATTAAGGGGATTAGATCTTGCATTAGAAGAAGGTTTAGATGTTAAATTGGTTTTAATTCCAGATAAAGAAGATCCAGATAGTTATGTAAATAAAATCGGTTCTACTGCGTTTATTGAGTTTATTCAAAGAGAAAAAAAAGATTTTATTTTATTTCAATTTGAGATTTCTTTACAAGAGGCTGGTACTGATTCTTCCAAAAAATCAGTGATTGTAAATCAAATAGCGGATACTATTTCTCGAATTAATAAAACAGAAGATTTTACTAGACGTCAGGATTATATCAAGCGTGTTTCTGAAATATTAAAAATTGAAGAGTCCGGATTTAATTCTTTAGTAAATAAAATCATCAGGGATAAATTATCAAAAGAAGAATTTAGGTCACAGCGAATTGCTACTACCCCATTAATTTCAGAAAATGCAGTTGAGAATGATGTAGATCTTTTATTTAACAAAGATGAATTGCATGAACAGGCTATGGTAAGGAGTTTGATAGAATTTGGATTAAAAGATTGGGATGATACTCAAAAAGTAGCTACCTATATATTTACTCAAATTGATGAAATAGATTTGAATGAATTCATTGATAATAAAATGTTGGTGAATATTATTAAACTCTATCGTACATGGTTTGACGAAGGCTTACAACCTACGGAAAAAAGTTTTTTATATTTAGAAGACAATGAGTTAAGTAGCATGGCCTTAAAAATATTAAATGTGACTAGTGAAATAAGTCCAAAATGGGAAAAATACTATGAAGGGCCTATATTAACTAGGGAAGATTTGTATAAGGAAGAAGTTGAATCAACATTGGGGTATCTTCAATTGAGAAAAATAAAGCGTTTGATGGTAGAAAATCAATTAGATCTTGAAAAAACGAATGATCCAAATGAACAAATTATTTATTTACAAACGCATCAGCACTTGAAAAAAATTGAAATTGAGTTGACTAAAAAAATAGGGACAGTTATAATAAAGTAATAAAGATTATTCTGTTATAGCTAACTCTTCCACTTCCTTAGTCGCTAGTAAATGTCGAGGAACAGAATTGTTTTTTGGCTGTTTAATTCCACCAATTTTAAAATTAGTAGCACACCATACATTGTCCATTTCTATTTGATCTAAAGCTTCTAAACTATGGTCTTCAATGATCTGCCAATGATTATGTCGACATAAATCGCTTGCAATTTTAGCAGTTTGTTTTGGGTAGGCAATCCAAAGTTTTGCATTGGAATGAAGAGCAGGCATTACATCATTTAAAATATCGGTTAACTGTTTTTTACTAACAGCAAATAATAAGGCAAAATCCACTTTTCTTATTTTAAGTAAAGGGGTTACACTTTTCGAAAAGTTTATTTTTGTAAATTGTTTTTCAATAGAAGAAGGAAGTCCCTGGATTAGTACATTTTTTTCATTATTGTACTGTAATTTTTCGATAACGGTTAGAAGCGCCATAATGAGTAACTGATTTAAAAATTAATAATCATTAATGGATAGATAAACATAAATAGGTTACCTAACAAATTCAGTGATCAGAGGGATTGCAAAGATACATTAATCATCTAGATAATACAAGAGATTTTGAAAAAAAAGGAGGAATGATAAATATAATATATTTATTTTTTATAAAAGCTCAAAGCTTCATTCATATACTTTTGAAGCTGTTTAATTCTATTTTCATCAGAGGGATGTGTGGCTAAAAACTCAGGTTGTTTTGTTCCTTGGTTAGACATTCTTTGCCAGAAATTTATTGCTTCTCTTGGATCATATCCAGCCATTGCAGCAAATATTAATCCATAATGATCTGCTTCATATTCTTGTTTTCTGGAATTGGGTAATAGAAAGCCAACTTGAGCACTTGGAATAAAAATATTATTAAATAATTTATTAGCTTGTTCTTTATTTTGTGTAAACATATCACCTGCAATTTGAATGCCTTGCGCTATAGCGACTTGGCTTATTCTTTCATTTCCATGTTTGGCTACTGCATGAGTAATTTCATGTCCAAGAACGATAGCAAGAGCCGTTTCATTTTGAGTAACATTCAGTAGACCTGAATACACTACAACTTTGCCACCGGGCATACACCAGGCATTAATTTCATTGTTATTAACAAGATTAAATTCCCATTGGTATCCTTCTAATTGTTTGCTTAGACCTTTTTTCGAATAATAACTTGTAATGGCCTGTTGGATACGAAACCCTACCCTTTTTACCATTTCAGCATCTTTATTATTAGTTGCTGTTATTACTATGTTTTTATTTAGGAAAGAACGATATTCTGAAAGGGCTTGTTGTTGTAATGTAGATTCTGGGAATAAAGAAAGTTGATTACGTCCAGTAATAGCATTTTTATTGCAAGAGAATAAAATAATTATGGATAGTAAAATGAATATATTCTTCACACAATATCGATTTTATTAAGCATATCTAATGATTGGCTTTATTTTTTTTTCGGTCTCTATATTTTAATATTGGAATTCTGCTTTCATCGCCCTTAATTAGCCGGCCAATATTTTTTTGGTGTGTAATTAATACAATAAAAGCTACTAACAGTGCAAAAATTCTGTATGATAATTCATGCTCATTCCAAATCCATAATACAGAAACGGGCAACATGATAGCACCTAAAATGGAACTCAACGATACATACCGGGTGAAATAAAGAACAATAAGAAATACAACAACACAACAAACCGCAACAATTGGTTGAACTGCAATAAGCATTCCTAATAAAGTGGCCACTCCTTTTCCACCTTTAAAGTTTGCGAAAATTGGAAAAATGTGTCCCATAACTGCAGACAGACCAAGTGCCATCATGAAATTTGTTCTTTCCAATTCATTGGAAAGATAATAAGGAAGGAAATAGTATAATGAAACGGCAAGCATCCCTTTTAGTATATCTAGTATCATTATTATGGTACCATATTTAGGGCCTAATATTCGGAAAGCATTCGTAGCTCCCATATTGCCACTACCATATTCACGTATATCAATACCAAAAAACTTATTACTGATGAGTAAAGCCGTT
>Ga0214921_10004473_pt1 | contig 20540 bp, 25 predicted proteins | sample LL1505_MetaG_FD_177992 | JGI IMG/M metagenome (GOLD analysis project Ga0214921, IMG submission 177992) | Freshwater microbial communities from Lake Lanier, Atlanta, Georgia, United States - LL-1505 | ecosystem: Environmental > Aquatic > Freshwater > Lake | place: USA: Georgia | collected...
GACGGCTGCCTGAATCTGAAAGTAACCAAAGACCGGCCAGGATTCGTCCGCGCCATCTGCCAGGACGCCAAAGACCTCGGCGTCGCAAACTTGAAGAGCAACAAGGACGGAACGATCACCGTCACGATTAGCGGCGGCATAATCCGAGTGACGACGAAGGAACAGAAGCTGCAAGAGATATCAAACTTCTTCGAGCGAATCGGAACCGAGATAGGCCAGAACGACATCCGCAAAGGACTGCGGCAAGAAGGAATCGAGATCGGAAACCAAGAACTAGGGCAGGCCCTGGAGCAACTCATGGCCGGCGGCTTCATCGAATTTAGGAAACTGGGGCAGAAATATCTCTACAAATTCAAGAACCAATTCATGATCGGTGACGTCAACGCATGGGAAGTGGAGTAAACAGCCTGTGGATAACTTAACTGTTCCGCCGTTCCGCACCGTTCCGCACCGTTCCGCAGAACAGCAGGGCAAGAGCGACCAAACTGTTCCGCCGTTCCCCCCCTATAAGGGGGAACGCGGAACAGTGGAACAGCAGCCAAAGGAACAGAATAAATGAAAGATTCAAACTTCAAACCCATTTATTGCACACCCTGTGGAAAACTTATCTGGGAAGGGATGACCGTCGGATTTCAGATCAGACTCGACCCCGGAACTTTGACCATTCAAGAAGAGATCATCAAACGGATCCAGGGCAGCCGAACATTTGAACTACATAGAACGGCCGTATCATTTGAAGCAGGGCTGCGATCACTGAACGCCATCCAAAGAAGCAAGGGAAAGAAGCCAGTCATTCTGGCCAGCCACAACTGCAGCCGGAGTAAAGAGATATTCAGATTCAAAGGGCAGGAGCCAAGCGAAGATGAGATCCCGGATTATTGGAACAGCAGGAAGAAGCCACAGCTCGAGAGCGAAGGGATACCGTTCTAATGGACTGCACCATCTGCGGCAAGAAGGCCGAGCGACCAGGAGCCTGCAATCGATGCGCGGCCAAAGTGCGCAATCAGATCGCAGAGCTTCCCCAGCTTCACAAAGAAGCCGGCCAATTCCTACACCCATCCAGGACAGGATCAGGAACGGCCAGCACCGAGCGCAGCATTGGAATCAATGTGGCGGCTTTGGATTTCACAATGGCAACCGAGCTACTGCGAACCCTTCACGCCTGGGAATCCACGATCCGCTTCGATCGCAAACTGACAAGGCCGGCGATGATCATGAAAGAACCGACAACAGAGAGCGAAGTCCTGGCGAGCGCAACCTTCCACCTGACGCACCTCGACTGGTCGCTCGGACAAGAATGGGCTGCAGACTTCGCCCACGAAATCCAGATGATCCATGCCAAAGGAAGAGCAGCTGCAAAGCGCTTCTCAGAACAGCCCCGGCGAATCCCATGTCCAACAGACGACTGCAAGAAGTACGTGGTCATTGACGCCGATAACTTAACGGCCGAAGTTTCATGCTTCGGATGCAAGCAACAATGGACGGTGCTCCGGTTGATAGCATTAGCAATGAGCAACCCCAGCAAAACCTTCTACCTTGATGTTGAAGCGATTGCAATGTGGCTAGGAATTACAGAGCGCGAAGTTTATAGAACGATAAAGAAGAACGACATCCAAAGAAGAGGAAGTCTTTATGACATCGCAGCAATTATCCAGGCACGATCATGAATAACGATTTGACAAAAGTGTCAATCAAATCTGATACGCTTGCGTTAGCAGATGCAACCATCCCCGAAAGACAAAGGGGAATCGAATGCTAAATATAACGATAAGCATCGGCGATGTTCATACGGACATGACTACAGACAATAACCTCTCATTCGACGCGATTGAGTCGTTACTTAACCGAGCAGTTTCAGCAACATTGCAATCATATCTATCGCTGCCGGAGAAGGACAGACTCGCGCTCTATGGATCGGAATTCGAAGACGAACATGACGGAGACGACGACTGAAAGAACATGCGTACGATGCAAGGAAACCAAACCTCTGAATCTATTCTGCAAAGATAGAAGAAGAGCAGATGGAGTGCGTGAGTTATGTCGTCATTGCCGGAGTGCTGATCGCAGGATTATTAACAAGGCGAATAAGAATCGCCAGACGATACTCGAAGAGCAGAACCATTCGTGCGCTATCTGTAGCGTCCATATTGAAGAGAGCGCAACGCGATTCGTAATGGATCACAATCACGAAACAAATCAGATTCGTGGAATCCTCTGCAGCAACTGCAACGTCGGACTCGGATACTTCAAAGACCAACCAGGCAGGCTAGGCCAGGCAATCAAGTACCTCATGGATTACGATGGCCCTACCTAGACCATGCAAAGACTGCGGAACCATTGCACGCGCAGCTCGATGCAATGACTGCGATTGCATTCACCGAAAGATTAAAGAAGCATCCCGGCCCACACGTGCGCAGCGCGGATACGACTATCAGTGGCGACAGATCAGCAAAGCGCTTCGAGAAGAGCAACCCTGGTGCAGCGAATGCGGCAGGACAAACGACCTCACCGTCGATCACATAAAGCCCCTGGCAGATGGCGGCATGACGATCAGATCCAACCTTCAAGTTCTCTGCAGAAAATGCAATTCCAGCAAATCGAATAGATAAACACACACAGACCCCCCACCCGGCATATCCCGGTACGGCCCTAAACTTCAGGACGCAAGGGGGGAGTTCACCCCGACGCCCCAAAAACGCGCACCGTCGCAGTTCAGGGGTTTTCGGGGTTTGCCAGATAAACTAAAAACAGGGGGAAAAATATGATCAACGAAAGCTTGAAAAGTTTGGCCACGCCAATCGACGACTTGCACACGCTGCCAGGCAATCCACGCAGGGGCGACATCGCGGCCGTTGCTCGATCGCTCGAGCGCTTCGGCCAGCGCAAGCCGATCGTTGCGAAACACAGCGACGGAACCATCATCGCCGGCAACCACACATGGCAAGCAGCGAAGCAGCTCGGCTGGAGTGAGATTGCCGTCGTTTGGACAGACGACGATGACAACACAGCCCACGCATTCGCGCTCGCAGATAACCGAACCGCCGAACTTGGAACTTACGACGAAGACGCGCTTCGAGAGATGATTGCGCAGCTCGTAAATGTAGATCCGGAATTAGTAAGCGACGCCGGCTATAGCCAGGAAGCGATTGCAGAGATTCTCAAGATGCCGGTGGAAAAGATTCCAATGGCCGGCGATTTAGATGCAGCACCAGCGAAGTCAAGAACAGCGCACAGCATCGAAGGCGACACATGGATCCTCGGGCCGCACCGCCTCGTTGTTGGAGATTCAACAAACCCGGAAATTCTAAACAAGGCACTCGGCGGCAAACTTGCAGATTGCATCTTCACCGATCCACCATACAACGTTGCATACACCGGCGGAACAAATGAGAACTTAACAATTCAGAACGACTCGATGAGCGACTTAGAATTTGAATCGTTCCTCCTTGCAACTTACGCAGCGATGTATGCAAACGCGAAAGAAGGCTGCCCGATTTATGTCTGCCACGCAGATGGAAGCAGCGTCACATTCAGATCAGCGTTCAAGACTTCCGGATTTATGCTGAAGCAAATTCTTATCTGGGTCAAAGACAACTTCACACTCAGCCGCCAGGATTATAACTGGCAGCACGAACCAATCATCTACGGATGGAAACCAGGAGCAGCACATCCCTGGTTTGGCCCATTCAATGACTCAACCGTTCTGGACTTCGCAACGAAGGACTTGGACACATTGAGCAAGACAGAACTTGTAAAGATAATCGAAACAGCCAGAGAATCTTCAACCATTATCCGCGAGCCACGTCCACGCAGAAATTCAGAACACCCGACCATGAAGCCCATCAACCTCATCACTCGAATATTGAGCAACTCGGCAAATCGTGACTCGTTTGTTCTGGATCCATTTGGCGGATCAGGTTCCACACTTGTAGCAGCTCACACACTCGGAATGACTGCAGCACTTGTAGAATTAGATCCCATATATGCAGACGTCATCTGCAAGCGCTGGCAAGAACTGACTGGAATCCTTCCAATCAATGAACTCACCGGCAAGCCTTACGATTTCATAGGAAGCGACAATGCCTAATCCCCCAAAGACAATCGAGCAGAAGCGCAAACTTGGCAATCCAGGAAAGCGACCGCTGCCAGATAAAGGAACGCTGATCTCTTTGCCGATGGCAAAAGAAACACCGGAACCACTTCGCCCACTTGGAGCAGAAGGACAAAACATGTGGGAACGAATCTGGCAAGCAGGACGTGCATGGATTTCTCCAACCACAGACATCGAACATGTGATGATTCTTTGCGAAACGATGGATGAACGCGTTCAACTTCGGGCAATAGTTTTCAGAGGCGGAGAATGGCGCGACAGGGTTGCATTAAGACACCTTGATCACCAGATAACGGCAATGCTTTCATTGATTGCATTCAACCCGGTCGAGCGTTCGCGACTTGGACTAGCAGAAGTTCAGGCACAGACACGCATCCAGGAATTAATGACGCGAGCACGTGGGTAAGAAAAAAATACAATCATGGCCGCCGCGTTGGATTACGCCGGTGGCTATTGCAGACCGCAAACGCGGCGACGGCCCACTCTATACAGAATTTGCAGAAGCCGTATGCAGAGTAACCAAAGACTCCGTCGCAGCGCCAGCCGGCGAACTTTTACATCTTCGCGATTGGCAGAAGGAACTTCTCAACCACGCACTTGCACGCAGGCCAGATGGCAGACTCAAACACAGAGTCGCCCTAATCGGCATGGCGAGAAAAAATGGAAAGAGCGCGCTCGCAGCTTCGATGGGATTATCGGCGCTCACACTTGGCGGCAACGGTTCTGAAATTTATTCATGCGCAGCAGATCGAGATCAGGCTCGCATCGTATTTGGAACAGCAAAGCGAATGGTTGAACTTGACCCGGAACTTTCTTCCATGTTCACGCTTTACCGCGATGTAATCGAATACAAAGACAAGGGATCCGTTTACCGCGCACTTTCAGCAGAGGCATACACGAAAGAAGGACTCAACCCTTCACCGATTGTAATCTTTGACGAAGTTCATGCGCAGCCAAACCGCGAACTCTGGGATGTTATGTCGCTTGCAGGCGGCGCACGATCCGATTCACTTCTCCTCGGCATAACGACAGCAGGAGTAAAGACGCAAGCAAACGGCCAGGACAGCCTTGCATATTCGTTATATCAATACGGCCAGAAGCTCGTAAAAGGCGAGCTGACGGATTCGTCGTTCTTCTTCGCCTGGTGGGAACCGAAGAACCCAGAAGCAGATCACCGAGATAAGCAGCTCTGGATCGAATCAAACCCCGGATTCGCAGACATCGTCGATGCCGAAGATTTCGAGAGCGCAGTCTTGAGAACGCCAGAAGCAGAATTCAGAACCAAGCGCACGAATTGCTTCGTATCAACAGCAACCGCCTGGCTTCCAACAGGATCATGGGAAGCCTTGATCGACACAGAGAGAACCCCAGAACCAGGCGAAGATGTAATTCTTGCATTTGATGGAGCGTTCTCAAACGACAGCACCGCGCTAATTGCCTGGCTACTTGGCGGAGACAAACCGCATCTCATGGTTGTAGGAATCTGGGAGCGACCAGACGACGCAGAGCAGGGATGGCATGTGCCGGTCGCCGAAGTCGAACAGACGATCATCGACACATTCAGAAACAGCAACTTCCAAACCAAAGAGATCGTCTTCGACCCGGCGCGATGGCAGCGCACATTTATGGTTCTGGACGAACAAGGAATGCCAGTCGTTTCTTACCCGAACAGCGCAGAGCGCATGGTTCCAGCAACGCAAAAATTCTACGAAGCCGTAGTGAATCAAAGCTTCACCCACGATGGCGATGAAAGAATGGCAAGGCACATAACAAACTGCGTCACGAAGCAATCATCTCGGGGCGTAATGGTTGCGAAAGCAAGCTCGAAGCGGAAAGTCGATGCGGCCGTAGCAGCAATCTTCGGATACGACAGAGCAACGCAACCAGCAGAACCAAAGCCACCAGTGGCTAGGTTCTTCTCGGTTCAACTTTAGGAGCGCAATGAAAAAAATAGATTTCTCACTCGTAGCAGAAGTGACTGGCGTAGCATTAGCAACCACAGGAATCGCAATGCTTTCATTGCCGATCGCATTAATTACACTAGGCACATTCCTAGTATGGATAACAGAAAAGGCTAACTGATGAGTCTATCGAAGCGAATCAAAGCAGCAGAGCAGAAGCGCCAAAACAATAGTCAATGGGTCGAACCACTTATCCCAGGACGCCCTGCTTATATGGCCCCATCTGGAATCGATGTGAATGCAGATTCTGCAATCCGCATGTCGACAGTTTATGCCTGCGTAAGATTGCTCGGCGATACGATTTCCTCATTGCCACTTGCAGCATACGTGCGACGCGGCAGAAACAGAATCTCATACGCCAGCGTTTATGGATCGCAACCAGCCTGGATCAACAAACCAAATCCAGAAGCATCGCGCCTAGAGTTTTACGAGCAGATAATCGCTTCACTTAATATTCATGGCAACGCATTCATCCTCACCGTTCGCGACGACATGGACGAAGTACAAGAAGTCTATTGCGTACATCCAGACGACGTTCGCATTGAACGCCCACGTCCAGGAGAGCCAATCATCTACAAGATGAGAGATGAAGAAGGAACATACTCGCGCATTTTGACCTCACGCGAAATGAAACACATTCCACTCTTCAGACTTCCCGGTTCGCTTTACGGCCTCGGCCCAATCGCAGCAGCTCGACTCACGATCGGCGCAGCGATGGCAGCAGACACATACGCAGCCGCATACTTCGGCAACGCAGCAAACCCAGGCGGCGTCATTGAAGTACCGGGCGAATTAACAGAAGAGCAGGCAAGCGACATCGGCCGCGATTGGAACGTAACCCACACAGGGCCGTACCGCGCAGGCAAGATTGGAATCCTTTCAGGCGGCGCACAATTTAGACCACTCACACTCAATGCAGCAGACGCGCAGCTGCTAGAAGCCAGAAGATTCAACGTTGAAGATATCGCAAGATTATTCCGAGTACCGATCAGCCTTCTAGGACACCCAGTAGCAGGAGCGATGTCATTCGCCAGCGTTGAAGCGCAGAACCTTTCATTCGTGCAGCATTCACTTCGCCCATTATTGGAACGAATCGAACAATCAATGTCCGAATTACTTCCAGAACCGGATGGCTTCATCAAATTTAATCTTGACGCATTGCTTCGAGGAACCACACTCGAGCGCTTTGACGCATACACGAAGGGCCTCCGCGAAGGTTTCCTATCATTAAACGACGTCCGCGCCGTTGAAGATTTATCCCCACTGGGAATACCAGGCGATCAATTCAGAGTGCCATTGCAGAATATTGACGCGGCAGATGCACCAGATGTAGGACTCAAACTTCGAGCAGAGATCGCAGCTAGCCTGATCCAGGTCGGCTTTGATCCAAAGGCCGTAACAGAAGCCGTTGGATTACCACCGATGAAACACACAGGAGTACCGAGCACGCAACTCCAGCAAGTCGGCACAATTGACCCAGCGGATCCGGCTTCGGTTTATGAGGTGGAATAAATGCCATATTTCATAAGCGAGAGCCAGAGCGACTGCGCAGGATGGGCAACCGTTAAAGAAGAAGCAGACGGCGCATACACCACAATCGGATGCCACGAAAATAAGCAAGACGCCATCGACCAGATGGTGGCCGTTTCAATCGCAGAAGACATGGAACCAGGCGGCGAAGTCAGCAAGCGAGCCATTGATTTATCAGTCCCGGCATTTATTCAGGCAAACGCAGAACGCGGCCTGAAATATTTAGCAGAGGGATATGGCGGCGACGGTCTCACAGAAGGAACCAAACGAGCAGCTCGCGAGATGGCAGCAGGCAACATAACCGAAAACAAGATCAGGAAAATGGCCCCCTGGTTCGCAAGGCACAAAGTAGACGGCCAGGCCCCAAAGAACAGCAACCAGTCCGATCCAGGATACCCAGGCGCAGGATTAGTGGCCTGGCTTTTATGGGGCGGAGATTCAGACTTCAGCGACCGAGCACAAAACTGGGCGCAGAGAAAAATAGACGCACTCGACGCAGAAGCAGACTCAAGGAGAAAAATGAAAAAAATCGAACGCCGCACCTTCACGATCAAGAACGTAGAAGCACGCCAGGCAGAAGACGGAACCATGCGCCTCTCCGGATACGCAGCAGTATTCAATAACGACAGCGTGCCGCTTCCATTTATCGAAAGAATCGCACCCGGCGCATTCCGCAAGACGCTGACAGAAACACCAGATGTGCGCCTTTTAATAAATCACGAAGGCCTACCTTTGGCACGCACGAAGAACGGAACCCTTCGCCTTACAGAAGATCAAACCGGCCTCTACATGGACGCAGATCTTCCGGACACGCAGGCAGCTCGTGACCTTTACACCCTGGTCGAGCGCGGCGACGTTGATCAAATGAGCTTTGCATTTCGAGTCATCCGCCAGAAATGGAACGAAGGAAGAACAGAACGCACGCTTACAGAATTATCGCTGGCAGATGGCGACGTTTCAGTCGTTACTTATCCAGCCTATCCAACCACCACAGTAGAAGCCAGAGAACAGATCGCAGCAGCTCGACAAGCAATCAAGGAAGGCCGCGAGATCACAGGCGAAAGCCTGATCGTAATCCAGGCAATTCTCGACAAGATTGACGAATCATACGAATATCTTGGCGAAGGAAAATCGATGCTGGAAACAGTTCTCGGAATTTCAGAAGACCCAATGATGGAACAAGACGCAATTCGCGCAGTTGATACAGTCGGCAGCTTCGTATCATGGGATTCTTCAGGTGGAACAGCACGTGGAAGAATTGAACATGTTATGCGAGAAGGCGTTCTAGGAATACCAGGAACAGATTTCTCAATAACAGCTGAAGATGGTGATCCTGCTGTTTTGATTAGAATCTATGAAGAATTTCGAGATGGATGGCGTGCAACAGAAACTCTCGTAGGACACAAAGCCTCCACACTTACAGCAATCGATCCATTACCAGAAGCAAGTCCAGAAGATGCAAGTCGTAAGATTTCTCTACGCCTTGCGCAAGCAATCGTAAACAATACAAACTAGAATTCTGCTGCAATCAGCAGATACAAAGCCGGAGCGCCTCTCGCACCCAATATGCGCCGCGAGAAAAAGTGACACCACTTTGATCCAAACCCTAATCAGAAGGAGATCAACACATGTCAAAGTCTTTCCTTGATAAGTTGATCGAGCGTCGTGATGCAGTTAAGTCAGAGATGGACGCAGTTCTCGAAGCAGTAGCAGAAGAGAACCGCACTGACCTAACAGAAGAGGAAACCACAAAGGTGGATACACTCGTAGAAGAATCACGCTCACTCGATTCAAAGATTGAAAAGATGAAAGCACAGGCAGATGCAGATGCAAAGGCATCTGAAATCCGCTCAGCAGTTTCAGATGTTGTAATGCCACGCACTACAGGCAGCGCAACAGTCACACGCGAAGAGCGCACATACTCAGCGCATTCAGATGCATCATTCGTGAAGGACGCATTCAATGCGCAATTCTCAAATGACTACGCAGCAAACGAGCGCCTCGCACGCCACATGCGTGAAGAATCAATCGAGCGCCGCGATGTTGGAACAGCACAGTTCGAAGGTCTTGTAATTCCACAATACCTCGTCGACCTTGCAGCTCCACTAGCACGCGCAGGACGCCCATTCGCAGATGCAGCTACAAACAAGATGACACTTCCACCAAGTGGAATGACTCTGAATATTTCTCGCATGACCACAGGTTCATCAACAGCCGTTCAAGTTACACAGAACGATGCAGTATCAGAAACAGATGTGGATGACACACTGCTCACGATCAATGTTCGTACAATCGCAGGCCAGCAAGATATTTCTCGCCAGGCACTAGAGCGCGGAACAGGTATCGATTCATTCGTAATCGCTGACTTGATCAAGTCATGGCACACCACACTCGATGCACAGATCCTCAATGGCGCAGGAACAGCCGGCACAATCAAAGGCCTTCGTGCTTCAGGTGGAAACGCCGTAACATTCACATCAACAGCACCAACAGTCGGATTGCTTTATCCAAAGCTCGCTGACGCAATTCAGCAGATCCAGACAAACGCATTCGTCTCACCTTCACACTGGGTAGTTCACCCACGTCGTCTCGCATTCTTGCTCGCAGCAGTGGACAGCACAAACCGTCCGCTTGTTGTTCCAGCAGCAAACAACGCGATGAACGCAGTAGGAGTCGGCGGAGCACCAACATACGGAAACTCCGGATACCAGATGCTCGGACTTCCAATCATCACCGATGCAAACATCGGAACAACATACGGAACAACAACAAACCAGGATGAAATCTATTGCGTAACAGCAAGCGAAGCTCATCTCTGGGAGCAACCAGGATCACCATTCGCACTTCGCTTCGATGCGACAGGCGCTGGAAATCTTCAGATCAAGTCTGTCGTTTACGGTTATGCCGCATTCACAGCAGAGCGCTACCCACTTGCAGCCTCGATCATTTCAGGCACAGGTCTAAGCGCACCAACCTTCTAATCAAAGGACAGCACTAAATTGTGCAGGGCGAGTGGCCCACCCCCCGAGTCACTCGCCCTGCACTTCTAAACAGGGGGAAACAAATGAAGACAGGACACAAAGTAACAATCGGCTCATGCGATCCAGGATCCGTAAACGGATCATTTGCATACACGCTGATCCAACTTGCGCAAGCAAGAAGCAGCAGACTCGGGCCATTTGTAAGAATTAAGGGTTCCGGGCTTTTATCAAAGCAACGCAACCGAGTGGTCAAACAATTTCTAGAGAAGACCGACAGCGACTGGCTTCTTATGTTGGACTCAGATGAACAGCTCGGCGTTGGAGCATTTGACGCCTTGATTGACACAGCCCATGACAAAGACCGCCCGATTGTCGCAGGCCTTGTCTTTGCAGGATTTGGAGTACCAGGCAAGCCTTACCCAAAACCAGTCCCGGCAATATTTCAGGACTCAGATAAGGGCTTCCTTCCGCTTTACAAATACGACAAGAATGCAGTCTTTGAAATTGACGCAGCAGGAACAGGATGCTTGCTCGTTCACCGGAGCGTTCTGGAGAAGATGCGCGAAGTCGCAGATCCAAACCAGGGCAAAGACTGGTGCTGGTTCTGGGATGGGCCAGTAAACGGCGAATGGATTGGCGAAGATTTATTATTCTGCCGAAGGGCAAAGGCGCTCGGATTTACGATTCACGTAAACACAGCTGCAATCTTGCCGCACCAGAAGAGCTTCTGGATGGAAGAGATTCATCATGATATTTGGAAAGATTAAGAAGACCCGGCGCAAGCCGGAAAAGGAAACAGCAACCGCCGATCCCAAACTAGAACGAGCAATGCTGCCGAAACCGGAAAGAAGGACGAAGCGTGGCCCTAACTAATGCCTATTGCACCCTGGCCGAATTAAAGGCCTCACTTGCGATCACAGACAGCGTGGACGACACCCCACTCGAAGCAGCAATCACAGCAACCAGCCGGATGATTGACGATTACACCGGGCGCTTCTTTTACCGCAATGGAACGACAGGATCACCAGTAGTTCGTTATTACACCCCACTCGATCCCTGGACGATGAACATGGACGATAACGTTTCGATCACGCAATTGGCCACAGACGATAACTTCAACCAGACATGGGATACCGTCTGGTCTACCAGCGACTACATGCTCGAACCAGTAAATAACCCACAGCGCGGATGGCCAGTCAACCGCATCCTTGCGATTGGCCGATATGTTTGGCCTTATTATTTGCCCCAGGCTTGCAAGATCACCGGCGTCTGGGGATGGACAGCAACACCAGCTGAGATCAACATGGCAACCTTGATCCAGGCAGCTCGATTATTCACACGCCGCCAGTCGCCATTCGGAATCGCAGGAAGCCCGGACTTAGGCACAGTGCGCCTCACAGCAAAACTAGACGCAGACGTTGAAGCATTGCTTCGACCATTCCGCAAGAACAATGGGCTGGCTAAATAATGCCTATGCAACCAAGTCAAGTGCGCGACGGATTAAAGACAAGACTTCAAACAATTTCTGGGCTTCGCGCTTACGATGTGATTCCAGAACCAGTAACACCGCCATGCGCGATCGTGGGCCAGCTCGACTTCACATTCGATATCGATAACGCTCGGGGATTAGATCAAGCAAACGTAGATATTTATGTGATTGTCCAGCGCTTCTCAGAGCGAGCAGGCCAGGACAAGCTCGACGGATACCTTGCAGGCACAGGAGCAACATCCATCAAAGCAGCAATAGAAGGCGACAGAACGCTCGGCGGAACATGCCAGACATTGCGAGTCACCAGCGCAGAGTCCGGAACCTACGACTCCCAATCGAATACATTTCTCTCGTACCGATACCGCCTAACAATCTACGGATAAGGAACCGATATGACATATACAATAATCTCAAACCGGGAAGTCTGCGGAAAGACCACAGGCGACACGCTCACAGCCGAAGAATTGCAAGATGCAGGAGTCAGCGCAGAAACTCTGATCGCCGGCAACCACATCAAAGCAAGTAACACAGCACCACAAATCCCATCCATCACAATCAAAATAGAAGAAGGAGCGACTAAATAATGGCTCGCATAGTTCTAACAGACGCATTCGTCTCCGTTGGCGGAGTGGATCTGAGCGATAGAGTCGCTTCAGCAACACTAAACACCACACGCGACGTAGTCGAAACCACAGCATTCTCATCAACAACAGCAAAGACAAGAGTCACTGGCCTTATAGATAACTCAGTAACCCTTGAATTCCATCAAGACTATGCAACAAGCGAAGTGGAACAGACAATCTATCCACTTCTAGGAACAGCATCAACAGTAATCGTAAAGCCAAACGGCGCTTCTACCAGCGCGTTTAATCCCAGTTATACATTCTCCGCTATAATTTCAGAATGGACTCCGATAAACGGATCCGTCGGGGAATTGGCCACAGTTAGCGTGACCTGGCCGATCACAGGAGCAATCACTAAGGCGGTCGCATAATGGCAAGACTTGTACTAACAAACGCATCCGTTGTATTCGGAAGCACAGACTTGAGTTCGTATATTTCGAGCATCACTCTAAATTCAACATTTGATATCGTGGAAACAACTGCATTCGGAAACACAGCGAAGACACGTGTGGCTGGTCTTGCAGACAATTCTGTGACGTTTGAATTCCACCAGGACTACGCAACATCAGCAGTCGAGCAAACAATTTATCCATTGCTCGGAACAGCAGTCACAGTCGTTGCAAAGCCAGTAGCAGGAACAACAACAACAATCAATCCGCAATACACATTTTCTACGCTTGTCTCCGAATGGACTCCTCTAAATGGATCCGTCGGTGAATTAGCAACTGCGAGTGTGACTTGGCCGATCTCCGGCGCAATTACCAAAGCAACATCCTAAAGAAAATAGGGGGAAACAAAGATGGATGGATTAAATATTAAAGTCAAGACGACTGATGGCGTGGAAAAAACGTTCTCATTACGGCCACGCATCATCGTCGACTTTGAACAAAAGTATGGCAAAGGTCTAACAAAACTAATCGGCGAAGAGCAGAAACTCGAACATATTTATTATCTCGGGTGGCTTGCACTTAGAGCAAACGGAGTCGTTGTGAAACCATTCGGCCCGGAATTCTTGGATACGCTCGAAGGGGTTCAGTTAGATACAGACCCAAATTCAGAATCCACAGAGACAGCCTGACATATTCAATCGCAGCAGTTTCTGTGGAGACGGGAATAGATCCGATTTCACTCATGGATGCACCAGACGGCATTCTTGAAGCGATCGTGATTTATCTCAAGGAGAAGGCAAAGGCGGCAAACAAATATGGCCAATGAAGTCGTTGCAATTAGCGGCATCAAAGAAACCACCGCAGCCTTGAAGAAATTCGACAAGGATGCAGCTCGTCGGCTGAACAAAGTGATCAACGACGAGCTGCGCCGAGCCGAAGGAGATGCCAGAGATCAGATAGACAGCAAACCGCCCATGAGTGGCTGGAGAACTACAGCAGCACAGAACCCACGAAAGGGCGTCAGAGGCGGCCAGGGCTGGCCGGCATGGGATGCCCAGGCAATCCGACAGGGCATCGTCAAAACTCGCTCAGAGGGCCGCGTGAGGGCTGATTACACCACCAGCGCCGGCGCACTCTTCAACAAGAACGCCTCCGGCGTTATCTTCGAAGTTGCAGGACGCAGGACACCAGGAGAAGGAACAGGCCGCCAGATGATCGGCGTATTAAACGAGCGGATCAGGAAAGCATCACGCGGAATCTGGTTCGTGATCGATCGCGATCGCCCGAAGATTTATGCCAATATCAGATCAGCAATGAACGACGCCCAGAAGATTCTGCAAGCCAATCTAAATAAAGAGAAGGGATAATCGAGCATGGCAATAGGTGCAGTAGTCGCCCGGATTATCACCCAATATTCAGATAAAGGCAGCAAGGCAGCAGCTAGGGATATCAACAAGCTCGGAAAATCTTTCGACAAATTTGCAGGCAAGGTAGCAAAATCCTTTGGAATCGCAGCAGCAGCCAGCGCAGCATTCGCAGTCAAGATCGGTGTCGATTCAGTAAAGGCTGCGATTGCAGATGAAAAATCTCAGGCGCTTCTAGCAAATTCACTAAGGAATACAACCGGCGCAACCGACGCCGCGATTGCCGCGACCGAATCTTATATTGACCAGACTCAGCGAGCATTCGGAATAGTCGATGACGATTTACGTCCGGCCTTATCAAAACTAGCCTCAGTAACCGGCAGCGTTACAGCAGCGCAACAACTTCTCGGATTGGCGATGGATGTCTCCGCCGGTGGAAATGTAGATCTTGGATCAGCAACAAACGCAGTCACAAAGGCGCTTCAAGGAAATTACAAAGCGCTAAAAAACCTCGGCGTTCCAATTACAGACGCAATGGTCAAATCCAAAGACCTAAACGCGATACTCGAACTGACTGCAAAGACATTCGGTGGAGCAGCAGCAACCAGAGCAAATACCTTTGAATTTAGAATGATTCGCCTCAAAATTGCATTGGGAGAAGCTGAGGAAACACTCGGCAAGGCACTTCTGCCAACAATTGAAGAGTTATTCAAAACACTCACCACAAAAGTTATTCCAGCAGTTCAAGAATGGCTCACAGAGAACGGCGATAAACTCGTTGCAGTTATGTCCAGCGCGATCAAGGCCGTCATCGGTTTTGCATTTGTAGTATTTAAGACATTCGCATTCGTAGCAAAGCATAAAGAAATCTTCATAACGCTTGGCGCGATATTTGCCGCAACATTTGTAGCAGGCAAGGTGATCGCATTCGTTACAGCGATACAAGGACTGGTCAAGGCTTACCAGGCAATCAGAGCAGCAGCGATTGGAGCAGCAGCAGCACAGGCAGCAGCCACCGGCGGAATTTCAGTCGCAGCAGCTGCCGCCGGCGTTGCCGCATTCGCAGCTACACTCGGCGGCCTTTATCTAGTAACTAAAAAGGCGAACGACGAGATGGGCAAGATGGAAGGAGCCGGCGAAGATTTAGAATTCTCCTTCGACGGATTAAATTCAACCACTAAAGACTTCGTCAGTGACCTCGGTGGTCTTAATCTAAATCTTGGAAAAGCAACAGGAAAAACAAAAGCGCTCACAGCAGCAGACCTCAAACTTATTGCAACAAAGAAGGCGCTTGCTGCTTTGACAAAATTAGGCGTCAAACCAACCACAGAGACGGATCCAATCCAACTCGAAGCGGCACGTTTGAACTTAATCAAACAAAATAACATCGCAGAACAAAAGCGCGTCGAAGCAATCCTGGCTAACTTAGAAGCCCAACTAAAGGCAAACGATGCGATAAAGCGATACACAGACCTGCTCGGCGTTGTTGCAGATTCAAAGATTTCACCAGAGGAAGTAATTATCCTTTCTCAAAAATGGGGAATCAGCAAAGACGCCGTCGTCGCTTACACCAGTGCAATCTTCGCAGTTAATGATGGCAAAATCACCACAAAGGAAGTCGACGCACTCGCGACTCAATGGGGCGTAACAAAACAGCAAGCGCAGATATATCTTGATTTTTTCGCAGCACTTAATGACGGCCAACTTGATGATACAGAGATCAACAAACTGGCTGCCAAATGGGGCTTTACAAATAAAGAAGTAGCCGATTACGCAAAGAAAATCGCAGAAGGAGTAACACCTTCGACACTTTGGCCTACACCCGGTAACCAGGCAGAACAATCATGGAAAGACGCTCTCACAGCACTTAATAAATACGTTGCAGCTTCAGGGGCAAAGATTGAAGCGCCTACCGTTCCAGCGCCAGTAGCAGGAACACCGCTACCGCCAGGCTTCGTGCCTGAAATCGTAATGCCAGTAAATCCAATCAAGCCAGGAGATCAAGGCTTCATCGGGCCAGTCATTCCAAAGGCAGCAACATCGACACCAGTACCATCAACATCAAGCAGCATTTACACGACTCAGGGCTTGATTAACAAGCTCAACCGCATGCCAGCATTGGCAGACGGCGGCATCGTTAACAGCCCCACAGCAGCGCTAATCGGCGAAGCAGGGCCAGAGGCCGTTATTCCACTCAACCGAATGGGATCAATGGGCGGATCCAATGTCAACATTGTCGTCAACGGCAGCGTGACAAGCGAAGGCGACCTCGTCAACGCGATCCGTAACGCGATCCTTCAGGGTCAAAATAACGGACAGGCGATCACAAAGACAGCGATTCAACTCTGATGGCAGGCATTCCACAGCTCGGAGCATCAATCGACTTCGTCAACGGCCCGGCCTTTATTTCGACCGCATTCACATTGGATGACAGCATCAAGGGCAAGCTCGGAACAGGCCAGCTCGCAGACGCAGACGACTCGGTCGACATTTCCAGCATCATCCTGCGATCATCGATCCGTAGAGGACGAAACCGCATCCTGAACAAGTTCGAAGCAGGAACGGCCGTTGTTGAGATCAAGGACGACAATGGCGACTGGAACCCGGCCAATACAGCAGGCCCCTACTACGGCAAGCTCGTACCCTTGCGTAAGATTCGAATCTGGGCCGATTACAACGGCGTTCGTTATTATTTATTTTCAGGATTTATCACCAGTTACGACACCACATTCGCAATCGGAGCCAATGAAGTCTCAAGAGTGATCCTCAACTGCGTCGATGGATTCCGCCTTCTCAATAACGCAGCGATCACTACAGTACCCGATACCGGCGCAGGCCAATTAAGCGGAACACGCATCAACAAACTTCTGGACGTTGTTGATTGGCCATTATCGCAAAGAGATATTGACGCTGGCGACAGCACGATGCAGGCAGATCCAGGAACAGCAGATAGAACCGTCCTTGAAGCAATTCAAACGGTAGAAAATAGCGAATTCGGTGGCTTTTTCTTGGACGCAGAAGGAAATGCAACCTTCTACTCCAGAACCACAGTCAGCCAGTACGCAGACTCAACACCGACAGTTTTCAGCGACGACGGTACAGGAATCGGATATGCCCAGATTGACCTGGCCTTTGACGACACCTTGATCGTGAATGACGTCTCGGTTCAAAGATTAAATGGCACAACACAGGAAGTATCAAGCCAAACATCAATCGATAACTACTTCATCCATTCAGGAGCAAGAACCGGCATCCTGGTGCAATCAGATACAGAAGCGCTAAACCAGGCAACGATGATCTTGCAGGCACGTAAGGATGCAACCCTTCGCATTGATTCGATGACGCTCAATCTAGTCGACGACGGACAAGTCGCAAGAAACATCGCCGGCATTAATCTGGAGATTTTCGACCTAGTCAACGTTACGAAGAGCATGCCGGGATCAACATCGATCACCAGCGAATTATTCGTGCAAGGACTTCAACACGACATAACAAGGACAACATTCACCACTAAGATACTGACGAGCGAACCGATCATCCAGGCGTTTATTCTCGACAGTACATCGCAAGGAATTCTGGACGTCGCAGGCGTTCTCAGTTACTAACAAGGAGAAATCATGGCAGGAGCAGGATACAAACTATTCGCAACAGGCGACGTTTTGACGGCAGCGCAAGTCAACACTTACTTGATGCAGCAGACGGTGATGGTATTTGCATCTTCAGCAGCTCGAACCGCAGCCCTAAGCGGAGTATTGGCAGAGGGCATGGTTTCATATCTCCAGGACACAAACAGCCTCGAAGTTTATGACGGATCCGCATGGATCGGCGCAACAGGAGATATCACAGCTCTGACGGCAGGAACAGGAATCAGCATCTCAAGCGCAACTGGGCCAATTCCAACCGTTGCCATTGATTCCACCGTTGCCACTTTGACCGGCAGCCAGACTCTGACAAACAAGACTCTGACAGCGCCACTGATTAACCTGGCTTTTAATGCACAAACAGGCACAAGCTACACACTCGTGGCTTCTGATTCCGGCAAACTTGTGTCCTTATCCAATGCTGCTGGCATTACATTGACGCTGCCCATTTCGGTTTATGCAGCAGGGGAACAGATCAACATCATCGCAACTGGTACAGGTCAAGTGACCTTGGCTGCGGCAAGTGGTGCGACCATAGTCTCAACAGGTGCAACATCGGCTGCTCCTAAGCTGCGAGTGCAATACTCGGCGGCCACAATCATCTGTCAAACAGGTGGCGCAACTCCAACATTCTATGTCGTGGGAGACCTTGCCTAATGACTCCGATTCTAGGGATTTTGGCTTCGTCTATATCGGGTAGTTTGAATGCTTCATCTTACGAGTCTATTCAGACTGTGACAGTGGGTTCAGGTGGTCAGGCTTCAATCTCGTTTACCTCAATTCCATCTACCTATAAGCATTTACAGTTAAGATATATTGCTCGCGCTTCTTCAGCCGATTTAGTTGTATTTAGAGTTAATGGAAGTACTGGAAATGATTACGCCCTTCACGCTTTACAGGGCAATGGAAGCGCGGCATCCGCTGTAGCAACTACCTCTTACAGTTACGGCGGTGTTGCTCCAATCAGCGGAACGGCTGATACTTTTGGCGCGGGTGTCTTAGATATTTTAGATTATGCCAATACCAATAAATATAAAACTTTTAGAACTTTAGGTGGTAGAGACTTAAATGGCAGCGGTATTATTGAACTTAGAAGTAGTCTCTATATGAGCACTTCTGCAATTAGTTCAATCGTTTTATCTACTGACTCGGTATTAAATTTTCAACAATACTCATCATTCGCACTTTACGGCGTGAAAGGATAGACGATGGCATCTACCTACACTCCGATTGCGACTACTACTTTGGGAAGTTCGCAAGCAACTGTAGATTTTACCAGCATCAGCGGCAGTTATACCGATTTAGTCCTTGTCATAAATTGCACAACTGCGACAGGTGGTGATGATTTATGGATCAGAGTCAATTCAGATACAGGTACAAATTATTCCTTAACTCAATTATCAGGCAACGGCACAGCTGCTGCATCAACTCGAAGAAGTGCTTTTAGCAGATTTATGGCAGATAACGCCTATCCAAGTACCACACAAGGATTTAACCAAATAGTCCATTTTATGAACTATTCAAACACCACTACTTACAAAACATTCCTGTCTAGAGCAAACAGAGCAGACTTAGCCACGGGTGCGACAGTAGGCTTGTGGCGTAGCACAAGTGCAATTACTAGCATCAATTTGCTGGTAGCAAACTCATTAAGTTTTGCTTCTGGCTCTACCTTTACCCTATACGGAATAAAGGCGGCTTAAATATGGCAAATACATACACACTTATCGCTTCTTCTACTGTCGGAGCTGGCGGGGCTTCAACCATAGACTTCACTTCTATTCCTAGCACCTACACAGATTTAGTTCTTAAATACTCTTTACGCTCAAACTCTGCTGGCGATGATTATTTGGGCGTTAAATATTCATTTAACTCATCTACCGCATCATTTACCTACCGACACGTTTATGGAACAGGCTCTGCAACTGGTTCTGGAAACGGAACAACAAACAATCCTAGCGGTTATATGCAAGCAGGTTTAACTACTTCAAGCGTATTTGCTAACGGTGAAACATATTTACCTAATTATGCAGGAAGCACAAATAAGTCTTTCAGCACAGATTCAGTAGTGGAAAATAACGCTACTTTAGGATTTGACGATTTGCTTGCTGGTCTTTGGAGCAATACTGCCGCAATCACGTCGATTACACTTACTCCTGCTTCCGGTAATTTCGTCCAATACTCAACCGCCTATCTATATGGAGTCAAAAATGCCTAATCCAACACGAATCGAAATCAACTGCGAGACAGGCGTGGAGTCAATCATTGAATTGACTGACGCTGAAGTAGCACAGATGCAAGCAGACCGCGTAGCAGCAGAAGCGCGCAAGGCTGAGGAAGATGCAGCAGCAGAAGCCGCAGCGACAGCCAAAGCCTCAGCCCAGGCCAAACTTGCAGCTCTTGGCCTGACAGAAGACGAGATCGCCGCCCTATAAATGGGATACCAAGACG
>Ga0214921_10004475_pt1 | contig 20534 bp, 16 predicted proteins | sample LL1505_MetaG_FD_177992 | JGI IMG/M metagenome (GOLD analysis project Ga0214921, IMG submission 177992) | Freshwater microbial communities from Lake Lanier, Atlanta, Georgia, United States - LL-1505 | ecosystem: Environmental > Aquatic > Freshwater > Lake | place: USA: Georgia | collected...
TCCGCCGATAGATCTGTGGAAATGGTGAAACAAAAATTTCCAGAGGTGATTTTGGTAGCCAATCAACAAAATGTAGGGTTTTCTAAAGCCAATAATATAGGCATCAAAATGAGTAAAGGAGAGTATGTTTTATTGCTCAACCCTGATACTGTAATTGAAGAAGACACACTATTAAAATGTTGTAATTTTATGGATACTAAGCCTTTAGCAGGAGGTTTAGGAGTGAAAATGTTGGATGGAAAAGGTGATTTTTTGCCAGAATCTAAAAGAGGTTTGCCCACTCCTTGGGTGGCTTTTTGTAAAGTTTTTGGTTTATCAGCTATATTTCCCAAAACAAAACTTTTTGGTGGTTATCATTTAGGTTATTTAGATAAAGAAAAAATACATGAAATTGAGATTTTGTCAGGGGCTTTTATGCTCATGAGAAAATCTGCCTTAGATAAAGTGGGACTCCTTGATGAAGAGTACTTTATGTATGGAGAAGATATAGATTTATCTTATAGATTAATAAAAGGCGGCTATAAAAATTATTATTTCCCAGATACAAGAATTATACATTACAAAGGCGAAAGTACCAAACGAACCAGTGTAAATTATGTATTTGTATTTTATAGAGCCATGATTATTTTCGCAAAGCGACATTTTTCAAACAGCAATGCTGGCTTGTTTAGTATGCTTATTAATTTTGCCATTTACATCAGAGCAAGTATTGATATTGGCAAAAGAGTTTTTGGTCAGATTTGGTTACCAATATTAGATTTTATCTCCATATTTATTGGCATGAATTTCTTAAAATCATATTGGGAAATTCATCATAAACATATACCAGGTTTATATCCTGATGAATTTATTTTTATAATAGTACCGGTTTATATCTTCATTTGGTTGCTATCTATCTTTTTTAGTGGAGGTTACGACAAACCACTTCATATTACAAAAGTTATAAGAGGAGTGTTGTTTGGCACTATTATGATTTCTTCTATTAGTAATTTCTTTGATGAATTAAGATACTCTAAAGCATTAATTGTACTTGGAGCTGCTTATGCAATTATCTCATTTGTAGGCATTAGGATATTAAAACAATTTGTGAAATATGGTAATTTTAGTTTGGGTGAGGCGCTAGAGAAAAAAATTATAATTGTAGGAAATGAAGAAGAGTTTCTTCGAGTAAGCAAAATATTGTCTTTTTCTAATGTTAAATTTCATTTATTAGGATTTGTTTCTGTGCACGAATTGAAATCAAGCAACGAATTTCATTTAGGAAATTTAACTAGAATTAAAGAATTAATTGAAATTTATAAGATCAATGAATTGATTTTTTGTTCTAAAGATTTAGCTGCAGCACAAATTATTGAATTGATGAGTGTGTTGGATAGCAGCAGAATGGAATATAAAATTGTGCCAGATGATACCAATTTTATTATTGGAAGTAATTCAAAAGAAGGACAAGGAGATTTATATACTGTTGATGTTGAGCTACAAATATTAAATAAATCTAGCAGAAGAAATAAACGTATTTTGGATATAATCGTAAGTTTTACTTTGTTGATTTTCAGTCCAATAATGTTGTTTTTGGTAGAAGAACCACTAGGTTTAATCAAAAATATTTTTAGAGTAATTGTGGGGAAATACTCTTGGGTGGGATTGTCGCATACCAATCATTTGAAAAATCAAAAAATCAAGAAAGGGGTGTTAAATCCAGTTTGTATTAAAAAATCTACTAAAAACTTAGATGAAAATACAGTTAGAAGGCTTGAAATTTTGTATGCAAAAGATTATGAAACTTTTTTAGATTTCAATATCATTATTTCTGCCTTTAGAAAATTAGGCAATTCTGTAGCATAAAAAAATACCACGAATTCACGAATTATATTTTATTCGTGAATTCGTGACAAAGTCAAATCAATTATAATTTTATTTCTTTCAAGGCTTTTAATAAAGCAAAATTTTCATCTTTAGTGCCAATAGAAATTCTTACAGCATTTTCACAAAGAATCACTTTAGAACGGTTTCTTGTAATGATTTGGTTTTTAACTAGTTCATTGTAAACAAAGTTACCATCTTTGGTTTTGACTAATAAAAAATTAGCATCAGATGGATAAACTTTTTCTACATAAGAGATGTTGGCAATTTCAATGGCTAACTTTTCACGCTCAGCTATTATTTCTTTAACTAAATCATTTTTTAGGCTAACATTTTGCAATGCTTCTATTGCAAGTGCTTGACTAACACCATTTATGTTATAAGGTGGTTTGATTTTATTTAATAAAGCTATGATTTCAACAGATGCAAAAGCTATACCTAATCTTAAATTAGCCAATCCCCAAGCTTTGCTAAAGGTTTGTAAAACAACCAATTGTGGATAATTGCCTAGCAATGTAGTAGCAGAAGCTTTGTCGGTAAAATCTATATATGCCTCATCTACTACCACTAATCCATTGAAATTATTCAAAATAGTGATAATTGATTCAGTTGAAACTAAATTTCCCGTAGGATTATTAGGTGAACAAATAAATACAATTTTAGTATTAGCTTTTAAATTGGCTAAAACCTTTTCTGTATCTATTTCAAAATTAGGTGTTAAATTCACATTGATAACTTCTACTGCATTTATATCAGCACTCACTTGGTACATGCCATAAGTTGGAGGCATTTGCAAAATAGCATCTTGATGAGGTTCGCAAAATGCCCTTACCAATAAATCAATGGGTTCATCGCTTCCATTACCTAAAAATATTTGATTAACAGGCACATTTTTCACTTCAGAAAGCAAAGTTTTTACTTTTCTTTGCAAAGGATCTGGGTAACGATTGTGATTTCCGCTTTGTAATGCAGAACCAATAGGATTTTCATTGGCATCTAAAAAAATACCAGTATCACCTTCATATTCATCTCTTGCAGAAGAATATGGTTTTATATCTAAGATATGTTTACGAGCTATTTTTTTTATATCAAACATGGTAGTAGTTAGTTTAGAGTCTAGAGTTAAGAGTTGTGATAAAGCTAAAAATCACCTTTCACCTTTCACTTATCACCTATCACTTGTTATTTAATTCCCTCAATCTTACAGAAACTGCATTTTTATGAGCTTCAAGTTGTTCATTTTCAGCTAAAATTTCAATAGTTGGACCAAGATTTAACAAACCTTCTTTAGAAATTTCTTGAAAAGTAACCTTTTTTACAAAACTATCCACAGAAACTCCGCTATAAGCACTTGAAAATCCGTTAGTTGGCAATGTGTGATTGGTGCCACTTGCATAGTCACCAGCAGATTCTGGAGTGTAATGACCTATAAAAACAGAACCTGAATTGGTAATTTTATCAGCTATTTCCCTTGCATTTTCAGTTGCAATTATCAGATGTTCAGGAGCATATAAATCAGAAACTTGAATTATTTCTTCAATATTTTCTAACACAATTATTTTACTATTGCTTAAAGAAGTATTTGCAAAATCTACCCTTGGAAGTAATTTTACTTGTTTTTCAACTTCAATTTTGACATTTTTAGCAACTGATTCATTGGTAGTTAGCAACACAACCTGACTATCTTTTCCATGTTCTGCTTGTGAAAGTAAATCGGCAGCAACAAATACTGGATTTGATGATTCGTCTGCAATAACCAATACTTCAGAAGGGCCTGCTGGCATATCAATGGCTGTTCCAAATCTATTCACAATATTTTTAGCAGCAGTAACATATTGATTACCAGGTCCAAAAATTTTAAATACTTTATTAATTGTTTCAGTTCCAAAACTTAAAGCCCCAATTGCTTGAGCACCACCTACTTTATAAATATTTGTTATACCTGCAATTTTAGCCGCATACAAAATAGCAGGATGAATTTTACCTTCTTTATTTGGAGGTGTACACAATGAAATTTCGTTGCATCCTGCAATTTTAGCAGGAATTGCCAACATTAAAACAGTTGAAAAAAGTGGTGCAGTTCCACCAGGAATATATAGACCAACTTTTTGAATACCAATGCTTTTTCTCCAACATTTTACCCCCAAAGTGGTTTCTATAATTTCTTCTTTCAGTAACTGATTTTTATGAAAACTGTAGATGTTTTGTTTAGCAATTTCTAAAGCTTTTTTTAGTTCAGTTGAAACTAGATTTTCAGCTTCAATAAATTCTTGCTCACTTACTTTTAAATGACTTATTTTTACACCATCAAATTGTTCGGCAAAATGAATTAAAGCCTTATCTCCATTTGTTTTTACTTCATTTAAAATAGGAAATACCTTATTTTCAATTTCTTCTGTAGAAAATAAGGGTCTTTGGAGAAGCTTTTCCCACTCAGTTTTCAGTGGATTTATGTATATATTCATTAATCTGAATTAAATGTTTAGTAAATTAATTCAAAATTCAATACTAAGAATTTATTTACTGTATAATTTTTTCAATAGGTAATACTATAATTCCTTCAGCACCAGCTTCTTTGAGCTTGCCAATAATTTCCCAAAATTCATTTTCATTCACCACAGATTGAATAGAACTCCAACCTTCTTCTACTAAGGGAGTTACGGTTGGGCTTTTTACACCTGGAAGTAAATTTACAACTGTTTTTAAAGATGCATTTGGTACATTTAGCATAATGTACTTGGTGTTTTTTGCTCTTCTCACGGCACTCATTCTAAACAACAATTCATTTAAAATGTTTTGTTTAGTCGCAGATAAACCATGGTGAGCAATCAAAATAGCTTCAGAACGCAAAATAACTTCTGCTTCTTTTAATCCATTGCTAATTAGTGTGCTTCCCGAACTAACTAAGTCACATATCGCTTCTGCTAGTCCAATACTTGGAGCAATTTCTACAGAACCACTAATTTCATGGATAGTAGCATTGATATTATTCTCCTTTAAATAATCACCTAAAATTCTAGGGTAGGAGGTAGCGATATTTAAACCATCTAATGATTTATTAGACTCATAATCAAATGATTTGGGTACTGCCAAAGATAGGCGGCACTTGCTAAAACCTAATTTTTCTACTACGTTAGCAGCCTTTCCAGTTTCAATAAAAACATTTTCGCCTACAATCCCAATGTCAGCTACACCATCAAAAACATATCCAGGAATATCATCATCTCTTAAAAAAAGAAACTCTAAAGGGAAGTTAAAAGCTTTGGCAGTAAGCTTGTTATCACTTTTATTAAAATCAACTCCACACTCTTTAATTAAGTTTAGAGAATCTTCGCTAAGTCTGCCTGATTTTTGAATGGCAATTTTAAGTATTTCTGACATTATATAGGTATAAATTAGGATTCAAAAGTAATAAAATTGGATTAATAAACTATCATATTTAAGTAGAATAAAATAAAATGTTACAAATCAGCAGAATATAACTAATCTTAGAAAAAATAGTAAAAAAAGGTGGTTACTTAGTTGTAAGAATTAGAATATAGGGATATATTTGTAAAATGTTAACCTAAATTTCATCCATTTCTATGAAGAAAATCTTATTATCAATTGCAGCTTTAGCGGCAGTTTCCTTTTCGAGTTATGCTCAGAAGGTGATGGGTTATGTGCCAGAATATCAGTGGTACAGTAACAGTCAATATATTCAATTTACTAAATATACGGATATTATATATTCGTTTATGAATCCTACTACTACGGGTGGCTTAAGTTCTGACGGAACAGCTTTATATGGTTTTGATTATACTGTATTTGATGCAGTAAAAACAAAATGTAAACAAAATAATGTTAAATTACATATTGCAATTGGTGGTGCTGATGCAGCTGATACTCGTTCTGCAAGATTATCAAGTGTTTGTGGAAATGATACATATAGAGCAGCATTTGTAACTAATATTGTAAATTTTGCAAAAACGCATGGTTTAGCTGGTATAGATGTTGACTGGGAGTTCCCTAAAGATGCAACGGCTAAAGCAAATCATTTAAAATTAATTAGAGATTTGAGAGCTAAATTAACAACCGATGCACCTACGATTACATTATCAATGGCAGTTGGAGGTGAATATTTAACTAATCCTAATCACTTAACTTATATGGATTACACTACTGCTGTAAACAGTAAAAAATTGATTGATTATTTAGATTATGTAAATATCATGGCTTATGATGTTCCTACTAATCATCCAGATGCTGGACAAACAGGTACACAATTGCATCATAGTTCTGTAGCTTGTGCAATGGGTGTATTAGACGCTTTTAAAAATACTTGCGGTTTCCCTTACAGTAAAATGATTTTAGGTCTTCCGTTTTATGGTAAAGGAGCAAACAACAGAGCATTAGTTGGTGGTGGTGTAGATTACAGAACATTATTAGCTGCAAATTCAAATGCTTTAAATACCAACTATGTTACTTATCAAGGTTCTATTTATTACTACAATGGTAAAGCAGAAATTGAAACTAAAATAACACAAGGATTTGCTAAAGGTATTGCAGGTGTAATGGTATGGGATGCTTCACAAGATGTGACTAATGCTAACTCATTAGCAACTGTGATGAAGTCTAAAGTAGATGCTACTTGCCCAGTTCCTCAACCTAATTTAGGTTTAGACCAATCGGTTTGTAAATCAGGAGATACTAAAACTTTTGATGCTGGTCAAACAATTGGTGGTGCAACTGGTATTACTGCTCAGTGGTTTAAAGATGGTTCTTCAATTTCAGGTCAAACTGCTAAAACATATACAGCTTCTGCAGCTGGTACTTATAAAGTAGTTTTAACTAAAGGAACTTGTAGTAAAGAAGATGAAGTAGTATTTAGCATTGGTTCTAATGTTACAGCTACTGGTGCTACAGCTTGTGAAGGTACAACAGCTAAACTTAGTGTTGCTCTACCTGCTAATGCTACTAACTTTACTTGGTGGGATTCAATAGTTGGAGGAACTCAAATTGGTTCTACAGGTAGAGACTTGACATTGAATAATGTTACTAAAACAAAGTCTTACTATGTGGAAGAAGAAGCAGCAAGTGCCAAAAAATATACCAAAGGTCGCTCACTATTACAAGATGGTGAAAAAGACCCATCAGACCCATCTTCTATGATTAATTATGCTTGGTTGACTAAATTAGGAGAATATGCACAGTATTTTACAATCAATCAAAATATGACTGTTACTTCAGTTAAAGTATATATTAACAAAGCAATTCCTGCTGGAACTAAAGCTAAATTAGTAGCATACAATGCTGATGGAAAAACCATTGCAGCGTCTGAACCTAACTTTACTACTTTGCCTACTACAACTGATGCTTGGTATCCTCATATTATTAATACTAATTTAGTGTTATCTCCAGGAAGTTATTTTATAACACTTGAAGGTGAAAAAATGCCATGGGAAGCAGGTACAAAAAACTTTTTAGCTTATCAAACTATTTCTCCTGATTCTGCTAATTATGTTCAAAAAGAAGGCTCAACTACTGTATTCTCTGTTCAAGGAAGATGTATTAGAAGATTTTCTGCAGATCCAGGCTTCGTAAATCAAGAACCAACTGTAGGCGGATTACAAACAGGCTATGGCTCATTCTTCGATATCACAGTTCAAACAGGTGCAGCTGCTTCTACTTGTGCAAGAGCAAAAGCTGATTTAACTGTAAATCCAAAACCTGAAGCTGCAGGAACTATAACTGGCACACTTAAAATTGTGAATGGTTCTTCTTCATCTTATACAGTTCCTAATATCACAGGTGCTACTTCATATAAGTGGACTTCTGACAAAACTGGAGTTACTTTTTCAAGTACATCTGTTCCAAATCCAACTGTAACATTTAATCCAACCACTTCTGGACCAATTACTTTAACTGTTGTTGGAACTAACGATTGTGGTAATGGTGTTTCTTCTTCAATTATTTTAAGCAACGTAACAGGTGTTGAGGATTTAGCTTTCTCTGCAGACGTAAATGTAGCTCCAAATCCTTTTGAAAATAATTTTACTTTAAATGCAACTGAAGCTTTTGCTGATGCATATTCTGTAAAAATATTCAACTCTTTAGGTGCTTTGGTTTATTCTTCAGATGTTACAAATGCAACTTCATTAACACTTGGTGATAACTTAAGTGCTGGTTTATATGTAATTCAAGTAGCAAAAGGTGAAAGAGTTTTACAAACTAGAATTGTGAAAAAATAATTATTTTCAACAATTTATTAAAAAAGCCCTGCCTTTTGGTAGGGCTTTTTTTTATTTTTGTAACAAATCAATTGATATGGAAACAGTAAAAGAAATTGTTCAATATTTGCATTCGTTTGCACCTCTATATTTACAAGAAAGTTACGATAATGTCGGCTTGCTTATTGGCGATGAAAATCAGAAAGTTACAGGTATATTAACAACTTTGGATATTACAGAAAAGGTAATTGATGAAGCGATTTCAAAGAATGTAAATGTAATTGTAGCACATCACCCCATTATATTTAAAGGATTAAAAAAAATAAATGGCAATAGTTTGGTTGAAAAATGTGTGATAAAAGCTATTAAAAATGATATTAATCTTATAGCATGCCACACTAATTTAGACCATGTTCAGAACGGTGTTAATTTTAAACTATCATCCATTATTGGACTAAAAAACTTGCAAATTTTAGCACCAAGAAAAGAAGAATTATTTAGTTTAAGTACTTATGTTCCAATTGATAGTGCAAGTAAAGTGTTAGATGCTTTGTTTAATGCTGGAGCAGGTAAAATAGGAAACTATGATGACTGTTCTTTTACTTCTGATGGAGTAGGAAGTTTTAAACCACTAGAAAATGCAAACCCAACATTGGGTGAAAAAAATGTATTTGAAAAGGTAAATGAACAAAAAATTGAAGTTTTAGTTGCAAAAGAATTTGTTAATAAAGTATTATTTGAACTTAAAAAAAATCATCCTTATGAAGAAGTTGCCTATTTTTTAACAAAACTTGAGAATGAAAATCAAACCACTGGAGCCGGAATGGTGGGCGAATTGGTAGAAGAAATGGATGAAAAAGAGTTTTTGCTCTATTTAAAATCAATTCTTCCTATAGATTATATTAAATATACGCCATTTTTAAATAAAAAAATAAAAAAAGTTGCAGTTTGCGGCGGTTCTGGTGCTTTTCTTACAAGTAAAGCAATAGCGGCTGGATGTCAGGTTTTTATAAGTGCAGACTTTAAATATCATGATTATTTTGAAGCAGAAGATAAAATTTTAATTGCTGATATTGGACATTATGAAACAGAAATTTGCACAAAAGAATTATTTTATGAAATTCTAAGCAAAAAATTTAGTAATATTGCAGTCTTAATTTCAGATACGGTCACTAAACCATACAATTACCTTTAGTCAATGGAAGTAGCACAAAAACTTGATTCCCTTTTAAAATTACAAAGTATTGATTCTCAAATAGACGAGATAAAAAAAGTTAGAGGAGATCTTCCTGAAGAAGTTCGTGATTTAGAAGATGAATTAATAGGATTAGAAACAAGAATTTCTAAATTTCAGAAAGAATTAGGCTCTTATGAAGATGAAATTTCTCAAAGAAAAATGTCAATTAAAGATGCTGAGAAACTTATTAAAAAATACGAAGATCAGCAATCTAATGTAAGAAATAATAGAGAATTTGACGCAATTTCTAAAGAAGTAGAATTGCAACAGCTTGAAATTCAGATTTCTGAAAAGAAAATTAAAGAAGCTCAAGTAAAAATAGAAACTAAAAAGAAAGATATCAAACAGATTGAAGACAATTTATCTGAAAGAAAAAAAGATTTAGTTACTAAAAAAGAAGAATTAGAAGTTATTGTTTCTGAAAGTAAAGAAGAAGAAATAAAACTTCATGGTCACAGAGAAGAAGCTAAGCAAATTATTGAAGAAAGATTATACTCTTCTTATGAAAGACTTAGAAAAAATGCTAAAAATGGTTTGGCAGTAGTAATTGTAAAAAGAGATGCTTGCGGCGGTTGTTTTAATACGGTTCCTCCTCAGCGTCAGGCAGATATTAAAGATAGAAAAAAATTAATTGTATGCGAGCATTGCGGTAGAATTTTTGCTGGCGTAGAATAAGTTTAACAATATTTAATTTTAAAGAAAGGTCATCATAATATGGTGACCTTTTTTTGTTTTAAACTTTTATAAAAGAAATTTCGTAATGTACTTGATAATTAACTCCTAGCTTATGAAAAATGTTTTTTTAGTATTTATTTCAATCTTGTTTTTGTTTGTAACAGGTATAGCTCAAGATAATAAATTGTACCAGAAAGGTTTGAAATTTTTTGAAGAAGGACAATATGCTGCAGCTGTGGATTTTTTTGAACAAGCTTATGCAAAAGACACTTCCAATTTTGATTTAACCTATAAATTGGGCTTGGCTTATTTAAACTCAACCTACAAAAAGAAAGCATTAAAGTATTTATTAAAAGCTGAAAGAATGTCGTCTAAACCAGCCTTAGAACATATTTTTCAAATTGGACATGCATATCATGTAGTGGGGTTATTTGATAAAGCTGAAGAGTATTTTAAAAAATCTGACCCTAATAATATAAATAAAAAACATGTAACCAAAGCTTTAGGAGAATGTGAGTTTGCTAAAAAATACATTGCAAATCCTATCAAATATGAAATTGCCAATTTAGGAGAAAAAATCAACACACAACTGCCAGAATATTTTCCTCATATCACTTCTGATTTTCAACAAATGTATTTCACGGGTCGCAGACCAGATTCTAAAGGGGGGAAATTAGATGTTGATGGTATTTATTTTGAAGATATTTACATGAGTTTGAATAGGGGTGGAGATTGGCAAGCCCCAACTACTGTTAATTCTTTAAATTCTGAAGGTCATGATGCTTGTATAGGTTTGTCGAAAGATGGTCAGGTGATGTATGTTTACAAAGGTACCAATGGTGGTGATATTTATGTGTCAGAATTAAGTGGTGATAGTTGGGGAACTCCCAAACCTGTACCTTTCAATACCGAATTTTTTGAGTCGTCGGTAAGTATTAGTGCTGACGGAAAAAAGATGTTTTTTGTACGCAAACAATCTAACAACAAAGATATTTTATATTGTACCAAGTCAACCACTGGCAATTGGTCAAAACCCATCAAATTACCATTTAACACTGAATACGACGAAGAATCGCCATTTATACATGATGATGGTAAAACATTGTATTTTAGTTCAAAAGGGCATTCAACAATGGGTGGTTTTGATATTTTCAAAACAGTTTATGGGCCAGGAGGTTGGTCGAAACCAGAAAATATGGGTTATCCTATCAATTCTGTGGGTGATGATGTGTTTTTTACCTTAGCCGCAGATGGTAAAATTGGCTTTTTCTCTTCAGAAAAAGAAGGAGGTTTCGGAAAACAAGATTTGTACATGGTGGCAATGCCTTTGGCAGAAAAAGCACCAGATTTAGTTTTGTTGAAAGGAAATGTGACAGATGAAATTACAGGCAAACCTATTGAAGCCAAAATTAAAGTTACCAACAATATTACAAGAGAAGTAGTTGCAGAGCTTAAATCTAACAGTAAATCAGGTAAATACATGGTTTCTTTACCAGCTGGGGTCAATTACAATATCACCATAGAAAAAGAAGGAGCATTGTTTCAATCTAAAAATATTTCCTTGCCAGAAAATGCTGGTTACAAAGAATTAGTCTCAGATGTGAAATTATTATCGGTTAAAAAAGGTGCCAACATTGTGCTAAACAATATCTTTTTTGATACTGGGAAAGATGTGTTGAAACCCGAATCAATGGAAGAATTGGATAGGTTGGTGAAAATGTTGGTTGATTATGTGAATATTAAAATTGAAATCTCTGGTCATACCGATAATAGGGGAGATGAGAAAGCAAATGTGTTGTTGTCGCAAAATAGGGCAAAAAACGTGGTGAATTATCTGATTTCTAAAGGAGTAGATACCAAAAGATTGACTTTTAAAGGCTACGGAAGTGCTAAACCTTTGGCAGCCAATGATAATGATGAAAACAGACAAAAAAACAGAAGAACTGAGTTTTTAATAATTGAGTAATTTCATTGAACATTTATCATTTATCATTTATCAATGTTCACTGTTCACTGTTCACTGTTCACTGTTCAATGTTCACTGTTCAATGTTCACTGTTCACTGTTCACTGTTCACTGTTCACTGTTCACTGTTCAATGTTCACTGTTCAATGTTCACTGTTCACTGTTCACTGTTCAATGTTCAATGTTCAATGTTCATTGTTAACTGTTCAATGTTAACTGTTCAATGTTAACTGTTCAATGATAAATGAACTTGCCACAAAACCACCGTTTAAAAGCGATTCTTTGTTGTATCTAAATCTTTCTCCCTTTAAATCAGTTACTTTGCCACCTGCTTTTTCTAAAATGGCTTGTCCTGCAGCGGTGTCCCATTCCATGGTTGGGCCTGAGCGATAGTAAATATCTGCGGTAGCATCGGCTACTTTGCAGAACTTCAGTGAGCTACCAAAGTTTTTTAAACCTGAAATGGGTAATTTTGAAAGAAACTCTTCGTCTTCTGGTTTGGCATGAGAACGACTTCCTAAAGCAATTAAATCTTGTGTTTTATTTGAAACTTTTATTGCGATGGCTTCATTTTCACCTTTTTGATAAAATGCTTGATTGCCTTCAGTAAAATAATATTCATCTGTAACTGGCACATAAATAAAGCCTTGCACAGGATAATTGTGATGAATTAAAGCAATATTAACTGTAAACTCACCATTTCTTTTGATAAATTCTTTGGTGCCATCCAGTGGGTCAATTAACCAAAAATAGTCCCAGCTTTGTCTGGTTTCAAAAGGAACTTCTTTTTCTTCTTCTGAAATAAGCGGAATTGCAGGATAATTTTTTTGTAATGCTTTTACAATCACTTCATTGGCCGCTTTATCTGCTTTTGTAAGCGGAGAATTGTCGGATTTTGCTTCTACTTCAGAAAATTGCATAGGTAAATTATATATTTCCATAATTGCTAAACCTGCATCACGGACAATGTTTTTGAGAATTTGAGTGTTAATTTCCATCATTAATTTAAAAATTTATCAAAAGTATTAATTAAATGTAAATGTAAAATCTATTAATTGAAATATTTTCTGCAAGGCTTGGTGTTTTAAAAAACTACCAATATGTTCGCCAAAGAGAGTGTGTTTTTCAAAGCAAACGACAAACATAAACAATTAAATTTCTTACATTTGTGTAGAGTAAAGAATGTTGGTGCAAGGTGAACATCACCTTGACAGGCGAAAATTTTATTTCTGCAACCAGTGGTTGCAGTTTTCTGAGCTAAATCGATCTTATAGCTTGGAAATTTAATAATAAAAGAACCAGCTACAAGCTGGCACTAGCTGAGAAAAGGGAATGAAACATCTTAGATGGAATTATGAAGAAATGGATAAAGGAAAGGGAAAATTTTATAAATTAATTAAAGATTATAAATCTCTAACAAAAAAGAAAAAATAATGAATAAATTTAAATTATATCAATTATTTATATTGGTAATATTTATACTTTGCCTAAATTGTTCAAAAAAAAATGATGAATTTTATGAAAAAATTAATTTGGCATGGGAATCTCGTGACACATCTAATTTTAAAAAAATAATCAATGAAATGAATGACACTACATTATCAGATACTGATTTTTTACATACAAGATTACATATAATTTTAGATTTAACACATTTTCCAGTTGGTCTTTGGGATTCTAATTGTGATAGTTTAAATCCTTGTTTTTCAAGGCATTCAATACAGTATCGAAAAAAATATAGAGAAACTATTAAGGATATTTATATATCATATTGTAATTCAAAATATCTTTTCAAAGGATTTAATCAAAATTTATATAACAATATGATTGATATTCAGGATATGTATTTTGACCAGGTACAAGAAAATAAAATTAGTTCTGATAAGTATATAGAATTAATAATTGAAAGAGATCGGTAAATCATAGTTTCCTTATATTATACAGGCAATTATTGAATCTCAAACTCATTAAAAAGTACTTATCCTTGCACTAATCAGAAGTATCAAAAATAATGAAATATATGTTATGTACTTTTCAATGTACAAATTATGAAAATTCTTTATTGTTTGTTTGGATAGAACCAATTTGCTTTTCTGAAGAATTATTATTAAATGATTCAATTGAAGTAATGGTGAAATGTTTCAATTATGTTGATTATCAATTAATTGAATATGAAAGAGATGTGAATCAATTAAATATATTCATCAATAATGAAATTTCAACATCTAATATTTTTAACATTAAAATAATAAAAAACAGTATCCAAATATTTGAAATTGACCTATAAAGGGTAAGTCTGAAGCATAAAGAATACAGATGTTGTCACTTTGCTGATATAACACACTAGCTTACACTGAAAAACTAAACATTTCCAACTTACAAGTGTCCTCATCTTTCAAAATATGTGGCAGGAAAAAGCTTTGAATGATTAAGAATATCTGCTTTTAATTGACTAGCAACAATTAGTTTAAAGGCTGGTGATGACAGCAGCCTTGGGTAAAAGTATTCGAGCTTAAAGCTCGGAAATTGTAGAACAAAATACCCTGCTACTAATTGGCACGAGTTGAGAGAAAAATCTATTTTTAACTATTTTCGTTTATTGAGAAAATGTTATATTTTTGTAAAAAATGTTTTATGAACGCTATCAATTTAAGACTTTACGATTTTGCAAGACATAAATTAAGTTTATCAGAAACTGATTCTAAAGAATTTGTGCTTGCTTTAGAAGAGGTGATTGAAGATCAAAAGAATGAAATAGCTACTAAAGATTTTGTAAAAAAAGAACTTGCCGAAACCAAAAATGATATTTTGAAATGGTTTGTTGGTATTTTTATTACTTTAGCTTTAATGATTATTGGTTTGTATTTTAAATCATAGCTCCAAACTCCTAATTTTTTCATTCATCTAAAAGCAAATAAAATTTGTTTTTTAATCTTCATTTCTACTCAATTCAAAATTTAATATCGAAAATTTAACTCTAAAGTTCCAAATTTTTCGTGTTTTATTGTAAATTTGCAATTCACATCATTTTGATAGATTTTGGAAAACATTCATCCAATATTTGATAGGGTTTTAGGAAGAGCCGAAAAAGAACATTTATTAAAGCAAAAAGGCTTGGTTTTGTGGATGGTAGGACTTTCTGGTTCTGGAAAAAGTACCATTGCAAAAGCAGTTGAAGATGAATTGCATGCGAAAGGTTTTTTAACGCAATTGCTTGATGGTGACAATTTAAGAACTGGCATCAACAATAATTTAGGTTTTACTGAGGTAGATAGAATTGAAAATATTCGTCGTGCTGCCGAAACTGCCAAATTGTTTGCCAATTGTGGGGTGGTTACCATTTGCTCTTTTATTTCACCTACAGAAGAAATTAGAACTTTAGCTCAAAATATCATTGGAGAGGCTGATTTTAAGGTAGTTTACATAAATGCTCCTTTTGAAATTTGTGAACAACGTGATGTAAAAGGCTTGTATAAAAAAGCCAGAAACGGTGAAATTAAAAATTTTACTGGATTAGATGCACCTTTTGAAGCGCCTCAAAACGCAGCATTGGAATTAAAAACCAATGAATTATCGTTGGAAGAATGCAAAGAGAAATTAGTTGAATTTGTAGTGGATTGTACAAAGTACAAAGTACAGAGTACAGAGTACTAAGCACAATATTTATAAAATGAAAATAATATTTATATTATTTTTTGATAGTATTAATGAATTGGTAATTAGAATTAAATAATGAATTGGAGTAAATTGTCTCAGTACTCTATACTCTATACTCAGTACAAAATATGGCATCCTATAATTTATCTCATTTAAAACAACTAGAGGCAGAAGCTATTCACATTATGCGTGAGGTAGCGGCTCAGTTTGAGCGTCCTGCTTTACTTTTTTCTGGTGGAAAAGACTCTATTTGTATGGTTCGTTTGGCTCAAAAAGCTTTTTATCCTGCAAAAATTCCTTTTCCTTTGGTGCATGTAGATACTGAGCACAATTTTCCTGAAACCATCACCTTCAGAGACCAAATGGTGAAAGAAGTGGGTGCACAATTAATTGTTCGTTCGGTGCAAGATTCTATCAACAAAGGAACTGCAGTGGAAGAAAAAGGGCCAAACCCAAGTAGAAATGGTTTGCAAACCATTACTTTATTGGAAACAATAGAAGAATTCAAATTTGATGCTTGTTTTGGTGGTGGAAGAAGAGATGAGGAAAAAGCAAGGGCCAAAGAAAGATTTTTCTCTCACAGAAATGAATTTGGAGAGTGGGATCCAAAAAATCAAAGACCAGAACTTTGGAATTTGTACAATGGGAAAAAGGCTGTAGGAGAGAACTTTAGAGTATTTCCTATCAGTAACTGGACAGAAATGGATGTGTGGCAATACATTGCAATGGAAAAAATTGAAATTCCAACCATTTATTTTACTCACCAAAGAGAAGTAGTAAACAGAGGTGGTGCATTACTAGCTAAATCTGACTTTATAACTTTAATGGGAAATGAGCAATACGAAATGAAAACAGTGCGTTTCCGTACTGTTGGCGATATGACTTGCACAGGTGCAGTACTTTCAGAAGCAGCTACTTTAGAGGAAGTTATAGAAGAAGTAGCATCTGCAAGAAGTACAGAAAGAGGCACAAGAGCCGATGACAAACGCTCAGAAGCTGCCATGGAAGACAGAAAAAAACAAGGATATTTTTAAGTTATCGGTTATCAGTTATCAGTGATTAGTTTTAAACTTTAATTTACACTGAATACTGAATACCGAAAACTGATTACTGAAAACTGAAAACTCCAAAAAAAATGAGTACACAAGATACAAAAGGCTATTTAGATATGGATTTACTTCGTTTTACTACCGCAGGTAGTGTTGACGATGGTAAAAGTACCCTAATTGGCAGATTATTATACGATTCAAAGTCAATTTTTCAAGATCAGCTAGATGCTATTGAAGAAGCCAGCCAAAGAAAAGGCAAAGAATATGTTGATTTATCATTGTTGACCGATGGCTTAAGAGCTGAACGTGAGCAAGGTATCACTATTGATGTGGCTTACAGATATTTCGCAACTCCAAAACGTAAGTTTATTGTAGCGGATACCCCTGGGCATATTCAATACACAAGAAATATGGTTACAGGAGCTTCTACAGCCAATTTAACCATTATTTTGGTAGATGCTCGTCATGGTGTAATTGAGCAAACTATGCGTCATTCATTTATTGCTTCTTTGTTACAAATTAAGCATATTGTGGTGTGTATCAATAAAATGGACTTAGTTGATTACAGCGAGGAAGTATTTGAAAAAATCAAAGCTGATTACGAGAGATTTTCTGCAAAACTTGAAGTGCCAGATATTCAATTTATTCCAATTTCTGCCTTAAATGGTGACAATGTGGTAGATAAATCTGAAAATATGCCTTGGTACCAAGGAGGTACTTTGATGTACACCCTTGAAAATGTACACATTGCAAGCGATTTAAACTTTGTAGATGCTCGTTTTCCTGTGCAATATGTTATTCGTCCGCATAGTACTGAATTTCATGATTATAGAGGTTACGCAGGTAAAGTTGAAGGCGGCACATTTAGACCTGGTGATGAAGTAATTGCTTTGCCATCTGGGTTTACTACCAAAATTAAGTCGGTTGATACTTTTGAAGGTCCACTTGAGGAGGCATTTGCCCCAATGTCGGTAACTTTAACACTGGAAGATAATATTGATATTTCAAGAGGTGATATGTTGGCAAAGCCATTAAATCAACCTTTGCAAGGACAAGATATTGAATTAATGATTTGTTGGTTAAATGAGAAAAAATTGGTTCCTGGAGCTAAATTCGCCATTAAACATACCACCAAAGATGCAAGATGCATAGTGAAAGAAATCAGGTATAAAGTAGATATCAACACGTTGCATAAAGTTGAAGATTATAAAGAAATTGGTTTGAATGATATTGCAAGAATATTAATTAGAACCACTACACCTTTAATGTATGATAGTTACAAGAAAAACCGCTCTACAGGAAGCTTAATCTTAATAGATGAGTTTACCAATGAAACTGTTGGAGCAGGAATGATAATTTAGGTGATAAGTGAGAGGTGATAAGTGAGAGGTGATAAGTGATAGGGGATAAGTGAAAAGTGAGAGGTTTAAAGTAAAATGTTAATAAGAAGCGATAAGGGAAACTTTATCGCTTTTTTGTTGAAATAGTAAAAAGCGTACTAGGTGTAATCAATTCAATTATAAGCTTTGGAAAAATTGAAATTAATATTTAGTTTTGATTTCGTAGTAATAATCACTTTTGATATTTATTTCAATTCTATGATATAAACTTCAACATAGTTTTATTTCAAATTTTGTAAACATCTAATAATAAATTAGCTGAATGAAAAAGTTTATTTTTTTTGTTGCCATTTTAATGGGAATTAAATCATACTCTCAAAGTGTTTCTAATGTATCAAGTTCACAGCAAGGGAATAATGCTGTTATTACTTATGACTTAAATGGTATTACTGGTGATTCATACTTTGTAAAATTATATTATTCTACTGATGGTGGTCAAACGTTTAGTAATGAATTATCGCAAGTAAGTGGGAGTATAAAAGGTGGAGTAATACCAGGAATTGGAAAAAAGATAATTTGGGCGGCAGATAAAGAAGTTAATTCTTTGAGCGGACAAATTGTTTTTAAAGTAGAAGCCATTTCAAAGAAACTATCCGCCAAGTTAGATAATATTTCAGTAGAAGTAGTTTCTATTAAAAAGAACGGAGATGAATTAACAGTTGAGTTCACTGTAAATCCAAATAAAGAATCAGATATTTCATCATTGAAATTAGAAAAAGATTCTCAATTAACCACTCAAGATGGCACTCAATACTATCCAATTAGGGGGGAATTAGGCACACAAAAAATGGATGAATATGTAAAGTCTCCTAAAGGAATGCCAACTAAAGGTGTACTTATTTATAAATGCGAAACGCAAGATTTAGTAATCGCATCATTAAAATTGAAATTTTATATTTCTAATCCATATTTAGGTTTTAAAAGTTTTTTAGTTAATAATATTCCAATCGAATGAGGTATTTAATATTTTTTATGAGTGTCTTAATATCAAGTAATTTGTTAGGGCAAAGTTTTACAGGAACAAGCAAACCTGTAAATTTTAATATTTCTAGTGGGCAAAGTGGTGCAGGGCAAAGCAAACCTTCTAGTTTTAATATTTCTAGTGGTCATTCCTCATTTGCTTTAAGTAGTCCTATCTCATTTAGCATCAGACAAACAGGTGCAAATTCTGTGATAAGTTCGGCTACATCATTTAATATTGGAACTTCTAAAAATCCAACAAATGAAACAAGTGTAAATAGAACAAATCCAACTACAGAAAATACAAATAATAATTATATACCAGAATTAGAAACTAACTATCCAAAATATTATTATTTAATTATTGGGATAAATGACTATATGTTTAACGAAGGTGGATTACATGACCTTGCTAAAGCAACTGTAGATGCCACTAACTTGCAAAAAAAACTAACCGAAAATTATCATTTTGAAACTAAAAATTCTGTTTTACTTTTAAATCCAACTAGACAACAAATAATTCAAGAGCTTGAAAAATTAGCATTAATTATAACTGAAAAAGATAATTTACTTATTTTTTATGCAGGTCATGGCGATTGGGATTCAAAGTTAAAAATTGGCTATTGGCTTCCTTCTGATTCAAAACTTACAGATAAATCAAATTGGATATCAAACAGTACAATAAGAGATTATATAGCTGGTATTAATTCAAAACACACTTTATTAATTACAGATGCTTGTTTTAGTGGTAGTATTTTCAAAACTCGTGAAATAAATTTAACAAACTTTGCGATGTCGAACCTGTATAGACTTCCAAGTAGAAAAGCTATGACGAGTGGTACTCTAACTTCTGTTCCGGATGAAAGTAAATTTATGGAATATTTTCTAAAAAGATTGTCCGATACAGAGGGGAAGTATATCAGTGCTAGACAAATTTTTTATGGTATTGAAACTGCCGTATTGAATAATACGCATACAGTTCCTCAATTTGGTGTAATTCAAGACACAGGTGATGAGGGTGGAGATTTTATATTTATCAAAAAACAGAAAAAGTAGAGTTTTATTTTATTATTATTTTCACTTTGAGTTTTGCATCAAATTAAGTCTCAAAGTTTAGAAATTTAGTCATAATTATTTACCAATGAAACTGTTGGAGCAGGAATGATTATTTAAGTGATAGGGGATAAGTGAGAGGTGATAAGTGATAAATTAAAAGCGATAAGGGAAACTTTATCGCTTTTTTTATTGATTTTTATTGAATATTTAGTCTATTTTAAATTTATATACGTATAACTTTCAAAAAAATAATAGATAAATATGATTCTAAAATTCAACAACTTAAAAAAAGTATTTCTAATTGGGGGGATTACATTTTCAATTGGTTTTGCTGAAGCTCAAAATTTTCAATATGTAAATGGGTTTAGCGAGGCATATTCAGGAGCAGGTGATGCTGCTGATTTTGACTTAGATGGCGATATTGATATAGTATATAGTGATGAAAATGGAGGAATAAAAATTG
>Ga0214921_10004476_pt1 | contig 20532 bp, 10 predicted proteins | sample LL1505_MetaG_FD_177992 | JGI IMG/M metagenome (GOLD analysis project Ga0214921, IMG submission 177992) | Freshwater microbial communities from Lake Lanier, Atlanta, Georgia, United States - LL-1505 | ecosystem: Environmental > Aquatic > Freshwater > Lake | place: USA: Georgia | collected...
TAGATGAAATGGCTAATGGTTCTGACACTGTACCTGTATCCGAGCCTGAGCCCGTGCCCGAGCCAGTTCAAGCACCTGTACCTGAGCAAGCACCCATGCCTGAACCCGTGCCGGTTCCTTTACCTATGCCCCCGGTTTCCATACCCAAAGAAATTATAGTAGAAGAGGAGATTTCATTAAAACCGAACGCGCCACGCCTCGAAGAGGAAAGCTTTAAGGATGAAATGATGTTGGTTCCTGTAGTGCGTCGTAGCCGTAAACGTAAATCGTCTTCAAAATCCGCATCCAAAAAGACACGTAAATATCACCGTTGTAAGAAAAATCATCGTCGTAATCCTAAGACGCATCGCTGTAATACGAAATGCCCACCGGGTAAAAAGAAGAATAAGACCAATAAAAGGTGTATCAATAAGGGCGGTAAGAAAGCGAAGAAAAATTGATTTAGTTATATAAATTTCTGATATAAGTAAATCTATCATGCTTACTCGTAGTCAGACAAAAAAAGTGCAATTTGCTGTTAATATTGATTTTGATGGGGCTAGTCGAGCCTGGCGCGAGAACAAACGCGTTCTCAAAAATGGATGTTTTGAATATAAATCAACCAAATGTCCCCGTATTAAAAACACTGAAAAACAATATAAAAAATTAACATAATATAATACATAATGTCGACTGAACCCGTTCCTACACCCGTTCCCGAGCAGATTGCGGAACCTAGCCCTATTCCGACGGACGCCAAGTCGGCTATCGTAAATAATGATTTGCTCAATGTTCCTGTTACGAATGAGAACGTGGCACTCAACGTGATGGTATCTTTTTTGAACGTGGCACAGAAGCGCGGTGCTTTTTCTTTTGATGAGTCCGCGAAGATTTGGGAGTGTATCAAGAAGTTTATACCAGAGACTCCCTCAGATGCTTCCGATAATGTTTAATTCTACAAAAAATAATAATTTCTAGTGCGTCTAGATATTATTTCAAAAATATTATTTACACACATACTATATAATGTCTTTTTTTAGAGCACAACGCGCGCAAACATTACGTAGTAGTGTTTGTTCTAGCTCAAACCTAGCAATATGTACTGATTTTAGGAGAATAGGCGTAAACCAAACTACATACGGAATTTTTCCGATTCAAATTACAACTCCCTTAGCACCCACTATTGTATCTTCGTCCGTTTCAGGAACAACATTAACCATTAATTTTACGCCGGGCTCAACGGGAACAAGCCCCATAAGCAATTACCAATATTCTATAGACAATGGACTAACGTTTATTCCTCTCAGTCCTGCCTCCACAACAAGCCCTTTAACTATCACGGGTTTAACACTTGGCTCATCTTATTCAGTGCTATTACAAGCCATAAATGCATCCGGCGCAGGCCAAAGTTCCGCGCTTATATCGGTTACCGTACCAACTGTTCCTGTTGCACCCACTGCTCTGACCGCAACAACAACAGGTTCAGATGCGACGATTTCATTCAGCCAGAGCTCGAATGGCGGAAGCCCAATCACCAATTATTATTATTCAACGAATGGTGGTTCGACCTTCAGTGCATTTAGTCCAGCTGATACTACAAGTCCTGTTACTATTTCAGGCTTAAATGGAGGTACAACCTATTCTGTAGTTCTCAAGGCAGAGAATGCGATTGGCCAAGGTCCTAGCTCGGCAACGCTATCCGTAACTACTAGTACAAGTGCTCCTCCTGCACCTAGCGGATTAAGCTCGAGTGAGATTGGAACCACTTCTGCAAAGATTTCGTTTACGCAGAGCTCGACGGGCGGAAGCGCAATCACGAATTATCAGTACTCGACAAATGGTGGTATTTCATTTAGCGCATTTAGCCCAGCTGTTACTAGCTCGCCAGTTACTATTACTGGTCTGTCAAGTAACACGAGCTATAATATAGTTCTTCAGGCAGTGAATAGCATTGGTACAAGTTCGAACTCGGCAACAATATTGGTGAAGACATCCAATATCCCGGGTAGTTTATTATTTAATAGTTCGACGCGTGAATTGGCGTTAAACCCTGGCGTGTCGATGGGGTCGGGTGCCTATACGGTCGAATGTTGGTTCTATAACAATAGCGGATGGGGAACAGCTTCCCCTAATTTTGCGGGGTTGTTGGGTCATACAGCGGTAACAGGAAGCGGAACAAACGTCGCAGGTGGTTTGGCTATTTGGTTTTCTGATAATAAAACAATTGGCACAGATTGGAATGGAGGTGGGTGGAGACCTACTTACAGTTTTACAAACGCGATAACTCTTAATGCATGGCATCATTTCGTACTGGTTAGAAATAGTTCGTTAGTCGAAACTGTATTCATCGATGGCACAAAAGCCAGTTCATGTGGAGGAGGCACAAATGCTAGTGGTGGACAACAGACCAATAATAAAAATTACAATGGAAACTCCGTCGAAATTGGTCATTTCTATGAAGGATACTGGCCTGGTTATTTGACTAATTTCAGAATTGTTCCTGGAACCGCAGTATATGACCCAACTGCCGCGTCCATTACAGTACCAACAGCCGCTCTAACAAATATTACTGGTACCCAATATTTGATGACTGGTTCCACAGTAACTAACGACGGGTCATCAACGCAAACCGTTACAAATACTGGTGGCGTAACGGTCAGCACAACAATGGTACCGCTTTAGGCCCGAGTCATCCGTATAAATTCCTCATCACTAATCGGTTCATGTTCCAAATACTTACCCTGTAATATAGCAATAACAATATAATCTAGGTCCTCACGAGAACCAGCCAGCCTTAAAACCTCGCCCGTTTTTATATTAAATATTTTAAATACTTTTGGTTCATCGGGTTTCGTAACGGCCCATAGCCAAGCGTAAATAACCACCTGTAATAAATGGTCCATCGATATTTTACTCGTACATTTAATCTCCCAAACTGTTGATTCCGTAATCAAGTCCGTACGCGCCGTAAATCGGAATTTTTTGTTCTCAAAAAATTGCGCTAGTGCTGCATCAATGAGCTCATGTTCGGGCTCCATCGCGGGATTCAATATGGTTTCCTCGATACGTGGACAAACGTCGGCACATTCTTGTCCAATGACATTATTTAATCGTTCTCTACAATTTGACCAATCAGAAAGCCAGCTATATTCGGACTGGTCAATCTGTTTCAGCTTAAAATATAATTTCTCTTGTGTGGCTACATAAATATTTGCCAAATATAAATATTCTTTGATTGTGCCAGTACATGGTCCAAGGGCATCAACAAGTTCTCGAATATAAGTATGTTCACTGGATTTCATTTGGTCCAAAGTCTGGTGTATGATGGTTAATAATATGTTTGAATTTGAATCATTTGAGAACTTGTTCGTCAGTTCGTCATAATACATGGCCGGAATTGCGATACCATTGAGGTCGCTCACTTCTTCAAAATGCCCAGAACTCGTTTGTATGATAGACGGAATATCAAATTCATTTTCGAGAACCTGTTCACTGACGAAAATACGGTCAACGATGGGTGATATTTCTTCAATCGTGGATTCAGGTATAAATTTAATCATATTTGTAGGTGTTTCAAAATGTTTATCGACTAAGTTAATCGACTCCGGTGCAGTACGTTCATCCGCATAAAAAATAGACTTTGGCTGGCCCTTAAAATGAATATAGGGCTGTGCACGCATTTCATGATGCGACATCTTCAAAAATGGTAGGGGTCGGTCTCCCGCAAAATTATCGCCTTCTAATAAAAAAAGCGCCTTACTAGCCCTAGTCGCACCAACATATAGCGTATTGGGACAACGGTCGGTCGGTAAAGTCCGAGCATAAAACTCAAAATAACTATTATCAAATCCCACAATAAATACATAAGGGCGTTGACGACCTTTGACAGAATGGAACGTCGAAAATACGATTTTACCATCAATAACGCGGTCGTCAATGTTCTCGTTTTCCATCATCGGAACATAACAAGGAATACCTTGACTCACGAGAACATTTTCCATTTTACGGACCACGCTTTTACTACTTTTTACGGAGGCACCTAGGATAAAGAAGTCCGAGGGTTTCGCGCCCTGAGCCAGCAACCGGTTGACCTCAAATATCACCGATTTTTCTAAATTGGTTCTCGAATTTCGCACATATTTTACGGTCTCATCCGAACGACAAGAGTTCATCCGATGTTGGCCAATCATGACATTATTGACGAAAGCACAGATTTCATCGGTGATTCGATATGACATTTTCATGGAACAATGTGAGAACTCTTGGGTTCTCAAAAATGGGCAAGTAGACCATATTTGTTCGGCCAAAGTTAGGAACCGGGCATCGGACCCTTTGAATTCGTAGAGGGATTGAAGTTCGTCGCCAAGTATCAATAATTGGTTTTTGTGATTGACCTTTTGGCTCATATCTTTAATAAATTTCTGAACAATTTGAAAATAGACCAAAGTCATGTCTTGTGTTTCGTCAATAACGAGAACATCGCATAGGGGAATTTCGTGCCGTGGCTTTATATCATGGTACAAAATACGGCGTAGGCCGGTATCCGTAAAACAGTTTGGTAAATAATATCGCACAGCCAAACTATGATAAGTATGTATTTTTATATTGGTTAGGCCAAGTTCTCGAACCTTTTCTTTAATTTCGGCACGTAATGATGCGTTATACGTGAGTTGAAGAAACTGTTTGTCGGGCATTTGTTGGGCAGCGCTTAAAACTGTGGAACTTTTACCCGAACCGGCTACGGCACAAACTATGGCGTTTTTACCTTGTTTTATTTGTTCAATGATATAGTTTTGTTCTTCACTTAGTTGCATTTTATGTATTGCTGAAGGGTTTTTATATATTTTTATTTATAAATAGAAAAGTTATAAACCCACAAATATATAGACATATATATATTTTACATGTTCAAATTTAGGACAAATCTATCGCGTTATTTATTGATTGCATTTGTGGCTGCGATTTTAATAATCTGTCTCTTTCAATTTAATGTTTTTAAGGAGGGTTATACAGATGCCGAATTGGAAGCAATGCCAGAATATCCAGACATACCCTCAGATGAACGGGGAACCCAGTTTAAATCGAGCATTGATGCGTGTAGTTGGGCGATTGAACCTGAAAAAATTAAAAACGCAAAAGGTAAAATGGTAGATAATCCATCAAAGAAATGGAGAGGACCTCGAATTGGTAATTCTGCGCCTGGTTGGGCGCCTTACGAGGGGACAATTGAGGTGAAAAACGGAAAGGGCATTCTTACGTGTAAGAATACAAATTTTCCCAACAATAAGGACTTAAATAAGAAATTTAAAATAAGCAATATAGTAAATCCTCCTTATGGCATATATAGGTGGAAAGTCATTGGCTCAGCTAATGACACAGATAAGGATATAGCTCGTGAATTTACAAATAGATAAGTTTTTCATTCTAGATGATAAACCACGAAATCGTTTTTTGGTGAATAATATTGTTCTGTTCAACAATTAAAACAACTAAAGACAAATCACAATATATAGAAATAAAATTAGTGATGGTCCAGACTAGAAAAAATGCATAAAGGAATTTAAAAAAATTATTTTTTATGGAGAAAATTATATGTTGAAGGAGTACATCAACTTTTTAGTTCCGACTCACTGACGTTTTCGTTTTGAACATCTAGACATTATATTAATGTATAATATAATGTCCTTTTCATTTTTTAACAGCTTTAATGGAAATTCGCAACGCTTAGGACAAAAATATTCAATTGTGTCTGCAGATGTTAATCCACCAGGCTCAGTAAGCTCAATTGGCTCAGATACGTCGTCAGTAACATTTAGTTTTACTGCGCCGAGAACGGGTGGTACGGTAACCGGTTATACGGCTTATGTGAACGGAAAACCATATAGTGGTACTGGTGGACCCAGTTCTTATACGATTAATGGCTTGAGCGCTGGTGGTCAATATACCATTAATATGGTTGCAAATATTGTAAGCACGAGTAGTACCAGTACTACGACGACGAGTGTTTTTGTTCCATCCTCAATAAGTGGATGCTTTTTATGGTTAGACGCCTCAGACAATAGTACAATTACTTATAGTTCGGGTATCAATATAAGTCAGTGGAACGATAAATCAGGAAATGGTTATAATTTTTCCGGCGCCACGACGTATACTACAATGCCAAACGGGAAAAAAGGAGTTTATTTCAATGGTAGCCAAAATATGAACTCTCCTACAATAACGTTTCCCGCAAATTTTACCACATTTATAGTAGCATATGCAGCGAATTCCGGAACAAATTCTATTTTAAGAGGTTCGCAGGATTGTTATTTTTTAACATATATTGAATCAAATGTATATACGTTTCGATTAGGTAATGGCGGTGCGGTCTGGAAAGCTTTAATTAATACCGGAAATGCAAATAATTTATCTATTCTAGGAGGAAGTTATAGTTCAAGTAATTCAGAAGCAAATGCGTATTTAAATGGTACATTATATGGGCCTAGCACGATTATAAATAGTACTTTTACCGGACAACTTTCATTGGGAGGCGCTAACTGGGGACAGGGACTTACGGGCCATGTCGCCGAAATCCTCATTTATAATTCAACTTTATCTACTAGTGACCGTCAAAAAGTGGAAGGTTATTTAGCGTGGAAATGGGGAACGCAATCTAGTTTGCCTGGCGCGCATCCCTATTATAGTGCAGCTCCTGGAACATCAACAACGACTGTAACAACCAATACAAAAAACGTTTTATCGAATCCCTCGCAACCACTCATTATTAGTACGCTAGCGCCCTTCCCCACGAATATTCAATTGATTAGCGCTACTACAACGTCGCTCACGATTAGTTTTACTGCTCCGACGACCGGCTCGACGCCGACTGGCTATACACCATATATAAATGGCTCTGCTACTACGGGAACGGGTACGCCCAGTTCGTATACGATTAGCGGTCTAAGTGGCTCAACGAGCTATTCACTAACCATGGGTGCAAACGTTAGCACAATGGTAGCAGGAACATTTAATCCTACAACAATTAGTGGGTGTCTAATATGGTTAGATGGCGCAGATACAAGTACGATTACATATAGCACCAGCCCGACAATTAGTCAATGGAACGATAAATCCGGAGGAAACTATAATTTTACATTAAGCACGGCAAATAGTCCTACGTTACCCACGTATGCTACTATGTCAAATGGTAAAAGCGCACCAAGATTCTCTAGTTCTGCGCTACAAAACTCATCCGTAGTAATTCCTACGTCTTATACTATTTTTGTTGTTGGATATAATACTTCAGCTACTGCTTATTCGGGATTAATAAGTAATTATAGCGGAGGATATCTTTTTTTTGGTAGTACGACAGGAACAGCACAGTTTTCTTGTTTCAATGGTACAAGTTCTGGTTGGAATAATCACGGCACAGATATTAATTCGCCTTCAACGGCTGTCACGTCTCTATGTTTAATGGAAATGACAAATGATAATACGACAACTGGACTTATTCCTTATATAAACGGCACAACAATGACAGGTAAAAATGGCACAACGTCTCAGATAACCGGAATTATTATTGGTAATTTTCCAAATAATCAATATTGGAATGGTTTTGTCGCTGAAGTTTTAATTTATAATTCGGTTCTTAGTAATGCAAACCGTCAATCTGTCGAGGGTTATTTGGCTTGGAAATGGGGAACACAAACTAGTTTACCAGGAGCGCACCCTTATTACAGTGCCGCGCCTACGTCTTTGGTTGCCGGGACAACGATTTATCAAAACCCGACTGCAGTATCACTAAGAACGGCTTAATATAGCTATTTTCAAAATAATATAAATGTTACCAATTATATTATCTAATGCACGTCAAGTTAATTAGTTATAGCCAGCCCGCGGCTACCGACAAAACTTCATCTGTACAGGACATCGTCGCCTTCTGCGCACGCGTATCCAATCCCTCGAATCAACTCAATACGGAGACCAATGAGCGTCTTATCCGTTATTTAATCAAGAACAATCATTGGTCGCCGCTCGAAATGGTATCCATGTGTGTCGAAATCGAAACGACTCGCGATATTGCCAGGCAAATCCTAAGACATCGTTCGTTCTCGTTTCAGGAGTTCTCACAACGTTATGCTATCGCCGACCTCGGATTTGAGTACAAAGAAGCACGCCTACAAGATACCAAGAACCGCCAAAATAGTATTGAGACGGACGACGCACGCCTCCAACAACTCTGGACAACTATGCAGGATAAGGTTACGGATACAGCCGAGGCTGCATATCAGTGGGCTATCGATAATGGTATCGCGAAGGAACAGGCGCGCGCTGTCTTACCCGAGGGGCTAACCGTTTCGCGCCTTTATATGAACGGCACACTGAGGTCGTGGGTACACTATATTCAGCTACGTAGCGGAAACGGTACGCAACGCGAACATCAGGAGGTGGCGCTCAAATGCGCAGAAGCAATCAAGCCGATTTTTCCGATGATTGAAGAGTTTATTTCAACTATTTAATTACCCGAAACATCTTCATTTTTATTACCAACATAATATTCAGCGCCACCATTATTATCAAAAAAATCTATCATCATTTGGTCTTTTCTGGTCCCAATGATTAACACATTATAATCTCCGTCTTGTGAAACTGTCACATTAACGGTTTCACTATCGCTTGCCAATGTACCATAGCCAGTACCCAAGCAATTCACAGCATTAACCCAAATCTGTGTGTCTTCATTCAGGAATTTATAATAACTTGGTAACTCAACAGAAGCGGATGAATTGACTGTACTTACTTTAAATCGATAAATATTATCGCCACGTGTAGGTGCCTCAACGAAACAATGACGAAGGCGCGAGCCGATTGGTTTGGAAGGGTCGGGATGTGCAATATCGAAAGAGCCACCACCTTTTGTAAGCGTACTAGCTACGTATAATTTACCACTGAACGAAGCATCCGAGGTAATAAATAAACGAGAACCAATTGTAGCATCACCCGCACTTATAAATTTTCCTATAGTTTGAAAATTATTTACATTCGGCACAGTCATTGTATAAACGATACCTCCCCAAGTAAGAGTAACATATTTTCCATTTGCACTCATTGCGGCACCACTTAGGTAACCGTAACCCAAATTTTTCCAAGTTTGGCCATAATTTACAGATGTGAAAAAATTACCATTGGCGTATATAACAATAACATATTGCCCTGTTGAGGATAAAAGAACAAAGTCACTACCCGTATAACCAGTTACACCTGTCCATGTACAATTAGTAAAAGATTGACCATAATTATTTGAAATATAAGGTCCACCATTCCCTGCAGTATAATATATATATTGTCCAGTCGCCGATATGGATACTAAAAATTGTCCAGTATTATTCGTTGTAATCCATGAAGTTCCATAATTTTTAGATATAAATAAATAATTATTATTACCAGTAATTGTTTGATACTGGCCATTAGCAGACATGGCCAAACTACAGGCTATACTGCCCGAAAAACCTGGATTTAAAGTGTTCCATGTCGCCCCATAATTTTGAGAGACATAAACAGTAGGAGCAGACACAGACGGTATTAATAGGTAAGGCGATGCTGTCCCTGTCCCAGATGATGAATTTCCCACAACTACCGTTATAAATCTATTATTTGCAGAAACAGCAATAAGACCATAGTATTGTGCACCTGCTATAGGTGGAGTAGAAAATTGCGCCCAAGTAGCGCCATAATCGGAAGAGAAATAAATATATCCACTGCCCTTACTTAGTGCATACTGATATTGCCCATTTGCGCTCATCGCACAAGAACCCATTGGGCCCCATCCGCTAGTAGGCGCGGAAGCATTTAACGTCCAGCTAGCACCAAAATTACTCGATGTATGAATTCCGGCTGTAGTTGTGGGTGCGGTTTGATACTGACCTGTGGCAGACATCATAATAGCGCTTATTGTATTTGCTGAAACAGTAATTTGTGGTCCAAGTGTTGTGCAAAAATTATTTGAAAAATCAAGGGGCTCGTTATTTGATATCATATGCGAACCATCTGGTAATGTTAGTACGCCTTGAACCGCGCCAGATAAATTAACAGACCCACTAACGTCGAGATTGAAAGGGCTATATTGTCCAGAAACACCAAGAATTAGGTTTTTACCAATATACGCGTTTCCATTAAAAGAAACGTCACTAGTAACATAAAGACGAGCAGCCATAGAAACATCTGTCGCGAAATAACTAGATGCGCCTACCGAACCTAGGGCTGTTTTTACATATGCAGTCGTGGCTACTTTTGTCGAATTGTCTGTTGACGTCTGAGTAACAGCTGTTAAGTTACCGTTTATATTTACGTTTCCATTCACGGATAAATCTCCGGCGATAAATACGCGAGTTCCAAATGAGGCGTCTGACCCCACGTATAAACGCGCATTATGCGATGTATCTCCAACCGTGAATAATTTACCACCCATTGATACATCAGCTCCTACAAAAAGACGACCATTAATGGACGCATCATTCGATAAAAACAAGCGCCCATTCACTGATATGTCCTCGGCAATAATAAGTTGATAACTAAGTTCGGTAATCATTTGTCTTGTGGTATATGCTCTTACGTACATATTACCGTTTATATTCAAATCTGAAGCAATCGACACATTGCCATTGAGCGATGCGTCACCCGCCGAAAACAAGCGTCCGCCGAAGGAAACATCCGAACCCACATATAATCGATTATTAATAGAAACATCGGTTTGAAAAAATGATTGACCAGAAAACCTTGGTGCTCCGCTAACATCTAAAATATAGGAAGGATTTGTAGTTCCCAAACCGAGATAACTCTTGCTCATATAAACAGCAGTTGAATTACCATATGTAAATTTGTTTATAGAATACGTAATTGAATTTGATGTTGAGCCAGTAATACTAAATAAACAATTTCTATACGTTGCTGTGGTGTTAGTGGTCCACGCGCTTACACCTTGTGTTGTAGACCATGTAGTGCCGTTGTCATAACTGATATAATAATAAGCCGATGTATTATCGTTTACCAAAATAAATACATCATTGAGACTTAATAAACTAACGTTTGTAGTTAAGGAGATATTCGGAAAGTTGCTTCTAGGAATATAAGTAAACGACGTTCCATAATTCGTAGATATAGCCAAACCCGATATTGCATTCCCCGAGCCATCTTGCACTGAATTTGCGGGTGTAGCCAGGTAATTCGTATAATATAATCCAACAGCCATGACTTGCCCTGTGGAATTCATAGCAACCCCAGTCACGGTCCAAGTTCCACCATTAGAGTATGGAGTTCCAGCTGCGCTACTGATACTATTCGCGAAAGGATAGTTAGTAGAACGAGTCATATTAACATTAGATATGGTAACAAAAGTAGAACCATAATTCGTGGATAAAAGTACTGAACCTTGATAATTTCCACCATTGCCACTCGGTGAATAATATCCTGCTAATAAATACTGTCCACTTTTTGAACTAGCATAATAATTATATATTCCAGGGCTACCATAAGACGGATTAGGAAGAGATATCTGGTTCCATGTCGCACCATAATCCGTAGATGCTAAGGCAGTATAACGAGATGTCCATAAACCAAATTTGGCGTCATCCGTAAAATATAAATTACCAGCATTCCATTGGGGTTGACCGTTTGTAAAAGCTAGATATCCTGTATTCCAAGGAAATTGAGGCATTACTGTTTGACCGTTCGCCATCCATGCTGTCCAGGTCTGTCCCGCGTCAGTAGTTATATAGGTACCGGCGTATTGACGATAACTAACATTATCGTATCGTAGACCAAGAAAGGCATATTGCGTACCGTATACTTGAAACTGTACAATAAAACTAAGATATGTAATATTTGTTCCAGGGAATGTACCGTTGGACCAAGTAGCGCCAAAATCTTTCGAATAAACAATATTTGCAGATGTATAAGTACCGGATTGTGTATATAAAAGTAACATAATGAAAGAACCTGTGTTATTTACGGCAGTTGAGAAACCAGTAAATGTTATTCCATTGAACGTATAAGTATTGGAACTCCAATTTGAAAGACTAAAATAAGTAGGAATACTTGTTAATTGTGCATAAGTTAAATCATTGTTAATAGTTAACGCATTACTTGAAACTGTGCCCGACGCGGTTATATTTCCTGATTTCGCAGTAATATTACCACCGAACGAGGCATCCGCGCCAACAAATAAACGCCCATTTACCGATGCATCCCCGAGTGAATTTAAACCACTTGTAGCAGAAAAATTACCTATACTTAGAATTCCACTCATTATAATATATAATACGTATAATTTTCTTATAAATTATACCCACTAAATGTTAATATGCGAAACTTGTTACTACAGTTCCTCCCGAGTTATTATTAACCATCGTAATACTATTCAGGGTCGGCAAGTTGGCCGCTACCGCGTTCGTCTGTATTAATTCTACACGAACTGAATAGTTTGCTACGACGCCGGTATTAGCTGTTGTACCTAGAACAACAGTTGTCGTAGTATAAGTGGGCTGTAGCCATTGATAGTAGCCATTTATAGTTGATACGCGTGTAATTTCTGCAATGTTATTCGATGGAGTTGTACCTGCCGCATTACCACCCTGTACATCGAATATCACGGACGAAATCGTATTGGTGGAGGCATCGGACAAAAAGCAATTGAATTTTGCATAAAATGAACTGGAGCCAAACGTAAATGTTAATGATGGGCTCGTAATCGTAGCGGTGGAGGGGGTTCCAGCAAAAGTATAATATTTTGTGGTTGGTAAAGTACCGAAAATGACTGCGCCACTGGTTCTCGAAATTCCGGAAATATCAAGAGGATAGGTGGGTACTTTTGCGATACCCATGTTTTTACCGACATAAAAATTACCATTGATGGATGCGTCGAGGCCGACGTAAAGTCGATTGTTGAAAGAAACATCACCAATTGTAAAAAGACGAGAACTAAATGAGGCGTCTGCTCCTATAAAAAGCCGGTTGTTTGCACTAATATCACCCTGATTAATAGTTCTCGAATTTACAAATAAAGAACCGTTGATGGAAGCGTCAGACCCTACATATAAACGCGCATTATGCGATGTATCTCCAACCGTGAATAATTTACCTCCCATGGATACATCAGCGCCCAAAAACAAACGTCCATTAATGGATGCATCATTTGATAAGAACAAGCGTCCATTTACAGATATGTCCTCGGCCACAATTAATTGATAACTCAGTTCCGTAATCATGTTTCGTGCATTGTATGTTTGCACATACAAATTACCATTTACAGTAAGGTCTTTTCCAACATAAACGTTACCATTGAGCGAAGCATCAGAATTTATGAGGTTCAAGCCATCGGTCACTTGAAGCTTTCCTGAAACATCTAATACGTTTGCTAAAGCGCTATCCAATAAAATTTGGGCATTTGACGAGGAATAATTAGAAAATGTATAATAAAGATTGAAAAATACCCCACTTGAACTTTGGGCGCCCGTAACAACCAATCTAAAATAAGAATAGCTATTTGTAGCATTTCCATAAGTGGTATAAGTAAGTTGGCCATTTACTACAGAAGATGCGCTACCGTTAGGAATGGGAAAAATTTCAGTAACACTACCTGTTGTGTTTGTTCCGCTCACAAATAATTTATAATAAGCATTTGAGGTATTATTGTTTACTTGACTAGTCGGAAATAGACCATATAAAATAGGGTACCATGTATTGAATGAGCCATCGTTTGTTCCTAATATATAAAATGCACCAGGACCCGACATTGCTGTATAACCTCTTTCAGGGGCCATCGCAAAACTAGTAATGCTAGTAGCGCTTGATGATTGAATTTGTATCCAATTTCCATATAATGTTCCTATTCCTCCTGTAACTCCGGATGTAGTTGTATAAGCGCTTACTGCTCCATTAAACGGATAATATCCATTTGTTAATGTAGCAGAATGATATCCCAAATATCCCCATGACCTTACGCCACCTGAACTCTGACTTGTATTTGTAACATATGTAACAAAAGCCGCTGCTGGATAATAAGCATAAATATAGTTATTTGCACCGGGTGTTGCCTGTTGACCTAATGTTATTCCATTCACAACACTACTTGAAACTGTCCACGTTGTTCCAGACACAGTCCATGATTGCGCATAAGGTGCAGCAAGACCAGATACTGCGGCGGGAATTAAGGATTGCGATGCGTCAGGTGTAACGGTAGGACTAGTAAGAGTAGTATTAAAATTAATAACACCCGAAGTATTTATTGAATTTACTGTTGAGTTTCCGGCAACATATAATTTACCACCAAAAGAAACATCAGATGTTGTATTCAATACTCCGCCTACGAAAAAATTAGTATTGACATTAACCTGTGACAATGATGAATCAATTGTAAAAATACCACTTGGTCGTGAAAAATTTATATTCCATAAACTTGTTTCAAACACAGTACCATTTGTTGCAGAAAAAAGACTAGACGCATAAATTCTAAAATAATTATAGGAACTCGTTGTTGACCCGGCATAGATTTGAGTTGTTATATTTGATAGACCCGCATTTTGAGAACCAGAATAATTTATAGTTATAACAGAACTATTTGTTAGTTGGGCATTGATATATTGAGAACTAGCATAACCATATTGAATAGGATAAAATGTATTTCCATCATTTGAACCAACAATTAAATAGGTTTTTGGCAAAGATTGTCCAGTTCCGTATTGGTCCGAAGAACCTAAAGTAAAATTTGTCATTACTAGAGGAATGCTAGTTTGTATTTGTAACCATTCTCCAGATACAGTAGGACCCGCACTTCCATTGTATGTAGTAGTTAAAATAGGAGTTCCAGTTGCAGATACTGCAATTCCATTATTGTAATATCCACTTGTTGCAAATTTAATATTATTTCCAGATTTATTTGTATTATTAAACGCTACCCATGACGGATAGTTTGTTCCGCCAACTAAATAATAACTACTTGATGACGCTGTCCAAGTTATCCCATTATTAACCCAAGAAGCAGAAGAGGTAGTTGATACAGTTGGCGTAAACACACTTGAAGAACTCAAAATAAATTGACTTGCTTTTATGGCGCCACTAGCATCTATTTTATACAAAGGAGTTGTAGTACCTATTCCAATATTACCCATCACAGACAAATTTCCGTTTAAATACGCATCCGAACCCAAAAACAAACGATTATTCAGTGAAGCATCTCCCGCACTATAGAGCCTACCATTCAAACTAACGTCGCCACCCTGAACAAATAAATTATTATTTCGAACATAAAGCGGACCACCACTAATATCAACGAATCCTTTATAATAAGATTGAATATATCGATTTGAAGTACTAGATAAATCTAACCAATTTGTTCCAAATGCCCCACTCATTATGAATTATATATATAATTTATAATGCTATATTTACGCTATAGTTTTTCTAAACTAATTAAATTAATTGGTCAAATTGATTCGTTTACCACTGAGCGCCAGCTGTTTGGTCAAGGAACGCGGCCATGGCCACAGTACCACCAAAGAATGCGCTGCCATTTACAGAAGTGTTTCCACCAACAGCCAAGTTAGCATTCATGGATACATCTCCAATCTTGATGCTCTTACCCGTGACGGTCAAGTTACCACCCACACTGACATCCGAGCCAACGTTCAAGCGGCTATTGAGCGAAGCATCTCCGCTGAGGAATAAACGTGACGCGAGCGTAGAATCACCAGCAACGTATAAACGGCTATTGAGCGAAGCATCGCCAGCTACTAAAGCAGCACCAGCAACGTATAAACGAGAGTTGAAGGAAGCATCGCCAGTCACGAATAAACGCGAGCTGAACGTACCATCCTGAGTAACCGAAACGCGACCACTGAATGTGGCATTATTGGTTACCGCCAAGGTCTGTGCCAAAGACACAGCGCCATTAAATTGAGACGAGCTAGCCACAGTTAATGTACCACCAATGGAAGCGTTTTGTCCAACGGCCAAATTGGAGTTGAGGGAGGCATCTCCGACGACGAAAATACGGGCGCTCAAAGAAGCATCCGAGCCAACGAATAAGCGCGAGTTAAGGGAGGCATCGCCTAATTTAATCGATGTTCCCGTAACCGTCAAATTACCACCAACAGCGACTGTGGAAGAAAGTGTTGTGGCACCGGCAACGGACAATGTCGAGTTGAGGGTGGAAGCACCAGCAACGCTTAAGCGCGAGTTGAGAGAAGCATCGCTCGATAAAACAGCGACACCGGCAACTGCCAATGTACCACCAACCGCGGCATTCGCACCCACAACCAAGTTAGCGTTCAAGGAGGCGTCGCGTCTCACAAAAAGACGAGAATTGAGCGAAACATCGCCAGCTACGAATAAACGTTTGTTGAGAGAGGCATCGCCATCTAATATAGATTGGCCGTTTAAGCGAGAGGTGCCATTCACGGTCAAATTTTGTCCGACGTTGTTGTTAACACCAATATTCACGCTATCGTAAAAAGTACTGTCTCCGTAACTTACTGCAATACCATTTACAAACGAAGGAGCCGAAAGAGGGGCATACGTATTTTGCAAATCCGTTGTGGTTGTGTAGTAAGATATCGTGGTGTTAATGCTGCTGCTTTGAGAGCTAATCTGACCAGCCAAATCACTATAGTTGCTGCTAATCGTGCCGTTTAATGTAGAAACAGCAGAGCTTAATGCACCATTGGTAGCATAATCCTGGTTCCTGACGTAAGCCGTGGTAGCGACACGGGCGGAGTTATCGTTAGTGCTGGGCGTAACAGCAGTGGAAACACCCTGTAAGGTGACATTACCACCAACTACCAAGTTCGCATTGAGGGAGGCATCGCGACCAACAACAATACGGCCATTAATAGAAGCATCGCCGGTCATAAAAAGACGGCCGTTCAAGGACAAATCCTCAGCAACCATGAGCTCGTAGCTCACGGACGTAATTGTGGTGAAAGCATTGTAAGACTTCACAATCAAATTTCCATCCACTGTTAAATTTTTAGCAATTCTGACGTTACCACCCATAGAAGCATCAGCACCCAAAAATAAACGATTATTGATGGAAACGTCACCAGTGAACGAAGCGGTAGAAGCGGTCAACGTAGACATAGCACTCTGTACATAAGCCGTGGTGGCAACGCGGGTTGAGTTATCCGATGTGGCGGGCGTGGGAGCCGTGAAGGTTCCTGTGACGGCAACGGCAGCTAAATTGGTTTGGCCTGTAACACCGAATGTTCCACCAACTGTGGCGTTCTGGCCAACAGTTAAACCTTGGCTTACGGATGCAGCGCCGGCAACGCCGAAGTTACCACCAACGTTGGCATCAGAGACTACGCTTAAACGCGAGTTGAGCGAAACGTCACCCGCGGCAAAGAGGCGGCCACCAAGGGAGGCATCGGCACCTACGAACAAGCGACTATTGAGGGAAGCATCACCAGAGGCAACGATGCGACCACCGACTGTGGCATTGGAGCCAACTCGTAAGCTACCATTGGCACTGACGTCACCAATTAAATTAGCGGCGCCGGCAACTGTGATACGGCCACCGAACGAGGCATCCGAGCCCACAGCTAAACGCGAGTTAAGCGAAGAATCGCCAGATACAAGTAAGCGGGCGCTTAATGTAGCATCGCCGCTTAACACGGATGTAGAGGCAACCGTCAAGTTAGCAGCAAGAGCAGTGTCGCCAGTGATATAGAGACGGCTGTTAATGGAGGCATCGCCGACTACGGATAAAGGACCAGCGACACGGGCACCCGAGGGACCAACGGATAAACGCGAGTTCAAAGATAAATCACCGGTCAAGATAAGGCGACCATTTACGCTTAAATCATTGGTAATGTAGGCACTCTGTGTGGATAATCCAGTAACGTTGGTCACTGTGTTACGAATAGAGGTAATAGCGCTCTGGGCGTTCTCCGTTAATGTGGAAAGATAGCCAAGAGTCGATGTAGGCACATCTACTAAATTGGACGAATTGGTGGGGTCGACAACACGAATTCTGTTGGCGGTAATAGCTAAACGGGGGCGCGTAGCCGTGGCACCATCCGCCTGGCTGAAAAAGTTCAAGGAGTTATCAGCACGTAAAAATACGCTTCCACCGCTGATATCAAGAAACCCATTTAAGTACGACTGGCGAAGTTTGTTCGAGCTGCTCGAGGCATCAAACCAAACGCGTTGAGACATGGTTATATATTTCTAACGACATTAAATATTTTTGTAATAAAATAAACGAATTGTCTAAATCAACCGAAAATTATTATTGTTTACGAACACTAATAATTTAACGCATTAAAATTGGAAAACAATACCCGAAACCGAAATATTCGACGTACTCAAATTACCACCCATAGACACATCTGACCCAACATATAAACGCTGATTTAATGACACGTCACTTAGCGCGTTAAATAAATTATATGCTGGACTTAAAGTAATTGCGGGCGTAGATGAAGTATAAATAAAGCCCGTAGATACTGTGCCACTTAAATAGGCGCCAGTTTGTGACATCGTTACGGAAGACCAATTTCTACTTCCCGAATTCGTAGATTGTGTCCAGGTTGAGCCATAGTTTGTTGAAACATACGCATATCCAGGATTTACTGCAGCGAGTTGATATTGGCCTGTAGTCGAAATTCCAAGTCCACCTGTCCATCGCGCAGATGGTGCGGAACCATTTAGTGCCCACGTGGAACCATAATTCGATGACGTATAAATACCACCATTATTTACACAAGCAGTTTGATATTGTCCATTGTTTGAAATACCCACTCCATACCAGTTACGGGTTGTATCACTTACTGCCGCTGTCCATGTTGTTCCACCGTTCGACGAAACATATAAATATCCAGCCGCCATAACTCCTGCAACCATATAGGTACCGTTTCCGCTTATGGATATAAAACCCCATAATGAGCTACCGACAGAAACAGCTTGTTGATTCCATGTTACGCCATAATCCGAAGCATAGTAAATATAACCACCATTTTCTGTTGCGCATTGATATTGTCCTGTGGATGAAATCGCCACGCATTGCCAGTTACGTATACTAGATGTACTTTGTTGGGTCCATGTTTGTCCGTAATTTGATGACGTCCAAATATAACCGTTTTGAACTGCCGCCGTCATATATTGACCCGTCTGAGATACAGCAATAGATATCCATTTTTGCGATGTTGCGTATTGTGTCCATGTTACACCATAATCAGCAGATACAAATATATAGCCCGTGGATACACCCGCGGCTTGATATTGGCCAGATTGTGATGAACTTATTGAGGTCCACGCTAATGATGTCGCACGCTGAGTCCATGTTGTGCCATAGTTATTCGAGAAGTCAAATGAAGTTATAGCTAGTATATTCGTGGTTTTAAATACGGACGATACAAAAAGGTTACCGTTTAGTGAAGAGTCTCCGCCGATAAAAAGACGTTGATTTAAAGAAACATCACCATTACCTATCGTAGTTTTTGCAACATAAAGGTTTGCATTGATTGATGCATCTGTTCCTACATAAAGGCGATAATTTACAGAAACATCTCCAGTAAAGGTAGCACTTTCCCCAGTAAGTGCGCTTACTGCAGTTTTTACATAAGCTGTTGTCGCAACTTTCGTAGAATTATCGGATTGGGCCTGTGTAGTTACAAATACGTTACCGTTTAAAGAAACATCACCGACCACATATAGACGACCACCGAACGAACTATCCGAACCTACATATAGACGAGCATTCGCTGACACGTCGCCACCCTTTACCGTTCTCTGAGCTACATACAGATTTAATCCAAATGATACATCGCCTCCCACAAAAAGGCGCGCATTATGAGAGGTATCACCAACCGTAAAAAGACGGCCGCTCATGGAAACATCTCCGCCAACAAATAGGCGTTGATTTAATGACGCGTCGCCGCCGAAAATACTCGTTTGTGCTGCGTAAAAATTACCCTGGAATGAAGCATCGGAACTTAGGAATAAACGCCCATTGAATGAGGAATCACTATAGGCCACCAAAAGATTATTACCGGTTCCTGTCAAATATGGTGTAATGGAAGTAAACACGTTCATGTTTAAGCTAACGTCACCAGCACTAATACGCTGAATAATAATGGATTGCGTGTTCATGGAACCTAATGTGGATGCTAAGGGTTGGCCGTTTGCAAAAGTCGGGCTGATGGCTGTATTACCGTTGATTTGTACGGACGTACAAAACGTTTTGTTCACAGTACTCGATAAAATAAGTGTGGCCAAATAAGTACGACTAATATCGGTGGGCACGTTGCTGAAATTGACCGTGAAGTTTGAGGAAGGCGGAGCTGTGATATAGAAAATCGAACCCTGACTATAGTTAAATGTATAGGATGATGCAGTGTCGCTACTCGTTACGAACGGTTCACTTATAACCGTGGGTTTGAAAACGTTGGCTACTGATAAATTACCGCTGAGGGATGCATCGGCGCCAACATATAAGCGTCGGTTTAATGAAACGTCGTTGTTTACATAGAGGCGACCATTTAATGAAGCATCCGCGCCCACGTATAATCTATAATTAATAGA
>Ga0214921_10004477_pt1 | contig 20525 bp, 15 predicted proteins | sample LL1505_MetaG_FD_177992 | JGI IMG/M metagenome (GOLD analysis project Ga0214921, IMG submission 177992) | Freshwater microbial communities from Lake Lanier, Atlanta, Georgia, United States - LL-1505 | ecosystem: Environmental > Aquatic > Freshwater > Lake | place: USA: Georgia | collected...
CGGCAAGGTATTCATTTACTTCCAGACGTTGGTCAAGTACATCAAGTTGACGTTTTACTTCCATCGTAAAACGGTCGATTGGATATTCCATTTTGTAAGGGGCGTAAGCATAAAAATGACCGAATCCACCCCCTATATATGGGGCGCTCCCCATCTGCCAAAAAAGCCAATTCATCATTTCTGTACGAGTAGATAAGTCTTTCGGTAGGAAAGCATCAAATTTCTCTCCTAGATAAAGCAAAATTGATGCTGATTCGAAAACACGAATAGGTGTTGGCATACTACGATCAAGCAGAGCAGGAATTTTTGAATTTGGATTTATTTTTACAAAATCAGACCCAAATTGATCGCCGTCAACAATTGTAATTAACCAAGCATCATACTCAGCCCCAGAGTGCCCTAAAGCGAGTAGCTCTTCAAGCATTATTGTGACTTTTACGCCGTTTGGCGTGCCCAAGGAATATAACTGCAGTGGATGGCGGCCAATTGGCAACTCTTTTTCTTGTCGCGATCCGGCTGTCGGTTGATTAATGCCTGAAAATTTTCCGCCATTGGGTTTTTCCCATGTCCAGATTTTTGGTGGGGTGTATGCATTCGCATCGACCATTTTTTTACCTTTTCGTATAATTTAAATTTAATGCTCGTATATTAGCTGGATTATGAATGTAACGTTTCTTTAATTTACCCAATAGAACTGCAGTCGAAGGTATACAGGACTTTTTACAGAAATAGAATCTATATTTACCGTGATTAAAGATGAAATCCTATTGGTACGTGGATCGCTGACTGATTAGTAAATAAGCTCTGAACTGATTAACAAAACCTTTCGTTGAAGGATCAAAAATAGACGGTATCCGCCTAAGTGTGAAGGTAATAAGAAATGATAGATCTGATTGGCCTTATGTGAATTATTTAGTAACGAGTTCAGGGAGTTTCTAATTAGTAGGCAACGTAATTTTTAATCCACTTTAATTTGATGCTCTTTTACTAAACGATCAAATTTATTTTTTTCATCAATGATGAATTTCGCCAATTCTTCTGAACTCGTCGTGGTTACTTCACCACCCAGATCAGCAAAACGTTTTTTTGTTTCTGGTGAATTTAAATAACGGATTGTTTCTGTCCGAAGTTTTTCAAGGATATCTTTTGGTAATCCTTTAGGTCCAAAAAAACCTTGCCATTGCCCGGCAACAAAACCTGGAAAACCGGCTTCTGCGACAGTTGGAATATCTGGTAAAAAGCTAAGACGCTCTTTGCCCATTATTGCGATCAACCGCAATTTACCGCTTTTAACAAAGGGATAGGTTGACAGCATAGCAATTGATATGGCCTGCGATTGACCACCGGCAACATCTGTTAATGCTGGTGCACCACCTTTATAGGGAATAAAGGTAAAAGCCACCTTTGCTCTAGCGCCAAGCTCGATACCAGCAAGATGCGATGCGCTACCAGCACCTAACATAGCGTAATTAAATTTTGCTGGATTATTTTTGGCATAGCTAAGAAGTTCAGCGACTGTAGTAATTGGTAGAGACGGATGAATTGCTAAACCGTATGGTGAACTAATAAGCAGAGTAATCTGAGTGAAATCATTGATAGGATCGAATGACGTATTTGTAAAAACTGCTGGTCCACTCGTAAATGTGCCAAGATCTGCAATTAAAAGTGTATGGCCATCAGGCGCAGATTTCGCCACAAAATCAGCTCCAATATTGCCATTTGCTCCAACTTTATTCTCGATAATAAATGCTTGCCCAAACTGCTCTTGGAGCCTAGCTGCTAAAGGTCTAGCAACTGCATCCGTCGCCCCTCCAGGAGCAAATGGTATGATAATTCGAACTGGTTTATTAGGCCATGTTTGGGAAAAAGAAGGAGTACAGATTGCGCCGGCTAGAAGACCTAGAAAAGTATGAATTAGCGTTTTTTTGAATTTGTTATTGATATTGAGGGTCATTTTTTATTTTCCGATAAAGTGTGGTGTTCGATTGTCGCGGTGTGCTATTAATCCTTCATCCACGTCATGGCTATATTCCAGATGACGACGCAGGGTATCCGCTAATTCTCGTGCTGGCCTAAAACCTGGCGCTTGTCGGGTATCGATAATACGTTTTGCACCACGGATGGCTAAGGGACCATGTGAGGCCATTGTGGTAGCTATTTTCAATACTTCTGTTTGTAGTTGTGAACTTGGATAGACGCCTTGAATTAATCCATACTCTTGCATTTGTTCAGTGGATATTTCTCGAGCGCTACAGATTAAATCAATCGCTCTTGCTCGGCCTACGATTTGAGGCAGACGAACTGGTCCACCGCCACCTGGAAAACCTCCCCACTTAGCCTCTGGCATACAAAGGGTGGCATGGGATGCTGCATAACGCAGATCACACGCCAGGCTAAGCTCGACTGCGCCAGCAAGTGCCTTTCCGTTGAATGCTGCAATAACAATTTGGGGTAGTGCCTCGATAGCATCAAAGGTTCTATTTGCTAACTGAACTAGTTGTAAGACTTGGTCTTTCGAATAGGAGGCTCTGATAACTGGATTCATGATTCCCATTGAGAAAAATTCTTCTCCTTGCCCCGTGATAATAAGTACTTGCGTTTGAGAATCCTGTTGCAAGTTTTGCGTAATTGATTCAATTCGGAGAAGGACTTCTGGCATCAGACGGTTGAGATCATTGATCCGATCAATTGTTAGTTTTAAAACCCCACCTTGACGATGAAGAATAATACCTTCGGAAAAGATTTGCTCACCATTAGGCGCGAGTTGAGAAAATGGATTCAAAGAGAACTCCTTTTATAATTTTTTATTTGTCTAACTCAATTGCTTTGTAAATAATACCTGATTGTATTTTTATTTGGTGTAAGTATGATTAGTATGTAGGATAAAAATTTTCCTTTCGCTTCAATTATTACAGCCCGTTAATGTGCTGATGTTATAAAAAGTGACTTTCTTCAGTATTATTTGTAAAAGACGAACCAAGCAAGGCTGAGAAATGTGTAGTTTATTAGTAGTAATTCATCCCGCATTAAAATGTGTCAAAACAAGCCTTAGTATTTTTGAGCTAACAAACCAAATCCAGGAATTGGATCCATAATCCCAATACGACGTAAAGCCCACCAGTAGGTCGCTACGTTGACACCAATTAATGGCTTTCCAAAAGTTTTTTCAATGTGTTCTGTCATGGCACTCACTGGTAAGTTGGTCCCAACATGAACAAAAGCCTCTACAGTTGGTTGATTCAGTACTTGAAAACCTGCCATAATTTGCTCATGGGTAAACTGAGATACTGCAATGGGTCCAGTAGCTTTTAACCCATGGTTAGCCACAACTTGAAATCCGCAAGACTCAAAAAAATCTTTAATTAAACTATCAGCTGGGGGCCAGTATGGCGTTAAAACAGCAATTTTAGTAGGTCCTCCAATTGCGTTTAAACCAGCTAAAACTGCTCTAGATGGTGTAATAAAAGGTAAACCAGTTAACTGTTCAAGATGATTTTCCTCAGCTTGAGCACGCTCAGAATTTCTACGAAAAGAATGTATTGAATGTCCGTGTGCTATAGCATGTGGCTCACAATGTAATACTAACTTTAAAGCGTCTTCTAAATTACCTTTCTCGTTTTCTAAGGCTTGTCGATATAATTCCATGTCATCATAAGGTCGAACAGGTAACAGCATCCGACTTACATGATTAGTTACCCCCTGAGGGCGCATCGCATCCATCTCCGGTTGAACTACTGTATTAGTAGAGGGTACAATGATAGCAATCTTAGCCCGCGTTGCTAGCGTGTCAATACTAATTTTGGGTTCCTGATTCATCCTTTACTCCATTTTTAAGTTTGCAGCTTTAGCAGCTTCTGACCAAATTGCAATATCAGATCGTAAGGTTTCAGAAAACTCTTTCGAGGAATTGCCGATTGGATCAACCCCGATTTGCATAAATTTAGCCATAGTGCTATCAGTTTTAACAGCTTTAACTACAGCCTCTGTTAAACGAGCAATAATGGCCGGTGATGTTTCGGCTGGCGCCATTAATCCGTTCCAAGTCAGGGTTTTAAAGCCTGGGAAACCGGATTCTGCAATTGTTGCTACTTGCGGCAACTGCGCTACCCGGCTATTACTAGATACACCAATAATACGAATATTACCACTACTAACATGCGGAAATAGCTCTGAAAAATTCCCAAAATACATTTGTACATTACCCCCTAATAGATCAGTTACTGCTGGGGCGCCACCTTTGTAACTAATATGAGCCATTTCAATCTGAGCACGCTTAACGAATAATGCTGCCGAAAGATGCGAAACACTTCCAGAGCCACCAGAGGCATAGTTAAATTTACCAGGATTTTTTTTGACATATGCCACAAATTCTTCGATAGTCGTTACTGGTATAGATTTATGAACTCCCATAACAAAAGGATTACTACCTACATTACTAATCGCAACAAAATCTTTTAAAGGGTCAAAATTAGTTTTAGTAATGATTGGTAAAATAGCCATGACTGGCATGGCGGCCATCAACAGGGTATAACCATCAGCGGGAGATTTAGCCACATAATCTGCCGCTATAGCACCCCCAGCTCCCACTTTGTTTTCAACAATAAATAATTGTCCAAGACCTTGCGTCAAGCGCTCTGCTGTAATACGCGCAATCGAATCCGTATTTCCCCCAGGAGCAAAGGGCACCACAATTTTTACTGGTCGCTGAGGCCAACTATTTTGGGCATTTACAAATAGACTAGTAATACCAAAATACAAAACACCACAAAAAAGTAAAATTGGGGATTTGAAGGTTTTCATAATATGACTCCAATAAAGTGGTGTTTAAGAGCGGAGATTAAGAGCGGAGAATTTATTGAATGGCATTCGCACGTGCAATACTGTTAACCATCGAAGAATTGAGTAAATACTCCCGAGCCTTAACCGGATCAGCACAGGTTTCTTGTAATTCACGAATCCGTTTTGCTATTTGAATGGGGTCCTTTTCCTCTAGGTTTTTTTTATTACGTACAGATAAGTTTTGAACATATTCCATATTCACTGTATGCCTTTGGCGGTGATAAAGATCTAAAAGATCCTCCCCAGCATCTTTTTGAATAACAAGCGCCAATTTGCTACCTAAACTCATCGCATCATGAATACCACTGTTTAGCCCAAACCCCCCTAACGGATTATTAACATGTGCCGCATCTCCTGCTAATAAAACACGATGTTTCCGTAATTGCACAGCAACACGTTGATGCACGTTATAAATACTCTGATGCACAATTGCATAATCATTTTGAGGTGATTCTTGCGTTAAACGACGAATAGCATTTTGAGCATAAGGGCCTGCTAAAGCAACCTCATCAGTAACCTCGTTATTTACCGGTAAAGTCATTCGCCAAATACCAGGTGGGCCAAGGTCTGGCATTTTAAAAACTGCTACCCATTGGTCAGGGTCGCTAATGTAGGCATTCTCAGTGTAGCCTAAGCGTCCAAAATCAAAATTTGTGCTTATCACGCTATAACGCTCCAGCCAGGTATAGCCTGCAAATTCTATTCCGGCTGACTTACGAACTTGACTTCGACCACCATCAGCGCCAATTAACCACGATGCTCTCCAGGTTTGTAATCCTTCTGGCGTATTCACAGTAACCGAAATATCATCTTGATTTTGTACTAATGATTCAAAACGATGATTAAACAAGACTTGAACATGAGCAAATTTCTTCAATTGCTCGAGTAATATGGGTGTTAGTCGATGTTGCTCAAGATGTAATCGATATGGATATTGCGTATCGTTTCTTAGTAAATTTAAATCCCATTCTGCAACTAACCCAAAAGTTAAATCACAAGATTGCCAACGAGGCACGCGAATACCTAATGCAAGCATCTGGTCTGCAATGCCAACCTGTGCGAGCATCTCCAAAGTGGGAGGATGAAAAGTGCCAGCCCGCATATCTTTTGTCAAAGTCGGCTCTGAATCTATAACAGTACAAGAAACTCCTCGCATTGCTAATAGTAAAGCTGTTAGTAGCCCAACTGGGCCAGCGCCAACTATAAAAACTTGAGCATGTGGTTTATTAGACATATTTTTTTAGCCTAAAACAAAGAAATGTAAAATTATCATACATGAATAAACTTATTTAAGATAACGTACCAGTTTTGAAAGTGAACTCAACTAACTTGATTCTAATGATTATTTAACAACCAAACTTTGAGACTCATTTTGTTAATGCCAAATACTATAATTTTTGATATCGTTCTCACAGTATTTTGATCTAATAAAGCCTGATGTTAGAGTAATGACTAAAACCGGAAAACCTTGCGACGGGAAATTTTTGAGCAGCATACCAACTGCGAAAGCAATTAAATAATAGCTTATAGTAGGACAAAAATCTTTGCGCTACGTGCTTGTAACAAGGTATGACATAAATTGTGTACTTAAATGTGAATTTTATAAATTCACAAAAGTTAGTAAATTAATCTTATCCGATATTCTAACTCTTTAGAATCATTTTTTATTTGAGCTTCTATTTTTGACTTTGTTCATTTGGGATCTGGCAATTTAATAAATTCATACATATGGCTCCTAATGTAATTTGATCTGTTAATTAAAATATTTGTATTAGAAATAATGAACAAGTAGTCAACAGATCTTTTGTCTAAGTTGATGTCTTGTTTTTTATCAAATACGATTTCTTGAATAATGGCAATCCTAGCTTTGTTTATTACCTAAATTAACTATTAGTTCGACTTTGAAAGAGATTTTTTTAAATCTATCTCGAGGTAGAAGTAAATTACTAGAAGCAAAGTACTAGAAGCAAACCTGACCTTGCATAACCATGAGATAAAAGACTTCCTTAATTTTTGACAGGCAATGTTACTAATAATGGGGAATTTATTCTGATGTGGTGCAATTATGTAATGTACTTTCCTGGCGCGACTAATCCATGAGTTCGAACACCTGCAAATTCTAGTCGATAGATTAAATCATGAATTAGAAGTATAGAATGCATAAATTGAGGGATCTAGTAAACTGTGGTTTAAAATGAATTTTCTTTAACAAATACTCAGCAGAATATAACCAGATTTTTTTGACACCTACGTCGAACCATTTTGACCGCAGCTCCTCAAATGACTAGAACCAATGCTCTGGTTTTTTCCACGTGTTTTCTCAGTAAAGTTCTTCAATTGAAAGGTTTTTGATGTCGTCAAAACTGACAAAATATGCCTGTTTATTCCTATGCGCTTTGATAGGCCCATGGACTCAGGCGCAAGACCTGGGCGCTTACCCCAATCGCCCTATTAAACTCATCGTGACGGTTCCACCCGGGGGAGCTGCAGACTTCATCGCTAGGCTACTGGCGTCAAAGCTATCGACCTCGTTGGGGCAGCCCGTTATAGTGGAAAACAAGGCGGGAGCAAGCGGTGTAGTCGCTAGCGACTTCGTAGCCAAGTCAGCGCCTGATGGTTATACCTTGTTGCAAAACTCGATTACTACCCATGGCATCGGCCCCCATTTAATGACCAAGTTGCCCTACGACCCCATCACATCGTTTACACCCATTACCATGTTGGCGAGCTTACCTCTGATCATGACGATAAACGCTGACTTAAAAGTACAAACGCTGCCTGAGTTTGTCACGCTTGCTAAGCAGATGCCAAGTAAGTTGGCCTTCGCCTCCTCGGGTAACGGTGGTGCACCGCATATGGCCGGGGAGTTGTTTACCGCGGCAACAGCGATCGTCTTGATCCACGCACCTTACCGCGGCAGCGGTCCAGCTGTGGCTGACCTTGTCGGTGGGCAGGTGCAAGTTATGTTTGATGGCGCACCGTCGCTGTTGCCGCATATCCAGAGCGGAAAGATCCGAGCCCTTGCTGCTGCAAGCCCACGCCGTAACCCACTGTTGCCGAATACGCCAACTTTTGCTGAGTTAGGCTTTCCTTCCGTTAATGTAGCACTTTGGTACGGCTTGATGGCGCCGTTTGGAACACCACCCGACATCATTGCTCGCTTAAACCGCGAAGTAAACCAGGCACTAAAGTCGAGCGAAGTTCTCGAGCGCTTTGCGTCTCAGGGAACAGAAGCTTTGGGCGGAACACCAGAGCAAGCGGCCAGTTATGTGCGACAAGAAATTGACCGTTGGGGTCCGGTGGTAAAAAAAGCTGGCATCGTTGCTAACTGAGGATGGACTAAGCAATATATCCCTTATACTGCATCCTCTTTCATGAAGATACTGGATGATACTTCTCCTACGCATGCGCTTGTACAGTGGGTAGTGGATTCGCAATGGGCTGATATTGACGTAACCACAAAAAAGTCGGTTGCCTCATCATGGATGAATTGGCTCTCCTGCGCCCTCGGCGGCGCAGGCAATCCCGCCTCAGACAGACTAATCCGTGCTCTAGCGCCTTTTGGCCATGGTGATGCGCTACTGGTTGGCCGCGCTGAAAAGTTTGACCCTGCAAATACTGCATTGATTCACGCTTTTACTTCGAACATCCTCGACTACGATGATACGCATTGGCCGACAGGTATTCATCCTGCTGGTACAGTTGCATCGGCTTTGGTAGCCTGGGCTAGTCAGACAATCGTGAGTGGCGAGGATTTCTTGCACGCTTTTTTGTTGGGTATGGAAGTTGAGTGTCGAATCGGTCTTGCAGTTTCGCCGGGCCACTACGAGCGGGGCTGGCACATTACGGCTACTTGCGGCGTCTTTGGTGCGGCGATTGCTGTAGGGCGCCTCATGCGGCTTGAGCCTCAACAAATGGCCTGGGCATTGGGTCATGCGGCCACACAGTCAGGCGGCTTGGTGGCCAGTTTAGGTACTATGGCCAAGAGCTTAAATATCGCCCATGCGGCGCGTAATGGCTTAGTGGCCTCACAGCTTGCAAGACATTGCATCACAGCCAACGACCGGGTGCTGGAAGCGCGTTTTGGATTTTCCGAGGTTATGGGGTCACGACCTTTGGATGAAGGTCTTTGCGTTGGGCTGGGACAAAACTGGGTTGCGTCACAAAATACCTTCAAGCCCTACCCATGTGGCTTCTTATTGCATCCAACACTAGACGCTTGCCTAACCATAGCCGATGCCCCCAATTTTGCTATGGAGGACATTGAACGAATCACGGTGACGGTTCATCCGCTATCGCAGCTGCGCGCTGATCGGATCCATCCGGTTGATGGACTTGAAGCCAAGCTAAGCCTTCAGCATGCGGTTGCTATTGCCCTGCTATGGGGCGAAGCCGGTGTGCGTAACTTCACTGACGATGCTGCAAATGATCTGGTCGTGCACGCCTGCCGTGAAAAAATCAGACTCATCGCAGACGAACGCCTAAACACTGATGAGGCGCGGGTAGTCATTCATCTACAAAGCGGGCGTGTGATCACTCGTGCGATTAGCGGGGCACAACCACCCATGAGCCAAAAGGCATTAGAGCGCAAGTTTCGTGAGCTCGTTGCTTTTGGTGCGCCGCACTGCAATTCAGACGAACTTCTTGAGACTCTAGCAAGGTTTCCACAAATGGCTAATGTCTCTGATCTGATTGCTATGACCGTATCGCAATCTTAATTTGATCCTGTTTGAATTGCTATTTAAAGTCCTATTATCGATTTAATTTATGATCTTAATTAGACGCATGTGGGGTGATCTTGAATTTTTTAAGGCTTGTGGGTTTTATAGTAGTTGATAATTTACGATTCAATCGAATATCTAAGCAATGACATGATATATTTAATCCTTGTACTTAGTGGAACTAAACCCACAACAGTCCTCACATGCATCTGAAGATTAAATAAATAGTAAAAAATGAGTTCATACAAGTCTTTAACATATTTACCAGAGGGTCAGACAGAACTCTTAAGGATTGAATACCTAGATCAAGGTGAGGGTCCCGTTATCGTCATTCTTCCTTCGCTAGCTCGCTCCGGTAGGGATTATGATGAGGTTGCTCCGCTAATTATTGCGCAAGGCTATCGAGTAATACGTCCTGAACCTAGAGGTATTCGAGGAAGTAAGGGGCCTATGAAAAATTTGTCCATGCATGACTTTGGTGGGGATGTTGCTGCTGTTCTTGATCATGAAAAAACAGGACCAGTTTTAATGGTTGGCCATGCTTGGGGCAGTCAGCCTGCTCGAATGATTGCTGCAGACAGACCAGATCTCGTTTGCGCTCTTGTGCTAGTTGCAGCTTCTGCAGGCAAGCTACTCCCAGGCTCTAAAGAAAAACCCTATAGTCGACTGCGTGCAGAGATAGATGGCGCTGGTGATATGAAATTATCTAGGGAAGAACGCCTTGATTGTTTGCGAAAAGCTTTTTTTGCACCGGGGCATGATCCAAGTGTATGGCTTGAGGGCTGGTTTGAAGAGGCACATTATGCTCAAAGTTATGCCAGAGTGAATACTCCAATTGATGACTATTTTTCTGGTGGAGACGTAGTTCCGATTCTTGACCTCCAAGCTGAGTATGATGCAGTAGTCATTCCTAAAATTCTAAAACCTTATCTTGGCGAGCGGGTCACAGAAGGGATAATCCTTGATGCTGGTCATGCCGTTGCGCCTGAACAACCGCAGGCTATGTGCGATGCTATTTGTCAATTTGCAAGAAATAATAATTACTGGAGACAAAATTGATGATTAATAAAATAAAACTCACTTTACTGACTGTTCTATTTTTGGTTAAGAGCATAGCTATTGCGCAAGACTACCCAAATAGGCCAATAAAAGTCATTGTGCCCTACACACCAGGAGGCTCAGTTGACAACACTTGTAGATTAATTACCGATCAATTACAAAAGCAGTTGGGTCAAGCAGTTCTTGTTGAGAATAAACCGGGCGCATCTGGGATGATCGGCTCAATGGAGGTACTGCGTTCTGCACCCGATGGATACACTTTACTTTGCCATGCTTCTAGCCAAGTTTATATGCCTTTGGTAGTGAAGAAAAGGACATATGATGCTGAGAAGGATTTCACATCAATAGCCCAGATTGGATATGTCCCCCTAGTAGTAGTTACTTATCCTAAATTTGAGGCAAATAATTTTAAAGAGCTTGTGTTGCTTGCTAAGCTAAATCCCGGTAAATACACTTGGGCTACATCTGGTCTTGGTACCACCAGTCATTTGTCTGAAGAAATGCTAAATAGAGGTTTAAAGCTTGGTATGGAGATTATTTCCTATAAAGGCGCTGTTCCTCAGTTAACCGATGTGATGGGCGGTCATGTTACAGCTGCTGTATCACCAATGCCTGGGGTCTCAGGGTTTATTAAAAGTGGGCATTTAAAAGCATTAGCAGTTACTAGTGATAAGCGCCTACCTAATATGGCTAATTTACCAACTGTTTCGGAGAGTGGAATGCCAGGATTTGAAATGTATTCTTGGTACGGTCTTTGGGGTCCAGCTAACCTTCCCAAGCCAATCGTGAGTATGCTATCCAAACAAGTGGCGATTACACTGAAGAATAAAAATGTAAGAGACCGTATGGCTGAGTTAGACTTTGAGCCGTCTACTGCAAGTACTGCTCAATTTGAAAAGATTGTTAAAGATGAAATTTCAAAGGTTGGAGCAATCGTGCGGGAAGCAAATATTTCAATAGATTAGCGAAGAACCATCACGATTATATGACCACATCTACAGTACCTTTAGTCGAAGCGGGGACAAAAAAATTAGCTGATTTTTCAGCAAACTTGCAATATGAGCACATTCCTCATGCTGTTGTTGAGCGGATGAAGATGTGCGTTCTGGATAGTATTGGTTGTTGCCTGCACGGAGTGACATTGCCTTGGACAAGGGTTGTTGAGCAAATGGTTATGCTAGAGGCTGCTAGCCCTGTTGCTACTATTTTAGGAACATCCAATAAAACATCAGTAGCAAATGCCGCTTTAGTTAATGGAACTGCTGGACACGCATTTGAGTTTGATGACATGCATAAGGAGTCAATCCTTCATCCGGGGTCAATCGCAATACCTGTTCTTTTTGCATTGGCTGAGCAAATCGGAAATGTTTCCGGTAAGGCATTATTAACTGCGATGGTTGCAGGCTATGAAGTTGGTACTCGAGTTGGTAATGCAGCCTCAATTCAACTCTTTTTTGATGGGTTTCATCCTCAAGGTACTTCCGGTGTATTTGTCGGGGCAGCAGCTGCCGGCCGAATGCTTGATTTAAATAATGATCAGATGCTTGATTGCTTGGGGATTGCTGGATCCCAAGCTGGCGGATTAATGGCTGCTCAAGAGGGTGCCATGGTTAAAAGATTCCATTCAGGGAAAGCTGCTCAAAGTGGTGTTTATTCTGCGCTTCTTGCTCAAAACGGGCTTACGGGGATTTCTAACGCATTAGAAGCTGGGTATGGTGGCTATCTATCTACCTATTCCTCATCTCCAAAACCTGAACGACTTTTGTCCGGGTTGGGAGATGTATGGGAGGCGGAGCAGGTGGGCTTTAAGCCATATGCATGTGTTACGAGCATTCATTCTTCATTAGATGCTTTGCTTACCATTATGAGTACTCACCACCTGAAGCCCAAAGATATTGCCTCTATCAACGTGGGTCTTAGCCCAATGACTTATACTCATTGCGCTTGGGAATACAAGGTCCAAGGCGTCACTGCAGCTCAAATGAATTTGTATTTCAATTTAGCAAGCGTTGCTTTTGATGGGATGTTATTTGTGGATCAGTACTCAGAGTCAAAATTAGCTGATCCAAAATTATTAGCCTTTATGAAAAAAATATATGCCTATATTGATGAGGATATCGAAGCTATGGGTGTTGCCTACAGACATGCATCCAAGGTTAAGGTAACTACAACTGCTGGAATGAAGTTTGAGCAAACCATCCTAGACAGGAGAGGTAGCCCCGAAAATCCACTCTCTAAAGCAGATATTCAATTCAAGTTTAAAAATGTAGTCATTGGGATTTTGAGTAATAAAAGAATTGACGAGGTTATTGAGCTAGTCGATAGACTAGAGACGCTCTCTGATGTTAATCAATTAATGAGTCTTTTGGCGCCTAGTATAAATAAAACGAAATTATTGAATAATGGGTGATAGCTATATGAACTAGTATATTTTTTTGGTTTAAAAAATATATCTAACAATAATTGGTCTTGAAAGAACTCTGATGTCAAAAGTATATTGGGTTAGTGTCTATAAATCAGTTTCAGATCAAGCTGCTTTAGCTGCTTATGCACAATTAGCATCTCCTGCAATGGCAGCTCATGGAGGGGTATTTTTAGCCAAAGGTAATCCAGTTCAAATCATTGAATCTGGGATGCAACAACGCGTTGTATTAATAGAATTTGAAAGTTTAGAAAAAGCTTTAGCTGCTTACAATAGTGATGGATATCAGGCTGCATTAAAAGTCCTAGGGAATACAGCAATTAGAGATATTCGAATAGTAGAAGCAAGTTAAGATAATCAATCTCCAAGTCCTAAACCGCAATTAACTAAAATAATAGAATTATTAACTGAATAGCTATTCTTTAGAGTTTTTAGAGCTTAATTTTGTCAAAGCTTTACCAGCAATCCATAATGACAGTGGCCTATAAATAATAATACTAATTAAGCAAACTATTGTTAAAGCCCGTCATATAAAAACTCAAACAAATTGTCAGTGTTAGTGACATAAAAAATCCCATAAAAATTGCAAATAAAATTGCTGGTAATTTAAACATTTCATTCCATTAGATAATTGAGTGGGCGAAGTTTTGGCCCTTCATAGAAAGCCCTATTTACATAGGTAATACCCTTATAGACTGATCTATTCTCTGGAATGTACCATGAATTCAGCTCTTTATATCAAAATGTAACCTGAGGATATTGAAATGCATTTTACAGTTAAAAAAATAAGTTGTATCTTGGCTTGCCCAATCATTAGCTTGTTCTTTTCTAGCCAAGTCTTGGCAGACAAGATTACATTGAAGATTGCTTCTGGCCATAGCCCTAGTTGGCATTTTATTCAATTAACTCAAAATTATTTCATGCCAGAAGTAAAAAAGCGTGTCAAAGAAAAGACTGGGCATGAGATAGAATTTGTAGAGGGATTCTCAGGCTCCATGGTCAAGACTACTGAGGTATTAGAGGCCGTTCAGAGTGGAGTGATCGATTTAGGTATATTTTGTATTTGCCACGAGGCCCAAAAATTAGCGCTGAACAATTTTCCAATGTACCTACCTTTTGGACCAAGTAATCCAGAAGTTTCTGTTCAGGCAACTCGCAAAGTATATGATACGAATCCAGAGTTGAATGGTCAATTTACAAAATATGGGCAACGGATAATATCTTTAGTGCCATTCGAACCATACAATATTGTTGCTAGGTCGCCTATTCTAAGGGCTGTAGATGTTAAAGGAAAAAAAGTAGGTGCGGCAGGGCCGAATGCTTTTTGGGTTGAAAATGCAGGGGCTTTGCCTGTTTCAGTTCCAGGGCCTGATATGTACACATCGCTTCAAACAGGCTTGATTGATTCCATGATTATTTTCTTAAGCGTGATGGATTCATTAAAGTTATTTGAGGTGGCACCTAACTTTGTCGATGTTTCATTTGGAGCAATGACGGTAACTAGCTTAACTGTAAATAATCGGAAGTTTTTAAGCTTACCTAAAGATGTTCAAGATATCATCCTAGCTGTTGGTCGCGATACTGAATTAAAAGGTGGCGTGATGACCCGTGAGCTTGGCGATAAGATGATCCAAACTGTGAAGTCAAAGGGCATCAATGTTTCCACAGTTTCGGAAAGTGATCGTAAAGTATGGGCTGAAATGCTAGCTAATTCTCCACGCGAAGTCGCAAGAAAGTATGAAGCTGAGAATAAATTACCGATGCAAAAGATTATGAAAGCTTATATTGATGCTACCGAAGCGGCTGGATATAAATGGCCTGTAAAAGCTAAATTAGACTGAGTCAACTAGGTGTTCAAAAAACTAAACTAGTTTAGTGGAGGGGTAATGAAGAATAAGCTAGCCGCCATAGATGCAGTAACTAAAGGCATGATGGTTTTAACAGCCTTTTGTGCTTTTGCGATGGCATTGTTTATTTTGATTGAAATTTCAGCCCGTATACTTGGGCTGAAATTTTATGGAACGGCAGAGTACATTCGGAACACATTAATTATTATTGTATTTTTGCAATTACCTTTTGCTGTTCGTTGGAAGAGTATGCTTGCTGTAGATATTTTCGTTAACTTTATGCCTCGGATTGTGAAAAAAGGAACTGCGATTTTGGGTTGCCTATTAGGAATTATTTTTTTTGGGGCAGTTATATTAGGTGCTTGGGAGCCGGCCGTTATATCCTGGGTTGAAAATGAGTATGAGGGCGAGGGTATTGTTGATGTTGCTGCTTGGCCTGCTAAATTTTCAATTGTGATTGGTTGCGGATTATCTGTTTTTTATTATTTCGTAAGACTCTTCGATATCATTTTTAATGATTTGGCAGAAGTTTCTTCTGGTGAAACAGCCTTGTAGAGGATTTAATTAATTGGAATCTTACTTACATTTTTACATTTTAGGATTACTTTTACTTTTAGTATTTGCAAATATTGAAGTAGCTGTTGCCCTTGGTATTGTTAGTTTTTTGGCAATATATTTATCGACAAATGATCTATCGATTTCGGTATCTTTTTTAAGTAATACGGCATACGAGGCACTAAGAGATTATGTTTTTGCTGTTGTGCCGTTATTCTTATTAATGGGAGAATTTATCGCCAAGTCTGGGATTGCTTTTGATTTATATTGGGCAATCGATAAATGGTTGAAAAGAATTCGTGGTCGTTTTGCTTATGCAACTGTTTTAGGCAATGTTATATTTTCTTTCGTATCTGGTACAAGCTTAGCTTCAGCTACAACTTTTACTGCAATAGCCTATCCACAAATGAAAAGAGGGGGATATGAATCTCATTTTTCGTTAGGATTAATAAGTGGGAGTGCCTGCTTGGGTATGTTGATACCGCCAAGTTTACTAATGGTTGTTTGGGGGATTTTGACTAATATTTCGATTGGGCATCTTTTCTTGGCGGGAATTATTCCTGGATTTATGCTAGCTGGGTTAATGATGTTATACATTGCAGCAGTTTCTTTTATTCGACCAAATATTGTTGGTCATGTTGCTGATGTAAAAAAAATACCTGCTCGGGAAATACAACTTGATCCAAATGAAGTTGTAGTCCAAGAGCCAACTAGATTGGGAATGGCTGTGAGTTCAATTGGTTTAATAGCAATTGTTTTTGGAGCTTTAGGTGGTATATGGTTGGGTTTTTTTACCCCAACCGAAGGTGCTGGTATAGGTGCCTTGGTTGCACTTGTAGTTGGGGTTATTAAGGGGATGCGTTGGCCTGAAATCTATAACTGTATCTTAGCAGTTGGAAGAACTGCAACCCCTCTGATGATTCTTGTTTTTACCGCACAACTCTATGCCAGAACATTAGCGATGAGTGGTATTGGCGAACAATTACAAAATACTATGTTAACAAGTGGAATGTCACCGGGTATGACATTGTTGTTTATGGTGGGCGTATGGTTAATTTTAGGCATGCTAATTGACTCGATATCTATTATGCTGTTGACAGTACCTATTTTTGCACCTGTTGCTATAACGCTCGGTATAGACCCAATAGCATTTGCTATGATTGGGATTTTAATTGTGGAAGCTGGTTTATTAACTCCCCCTTTTGGAATGGTCGTTTATGCGGTTAAGTCTGTTATTCCGCACGAGAAAAATATCTCGATGTCTTTAATTTTTGCGGGCTCGACCCCATTTTGCATAATGCTACTAATAATTGCTTGGTTGATATATGTATTTCCAGGAGTTACAACTTTTTTAATAAAAATATTTTAATTACTTTAAATATAGTGAGTCATATATGAAAGCAATGGTTGTCAAAGAGTGGGGGCAAGTTTCTATTTTGGATGTGGTTACTGATCCAAAACCAGGACCCGGTGAAGCTGTTTTAAAAGTACGCGCTGCTGGTGTTGGATTAACCTTATTGAATATGCGTAATGGTAGTTTTGGAGGTAAAGCTCCACGTATTATGGGACACGAACTTGGCGGTGATATTGTTGAGGTTGGTGCTGGAGTTACATCTTTATCTATTGGGCAACGATGCGCCGTCTATTTTTATTTAAATTGCGGTCGTTGTAGATGGTGTCATGGTGGACGTGAAACTTTGTGTGAGAACTTTGGTGGATTTGTGGGTGTACATCGTGATGGTGGTTTTGCAGAGTATGTGTGTTTACCAGCTGGAAATTTCTTACCAATTCCGGATGAATTAAGTTACGAGGCAGCTGCTATTGCGGCTGATGCTGTTAATACGAATTGGCATTGTATGCGTGAGCGAGCGAAGCTTAATCCCCATGATCGGGTTTTATTGATTGGTGCTGGAGGGGGCGTTGGAATACATGGAGTGCAAGTCGCTAAACTTTTTGGTGCCCATGTGATAGCTGCTGATGTATCTGACGAAAAATTAGCTTTAGCGAAGATGTGGGGTGCTGATGAGGTCATCAATGTCAAAAAAAATCCAAATGTTGTTGAGATTGTGAAGCAGTTAACTCATGGTCAAGGTGTTAATGCCGCAGTAGATTATGTCGGCCATGGATCGACTTTCCAAATAGCTTACGATAGCTTAGCCACGTCTGGAAGAGCTGTGATTGTGGGAGTGGGTAAGGGAGATATTAGCGTTAATCCCCGAAATTTGATGTTAACGGAAAAAATTGTGACTGGCTCGAGGCATTCTACTCGAACTGAATTAATAGAAACGATGGAAGTTATGGCTCGTGGTTTAGTAAAGCCAGTTGTTGGTATGACTAAACCCTTCACAGAAATAGAATCTATATTTGATGCGATTAAAGATGAAACACTATTGGGACGTGGATCGCTGACTTATTAGTAAATAAGCTCTGCGCCATATAGTACTCGCTCACGCTTATAAATCGTTAACTGTCTGTCTATTAGTATGTGCGCAGGGGTTTTTTATCACTCATTGCCAATCGCTCTGTAAGTCAATAGTTTAGTATATTTGGAGGTTTTTGGACAAGTGGTGTGTAGTCGGTGTGTAGTCGGTGTGTAGTGTTTTTTAGGTAAAAAAATAGCCCACATTGCCGTAGGCTATTAAATAGTATTTATTTGGTAGGACGGGCGAGATTCGAACTCGCGACCAACGGATTAAAAGACCAGATTAGACACCAAAAAACACAAATTATCACAGAAATATACAATAAATTTTCTATAATTTTTTTAAATTTTATTCCTTTTACAACTCCGAGTTAATTCTAGAAAGTATTGAATACAAGATAACTTTTCAGAAATAGTGCACCACTTAAAAAGTGGTCACTAGCATTTGCTATTCAACGCCCTCTAGAGATCGAAACTAATACTTAAGGCTTTTAAAAAAAATTATGGCTAATTATTAGTTCTGTAAAAAAATTACCGCTTTAAGTGGATTAGGGTAAACCCTTAGTTAACTATATTAATATGATGAAAAAGCCGTTATAAAAAAATGATTATTAAATTTCTGATAGAGTCTAATAGTATTAATCATATCTAACAATCGTTGGCAACAAAGCTTTAATTTATATACCATCATAGAAGAAATCTTTGAGATAAAAATAATATGTTGTTACTAGAGAAAAGAATGCTCTCAGATGCAAGTGGTCTATTAGGGGTTGTATCTGCTTTACCCCAGGACGATTCCTTGAGTAATGTGTCTGGAATTTTTGAACATTCTTCAAACCCTGCCACCGCAGTTCATGCCGTAACGCCTGATCTTTTGGTTGCTGCTCCAAACGCAGTTATTTTTATTGAGTCTGATGTCTCAAATCCTAATGCACTTATTAAAAATATTTCTAATAATATTACCGTTGTTTCTTTAGATCCTAATCAAAATGGAATTAAACAAATAACTGATTGGTTAAGTACCCACCGTAAAATTGATAGCGTTTACATTTTGTCCCACGGTAATGCCGGAGAGATAGATTTAGGACAATCGATAATTACTAACAGAGATATTAGTAATTATTCTAATGAACTTAAATCTTGGTCAATTGCACTAAATCCTAATGCTGACATCTTGTTGTATGGGTGCAGTATCGCATCTGATAAGGACGGCATTGATTTAGTACAAACAATTTCACATCTAACAGGTGCTAACGTTGCTGCCTCAACTAATGCTACTGGTTCCCAATTATTGGGTGGAGATTGGGTTCTCGAATATCAAGTTGGAAATATTAAATCTCCACTATTTAATGTTAGTTCAGAATTAGATTCTTATGATGGTATTTTGGCAACCCCTAGTCAGACTGTAAATATCATCTCGATGACTAAAGATACTGGAACCTCAGCAAGTGATTTTATTACGAGTAATGGTTCTGCTAGTCGCATAGTTTCTGGAAATATCAGTAGCGCCTTGGGTGCGAACGAGACTGTTCAAGTTTCTTTTAATGGAGGTACAACTTGGCAGACAGCTACCACAACCAGTAAAAATTGGACAGCAACTGATAGTAGTAGTCACAGCGTTAACTGGATAATTCAAGCTAAGGTGGTAAATACTTCTTCTGAATCATCTGCAGTGGATAGCCAAAATGTTACTTTAGACACCACAGCGCCGACAACTACAGTGAGTACAGTAGTATTTTCTGCTGATACGGGTACGAGTTTAGACTTGATTACGAATACAGCATCGCAGACGATTACGGGTGCGTTAAGCGCTGCGTTAGTAACTGGAGAAGTTGTTAAGGTATCGTTGGATAACGGGTCTAGTTGGAATACAGCAACGGTGACTGGTACTACATACACGTTAAGTGGAGTTACGCTGGTAAGTAGTAATACATTACAGGTTCGCGTAGAAGATGCTGCTGGTAATGCTGGTACAGCAAACACCAAGGCTTATGTACTAGACACCACAGCGCCGAATGCTCCAGGGATTACATCGGTAACGGATTCAGTCGGAAGTATTACCGGTGCACTAACAGGTGGTGGTTCGACGAACGACACTACGCCAACGATACGAGTATCCCTGATAGGTACGAATGCAGTTGTGGGGGATAGTGTACAGATTTATAACAATACTACGGCCTTAGGAACTGCAACACCGTTGACAGATATACACATCACTGCTGGTTATGTAGACATTACCACTGGTACCTTAATTCAGGGGACTTATGTACTAAATGCCAAAGTGATAGATGTCGCTGGTAATATAAGCGTCGCATCATCGAGTTTTACGACAACCGTAGACACCACAGCACCTACAACCACAGTAAGTACAGTAGTATTTTCTGCTGATACGGGTACGAGTAGTACAGACTTGATTACGAAGACAGCATCGCAGACGATTACGGGTGCGTTAAGCGCTGCGTTAGTAACTGGAGAAGTTGTTAAGGTATCGTTGGATAACGGGTCTAGTTGGAATACAGCAACGGTGACTGGTACTACATACACGTTAAGTGGAGTTACGCTGGTAAGTAGTAATACATTACAGGTTCGCGTAGAAGATGCTGCTGGTAATGCTGGTACAGCAAACACCAAGGCTTATGTACTAGACACCACAGCGCCGA
>Ga0214921_10004478_pt1 | contig 20523 bp, 17 predicted proteins | sample LL1505_MetaG_FD_177992 | JGI IMG/M metagenome (GOLD analysis project Ga0214921, IMG submission 177992) | Freshwater microbial communities from Lake Lanier, Atlanta, Georgia, United States - LL-1505 | ecosystem: Environmental > Aquatic > Freshwater > Lake | place: USA: Georgia | collected...
TCTTGATGGAAAATCTCTTAGTGTAGTCCTTATTAGAGGCAAAATATCTAGATACGAAGAAAATTACTGCGATTGTAAGAGCAAAAAAGGGAATTTTTAAGATGGCTCTATTCCTGTATTAACCTATGGTGAAAATACGATCTACCATTCAAACCCTCGCATCCATTAAGAGGCTAAGATTCAGATTCTTTAAAGAAGAGGCGCGTCCTTCTATATATAGAAAGAACTCTCTCCATGATTAGACATGCAGGGAGTTCCTCAATTATCTGCTGCGACACTCTTTGATGCTAGACTTAAAAAGGATCAGGCCCGGCATCGTGCGTACAATCAGATTCTTGAGCAGGCGCTCAACAAGGTCGCACACAGCGCATCACAACCGAATCAACCCACCTTTGTCTATTACAACGTGCCACCCTTTGTTCTTGGTCTTCCTGCACTTGACCTACAGGATTGTGTTGTCTATATTGTGCATCAACTCCGGAATCAAGGCTACGAGGTTCGGTATACCTATCCGAATTTGCTATGGATTTCCTGGGGACATCATGAGCGCAAGTACTTCATGGAGAAGAATCCGATTGTCCAGTCTATGTTACCGAAGGCGGCGGGACCGGAAAAGAGAAAGGGTGCATCTATGGTGTCTATGCGGTCTGCTGTGGCTAGTCAGAGCAGCACGAACGCGGGTGCGACCTTACGTGCAGCGGATTATACTCCGCCGGCTGGATTTGTGGAGACGATGGAGCGTCCCTCGCCGTACTCCGCACAGAGGAGTTCGGCGACAACAAAGTCGGTGACATTTAATGATAAGGTAGATGGAAATGTATTGGCTGATTTATGGAAAATCTAGTTGCTAAAGCAACTAGATCTAGTACTGGCGAAGCCAGTGAAAATTTAGGCTTTGCCTAAATTCAGTACTCGCTTCGCTAAAAAATTAGTTAATAATGAGCCAGTTAACTACAGCTCCACTGCCACCTGTAATAGTAAATGTCCCAGCGGCTGGGCCGGTTGTTACTGCTAATGCGGCCGGCGTAGCACTATTCTGAGTTAAAAATATCTTTGAATTAGCAGTGCAAGCCGTTGTGCTAATAATACATGTTGTCGTAACCATCGTTACCTGTCCTACTGAAGCATTACCGGCCGCCACAGCTACACCATCACCAGCCGTTGATTCAAGTAGTGACCCTGCATCCTGGAGCGTTAATTTACCAGCCTGACCACCGAGAGGCGGCACCGAGCCCCCGTTTGCCGTGGGTCCATTATCAAAGAAATTAGGGATATTCTGATCATACTTCGCAAACATGGATGATGAAGGATCAATAAATCCACTTATAAATGTAATAGGGTCATAGACGCCCACTAAGAATTTCGCAGTCGTCAAAAGTGACGCACCGCCAGGAAACGTTGTCATAGGATTTATAGTTGGGTGGAGCTTGCGACCCGTAAGGTGTAGAATGCGGCCAGCGGGACACTTTGCAGCGGTCGCACTAGCGTGAATTGCTAATGTACCAACCGTCTGGAAACTCGCGTTAAGCGATGTTGTATATGTAAAGATATTTGCCTCATATGACCGCGTAGAAACTAGAGACTTCTCAACGTTTAGTGCATACTCGCCCTTGCTTTCAGAGCTGGTAAGCAAAGACATCTTATAATTAGTCTCTAGAAATTTTACTTGCCTGGAGAGTCCCATGAAGAAGTCCGTACAGTCTTTCAGCAACAGCCTTCCCAACCTTCCTCTTAGGATTTGTTGGGTCCCCTACAGTGGCTAATTCATCAGCCGTAGCCACCATTAGTTTCTCAAGTGATGAATACTGAGCCACAATCAAACGTGCTAAACCCTCACTGACACCACGACATTGTGTTAGAACGCCAAGCAAAAATGCATCAGGACTATCACGACATGCCGACTTCACATAGGACGCCGCGACAGGTGTTGTGACAGAACCATCTGTACAGTTCCATGAAAACTGCGTCTTGTCTTTGACCCACTGTTCTTCCATAAGACTCGCAATCTGTAAAGTCTCCCTCGGTGACGCAGTCTGAATAACGGGAATCCGATGGTGGAATTGCATTCGTGTGATATGTTTCAAAAGCGCTGATTCAGTCAAACGCCCATCTAGGCGATCTAAAACGCCTTCAATGACATAACCGACTGCTACCTTATGTTGAGCCGCATAGGCTAGAAGTCGTCCTCTCTGTTCCTTGTAGCGCCCATCCATAATACTGGCCTCCAAGTCGGCACCCGTCTTTCTCTCTAGAATGACACCGCCAGCCATCAAGTCGGTACCAGAGAGATCTCCGATCCAGAGATCTCCCACGGGTGGTGAAATAGATTTGAAGGTGGGCGCAAGACGTAAGAGGAGATATTCGCGATAGTCAAGATAAACTGGCATGGAGTACTATTCTAGAACTGGTTTAGGCTCGCACCATTACTAGCAATTTGTCATTGTTCCAGCCAGGGGAGTGCCGATCCTTGTGATCACATACAATAAATGTAGAGAAGGAGATTAGGTCACTCATCTCCTTCATCACCTCTACGTAGGGCTCCTCAGATCGATCACGAAAGATATCCTCGATAATCAGTAACCCTCCCTGCTTTAACTTACTCAAACACGTCTTAATAGTGAGAACTTGCTGGCTTGGTTCATGAAGCGCATCATCCAGAATCACATCAAAGAGTTCTCCATCTGCTGTATATTTTTTGAAGCCAGCCTCTATAGACTCCACTCTTGTTGCATCCATGGTGTCTAGGGTGACCCCAGGTAGATTCAGAGCACGCACTCCTTCCATTCCCTGGTAATCATTGTCAAATCCATAGATACGTGCCTTGGAAAAGAAATTCCTCCAGACTAAGATGGATGCGCCACGAAAGACTCCAATCTCAGCGAACTTAATTGGCCTATGTCTCAAAGGCTCAAAGAGCAGCGAATACGGTGCAGTGTAAGGGTGGCGATGCCCACCGTTTTCAGTGTAAGGACTCTTATCCGTTCCACACTTTACACAAAGATCACAGAGAGTTGTTCTGCATGCAGAACTGTCTAGAGTAATAGAATTATTCATCTAGACATTCTGTTATTCATCTAAGGTTTAGCCCTGATTTACTGGCTCGTTCCCTGTGAAGCCGCCGCCGAGCCAATCCAATCTGTCTGAGGGTAGGTAGGCGCAAACATGCGCTCTAAACCAGGCGTCCATTTCGTATAATCTGAGCGATCGGCGCGCGTGCTGGTTGTGGGCTCGTAAAAGGGGTCGTGACCCGCGGCTGTCTCAGTGGCTGTGGGGGGGACATAAATGGTTGCTTCCCCAGCCTCAGGTACAGACCTAAGGGAAGCAGGTGCATCATGTAGATCGTCTTCATATTCTATCTTATCCTTTAGACTTCTTGTACTCACAATCTCAAAGACATTGTTCTCTTTACGAACAACCTTCGGTATCAAGTTCTTAGGCTTATAGATCTTGTCAATGAGCGCCTGCGCGTCATCAACGTCGTACGTAGTCAGATCTTCAGTCTTCTTAGGAGCATAGGTGGAAAGAATCTTCTGCTCCTCCTTCTCTAATGCGAGAGTGTCGGGAGGGACTAAATTTCCATCTCCGATGGCCTCAAACTGTTTTGACTGATCAGGCACATCAGATGTGAGAAATCCTTCAACATACTTTGCATTCTCCGACTGAAATCTGCTTGAATTTGGAGGAAGAAAAGACCAATCCATTGGGTACTGGCGAGTGAGTTTATTGATCTCGGTCTGCTTGAGTTCACGATCCCCGCTATTATTGAAGACTGCCTCCAATTCATATTGGTCTAGACTATTGATAGGGTCCGTGGTATAGGGAAACATATCGGCAGTCTTGGATGTATCTAGAACGACACGATCAGCAGGACGAGTTTTAAAGCCTTCTGCATCACCTGCAAGACTGAAGGGTGCCCATGCAAACAATATAATTGCAACAAGTGCTACAAGGCCTACAAGTGAATATATTCTTGGATCAACCGATGCCATACTAACCTGTGTTGATAAATCTTACCGTCTAATAATAGATGGCACGGAAGACACGCCGCTTTGATCGTAAGGGAAGAGTATTAGATGTCCGGTCGCCTGCTGGTGTGAAACTCTTTGAGCGCCTCATGGTAAATGGAAATCTAACCCTCGTCTTTGTGAAGGCTGATTGGTGTGGTGCATGTCATAAATTTAATGATGAGGTCTGGAGTAACTTGACTAGACTCAAGAAGAAGAATATGAATTTGGCTTCCGTTGATTCGGAGATGATCGGAAAGACTAGTTTGGCGAATGTACCGCGTAAATTCTATCCTACTCTCCTCTTGGTCGGGAAAGACAAGAAGCCGGCCACCTTTCTGGATGAGGAAGGAAATCCTACCAATGCTATGCCTCGGAATGGCTCACTCTCAGAGGATAGAGAGGCATTTAGTAATCTAGTCCAGTCAAACATTCCACACAAGTCAGTATCAAGTCCAGAGGTAAGTGAAACTATTACTAACACCATGAATAAGACTGCTGAGACTACTTCAAATGAGATGAATCCATCATCTCTTCAGCCCATGTCAACTGAAACAAATATGATCTCGCCTCCTCTAACCAATCTCAGTGCGAGAGGTCGTAATAGTCTATCACGGAATACTCTCAATAATGTGGGTAAGTCTCCCTTTAATTCAAAAACCGGTAATGTACCCTCTGTTATGAATGAAATGGAAAATGAGCCATCTTCAGTGACAAACTCACAAACGACCTTATCGGCCACCGCTGCATCAGTCGCAAATGCGATCTCACCTGTTGCTTCGCCTAGCACGTTAGTAGAGACAGTTAAAAGAACAGTAACCTCTCTTCCAATTAGTGCAAATAGAGCGCCCGATGTGGGATCCGATCTTGTTGCATCTCAAACAAAGGCCACCTCAGGTTCTGCAGCAGTGATTTCAAAGGCTAATATGCGCGGTGGTCGTCTCTTATCGGCCATTCGCAATAAGACTGCTTCTTTGAAGACTATGTTAAAACTCCGTGCACACCATACTCGCAGAAATAGATATTAAACTCCACAGTAAAAATTGGGCCCCGGGGCCACATGTATGAAAAGTACGCATAATGCCAGTGACATTTCATATATTAGACGCTCTTTCACGTGATCAAATTACAACGATCACGCGAGAGACCGAGGAAGAGCAGGAGGTCGAGTTAACATGGCAGGAGGAGAATGAGAAGTCATTCGGCTACTCAAACTCCAGCAAGGAGCAGCGAGCGCTCGTTATTCATCTATTCGGTATGACCGCTGACGGTGTCTCGCTTCGCTGTGACGTGGAAGGCTTCCGGCCTTACTTGTACATCAAGGTTCCACATTCTCTGTCAGTCCACCAGTTCCGCAGCCAACTCAAGCATGCAGAGCGTGCACTCCCTTCCGGACAGGAACTCAAGGTCCCAACATCCTTGAGTATTGAGCGGGTGAAGCGTAAGGAACTCTATGGATTCACAGCCGATGAGATGTTCACATTCTTCAAGTTAGAGGTCTGTAGTCTCAAGGACTTCCGTAATCTCAAATTACTCCTACTGAATGACTACCAGGAGCCGACCTTCCGCCTAAGTAAGCAGTCTAACCCACTTCCTGTGTATGAGTCGGGGCTTGATCCGCTGCTGAGATTCTTTCACTTGAGAAAGCTTGCACCCTGTGGCTGGGCGAGTGTAGATCCCACCGACGATGGTCACGACGAGACAACTGAGATTCGTGTTCTCACTTGTCAGTGGGAAGATATCAATCCAGAGCTTGCTCCTGCTAAGCCGACGGCTCCCTTTAAGACACTCTTCTGGGATATTGAGTGTTACTCGCATTCGGGAGAGTTTCCGGTGGCGAAGCCGAAAAATAGTCCGGGTGATCCGATCATTCAAATTGGATGTGTTCTGAAAGATTCTGACGGTGCAATTCAGAGAACCATCTTTGTACTGGATACGTGCGATCCGATTCCAACAGCAGAGGTCAAGTGGTTCTCATCTGAAAAGGCCATGTTACTTGCTTGGTTTGCATGGCTGGTGGAGACCAATCCCGATATCTGGGTTGGCTATAACATCTTTGGTTTTGATGAGCGTTATCTCTGGGAGCGTGCCCAAGTACTAGGAATCACAAATGATGAGTCCTTCCAAATTATGAGTCGTCTCTATGGTCACGGAGGCAAGGTTTCCCTGCAGGAGAAGCGTCTGGCTTCCTCAGCATTGGGTGATAACTTCTTACATACCTTGAGCCTTCAGGGTCGCCTTCAGGTGGATCTGTATCACGTGGTTAAGCGTGGATACCAGTTACCTTCCTACAAACTTGATGAGGTGACCAAGTACTTCATGTCAGGTAAACTCAAGTCCATCAAGAAGGAGGATGATGGTTCCTGGTTAATCAAGACAGGATCTACAGGAAATGCGAAGGTGGGTCGCGCAATTGTTCTTCTGGAGGAGACCGGAGACGAACTCACAGATAAATTACAGATTACCGAGGTGACCAAGGAGTTCATCCGTGTTCAGCCAACCGAGGTTGATCTAGAGGTTGATACTGACTTGGCGGTGAAGTGGGTTATCGTGAAAGACGATGTCAGCCCGGCAGATATCTTCCGGCTTCACCGGGGATCTTCAGCCGATCGTGCAACGGTTGCGGCATACTGTATTCAGGATTGTGATCTGACTATGGACTTGTACAATAAGTTGGAGACCTTCAACAATGCGATGTGTATGGCCAATGTTTGTTCAGTTCCTGTGACTATGATCTTCACGCGTGGTCAGGGCGTGAAGATTGAGTCGCTCATCTTCAAATTCTGTAATGAGGCAAATCTAACCATCGTGACCCAGACCTCACCTCCCTTCAATGCACAGGACACCCCTAGAATGGGACCTGACGGCGAGGAGATCCATGAGGAGCAGGATTCCTATGAGGGCGCAATTGTACTTGATCCGACGCCCGGCTTTTATACAAGATCACCGATTGGAGTCTGTGATTTCGCGTCTCTCTATCCGTCAACGATTGAGTCGGAAAATATCAGTTACGACTCTCTCCTGTGGGCGAAGGACTATGATATGGAGGGGAATGAGGTCAAGACAAATTGGACCTTTGAGGGTGATGAGGCCCAGATTGCGAAGTATCAAGCGGCCGGAGAGGCCATGGGTTGTAGATGGATTGATATATCCTTCTATATCTGGAAGCCTGACCCGGCTGATACGAGAAAGCAGCCGACCAAAATTAAGACGGGAATTCGTGTATGCCGGTATGCACAGTACACAGGGACTCGGAAGGCTGCTCTTCCGATGATCGTTCAGAATCTACTCGCTGCGCGCGCCGCCAAACGTGCCGAGATCAAGAAAGAGTCGGATCCCTTCCGTAAGGCTCTGCTGGATGCGGAGCAGTTAGCCTATAAGTTGACTGCGAACTCGCTCTATGGTCAACTCGGCTCGGGAGTGTTCAAGGTACGACTCCAGCACTTGGCTGCATCGGTTACGGCCTATGGCAGAAAGCAGATCCGCTTTGCGAAGGCGGCAATTGAGCGATTCTATGGACCGGAGGCCAAGGATCCAAGATGTTCGGCCTTCGTAGTCTACGGTGATACGGATTCACTCTTCGTGGAGATCAATCCGCGCAACCCAGAGACTGGTGAGCGTCTTCATGGACGTGAGGCCATTCAGGCCACGATAGATATCACAACGGAGGCGGGTCATCTTATCACGAAGGCACTCAAGAGACCTCATGACTTTGAGTTTGATAAGGCGTTTTACCCGTTCATCATCTTCAGCAAGAAGCGCTACGTGGGCAATATGTATGAGGAGAATGCCGACGAATTTGTACAGAAATCTATGGGTATCGCAACGAAGCGGCGAGACTATGCTGCAATTGTCAAGACAGTCTACGGTGGCGCAATTAAGATTCTCCTGAACAATCGTAGCACGGAAGCAGTACCCGAGGCGGCAGCCTTCGTCAAGAAGTGGGTCAACGATATGATGGATAACAAGGTGAGCCTGAACCAACTTATGTTGACTAAAAGTTTGCGCTCGGAATATAAGACGCCGACCCCTCCTGCACACAAGCAACTTGCCAATCGTATTACAGAAAGAGATCCAGGTAATGCTCCTGCGTCGGGTGATCGTCTATCCTTCGTATACTTCAAGCCGCCGGCTGGATTCAAGGGATCACAGGGTGACCGTGTAGAGACTCCGGCCTTTATGAAGGCGAATGGCTTGAAGCCGGATCCTGAGTACTATATTGAGCATCAGTTGGAGAATCCCATTGGTCAACTCTTCAGCATCATGATTGACCAGTTACCGGATGCACGACCTCCTGTAAAGGGGTGGTCCGCAGATCCGGTCATGCAGACAGCAGAACGTGAACTCTATGCGAAAGAGTATCTGTTTAAGGCTGCGAAGCAGAAGGGTAAGACAACACTGATGAGTATGTGGGGTCTAGCGCCTTCGGTTGTAGCACCAGTTGCACAGAGTGCAACGAATCGTTCGCGAGAGGCTCGTGCTGCGACCGCAGCAGCGGGTAAGAAGGGTCAGACTCGGGTAGACGATTTATTCTTTGATAAACTGCTCACGGATTCGGTGAGAAAGGAAAGGGCTAAATCTAAGAAGACTAAGAATTAGGAATGGCGTTTAACTATCTATTTGGACAGAAGTGTACCCCAGCAACAAATGGATATAATGTGATTATTACAATTCCCAGAAAGGATGATGCAGCCGCCGTCTTTAGAAAATGGGAGAGAGAGGATGGATATTATACGAATATGTCAAAGTCGGATGCGGCTGAATTGAATATGAAGGCGCGTAGACACCGGTATCTTGAGAGTAGTGAGTCACCTTGTTCTAGCATGAAGGTACACTCTGATGTACCCCTACAGGGGCCGCTCACCCTAGTCTATTTAGATCCACGCTCAGATGCAGGATTACCTCATACTAGAGGCTCCTCTGGTATCGCTCTTCCTGTGTTTTTATTGTGGGAACCGAACGAGAAGACGATGCAGCACGAATTAGTCCATGTATCACAAAAACAGTACAAAGATCGCTGGTGGAAGTGGTATAATGAGGTGTGGAATTTTTCTATTGCAACGGAGGATGAGATCAAGGCGGTGCCTGATAGATGGAGAATGAGGCGGCGGATTAATCCTGATACACTTGATTCACCTTACACAGTTTGGAAGGGGCGCTATATACCCTTGTCAGTATTTTCAAGTGTTTTAGATCCAGATTTGCGATATTGTAGACGTGGATTTTGGGATCTCCATATGGCACAGTGGACGTGGGAATCCCCTTCCGGGTGGGAGAGACACTTTGGTAGGGGGTTTAATGATGAGCATCCGCATGAAATTGCCGCACATTGGCTGGATGGTTCGGGAGGTGAAGAAAAGAAGGAATACTTTCGTCTCAATCCAATATAGAGTGAATGTCTGGTAAGGGGACAAGACGTAAGAATGGTATTGTAAAACCTAAGGCAAAGCCTAAGGCTACTCCTGGAATTGTAGAGGGCGATTTAGTAGCACCTTCCGCAGCAGCGTGGACAAAAGCTGCCGCGCCTGCTACTGCCGCGCCTGCTGCAGCCGCTCCTGCTGCAGCCGCTCCTGCTACTGCCGCGCCTGCTGCAGCCGCTCCTGCTGCGGCCCCTGCTGCGCAAACTGTAGCACCTCATACACCAGGATCAGTGGATGTTAAGTTACCCCTCGATGATGCTCAACACTATAGTGGTACATGGAAATTTGTTACACTAAGAATTGATGAGATGAAGAAATTTAAGGATAAGGATGGGAGTTTATTGTCAGTTGTAAAGGGGTCAGGAGACAAGGTTGTAACAATAAAAAGTCTCAATGACGAACTCTACAAGGATATTTCTCCAGTCGCTGCTGCAAGTATTCTTATACTATTTCGCTACAGGGATAATGTTAAAAAGATCTCGGAAGACTCAAAGCTAGTTGATGTTGAATTCTTCAATAAGTTGGAACAAAATCGTGAATACCATGCGAGAGCTCTTATAAGATTATCAACTCTACCCCCAAATACTATCACTGCAGATACAGTTCTTCCATTAAAAGTAACAGATCTTAAGGTTCTTGATGGCATTGTATATGAAAATAATCGCTCACAATTGGTATTCAAGTATCATGAAATGTCATTTATTGTAGTTGAACTCCTAATTAAGATGGCTGAATTTGAAGTGAGTTGGCTAAAGTCTGCACTCTTTACAACAGAGCGTTTAACAAAACTCGGTACAAGTCCAAATAACTACCCCACACACTTGCAAAATATTGCTCTAGAAACTGGGAGTGACAAGGGTGTTCTAATCAAGACCTACCCTCAATCGCTCGCAATGGATTATATTATGTTTTACCCCACAATTTTATACCCTACGGGCGCACCTCCAACAGATATTCCTGGATCGGCAAGTGTAGGTACTGCAACGAATGCAGCCGCTCCGACTAGCGCCAATGTAGGTGTAGGTGCTTAATAGATGTATAATGCCGATGAAATCGGCTTAGATTGGAGAGGAACACTTGATACTCTATCATCTGTTCCTCAATCAAAATGCGCATATGCAACCGCCGATGGTCATCTAAAGCAGTATAATGGTAAGGAGCGCTGTGAATTTATACTTGAAGAGACCGTGGCAGATGGTACTGCTGGAAAACTTGTCTGGGCAAAGAGACGTTTACCTGGAGAACACTATATAGATTTTTTAGTGAAACGACCAGAAATACAAACGAATACCAAGCAGGAAGCAGTTATACAATGGTTATGTTATAAGGCTCTTGCTAAATACGGACTTGGAGCACATTCTTCACCTGTATCGGATATATTTAAACAAGGAGGTCATCTATGGTTTTCTATGGTACCCATCTATAATGCTCCCACCTTGGATACGTATCTACGATCCTTGATTGGATGGGGTACACCTTCTAAGGAAAATGGTATATACCTTTTTAAAATTCTTGCACAAATTGCTGCATGCTGCCATATCTTAGAACGGACTATAGGGTTTAATCACCGTGACCTCAAGCCAAACAATATTCTTGTAAAGACAGATGCAGTTAAAGAACATACATTAGATACAAAGGGTCTTTATATTGCGTCATCCCCAACTGCTATCCTCGTTGATTTTGGATTTTCTTGCTTGGGTCCAGGAAAGGCCCCCTGGATTCAGGCAGGTGATACAGTCTTACCACCCTTTGATCCGTGCCCGAAGGTAGGTCGTGATATATTTATGTTACTTGTTTTTCTGTTATGGAGAAAGGATGTGCGCGATAGTTTGATACCTTCCCATCTAGACTATATTAAATCATCCTTACACTTGACAGGGGAAAGATGGTCAAAAATGATGAGTCTAAGACGTGATCCAATTGATTGGATCTATATGTTAATTACTGAGCGGGGGTTTCAGTGTCCTGCACTTGATCCTTGGACGTGGTTGCAGAGTTGTGCAGCGGCCTATCCTGAGGTACTAACGATAAAAATTTAGGCTTCTTATATTTTACGGGGCTAGGAATTGGCAAGATCGGAAGGGGTGATGTTCTGTAGACTCCAATTGGCATCCAAGGGCGCATCTAATAGAAATGAGATAAACATACCTAAGACTGGCATAAATACATAGGGCAGATGTCTAGTAAGGTGATGCCTCTCATAACACGTATAAAAAGAAAGAGGGCTATTCCAAAGGCAGTTAGAGAACAGCTCTGGTTACGCGATATGGGAAAAGAATTTGAGGGAAAGTGTAAGACTACTTGGTGTAAAAATAGAATTACAATCTTTGATTATCATTGTGGGCATAATATACCTGAATCCAAGGGAGGCCCCACCGTTCTAGATAACCTAGTTCCAATCTGTTCTCGGTGTAATCTTAGCATGGGAAATCAATATACCTTTAATGAATGGTGTAAGACATATGGAAGTCAAAAAACCTTCTTTCAACGTCTAGCATGCTGTTTCATGAGTTAAGTGAAAAATTGATAGTTTAACTCACCTAACCATGAGCACAATGGTTTGTACGACTGCTCTGTGTCTATATCAACAGAGTATCCGTGCACGCAGAATTCTAGTGAACCCCACTCCTTATCCAACTATGAGTGTAACTACAGGATTTACAGTGTTTCCTGAGCCAAGCATGACCCCCTATCCCAGTTCCTATTACTCCCTCAGTACTAGTATTTCAGAATCTCCATCAAATAGCGTTCCTCCCACGCGCAGCGCCGCTCCTCGCGCCCCACCCGATTTAACCATTCATATATCAGCATCACCAACTGTATCGGTATCATATGCTCCTATTACGACAATGTCGGAACAGGAGCGTATTGCATCATCGCTGAGTATGCAGGGATGGGTGGGAATTGGTTGCCTAGTTCTTGTTCTCCTACTGTGTAGTCTTTCACAGAGTTGGTACTATTACAGCAAGGCGAAAAAGGAGAAGGCTCGCCGTCGGCTGATTGAGCAAGTGCAAATGAATCCTGCTGCAAGCCTTCAGAATAAGGTGGAAAATCGTGGTCCTCAGATCTGGACATAGATCAATCTAGACGGTAGTGGTATAGTATGCATTCTTAAGACCATATTCGCGCATACATTTTTCCAGGAAGACCATGCATTGACAACACGGTTTGGATCCGACAAACTGTGAGAGACCCTCTGTACGAGTTCGCGAGATACGGACCACATACATCTCAGCACCCCTCAGTTCATGAATATTTCCTAGTTGCTTCAGAACATTCCTTTCTGCATGGATACTATTCTTATTGTAGCCAGATCCACGACTTCTAGAACCGAATCCATTGGTTGCCTCTGCAATGATACGTCCTCTCTTCATAATGACAGCGACATGTATACTTGCAAAGTGTGCATATCGCAGATTCAGTGTACGCTGATTACTCAGAATTGTATCCAGAAGACGCATCTCACTGTGTCGGATAGCGTCTACCATCTTGGTTACTTATAACCAACGAGCCTTAGGCATCAATTTTTTTATGTTCAAGCCATGTCCGAGCCCTCTCTTTAAGGCCAGCCTTGTACTTGGCCCACGCTACTAGAAGTGACATTCGGTATTGTTCCATCTGCTCAGGATTCTTCTGGAAATGTTGCATAAGTGCAGCCACATGCGCCCATCCTTCCAACTTGATCAAAGGTAATTCATTGTTAAAGAGTTGGAGCCACTCTTCATTTTCTGGCATGTGAACAATGAGAGGAATACATCCACACTCAAGAGCCTCATAGAATCGGTAGGTCTCCACATTCTGACCTCTTGGACAAGGCACACACTTCGTATTTAGAAGAAGCGCAACATATTCATCATCCTTGAGTTGAGCAGGATCTCTCCACTCAGAAAACCATCTAACATAGGATGGCTGAATTACATTTAAAATCTCCATATTCTTGGACCGATCCTTCCAGTCTGTACCCACAAAGGACCACATGTTATCACGGAAGGGTAGATTCGGTGTTGACATATGTGGTACATCCCGATTTCCCCTAAATTGTCTATGGTATCCAAGTGGTATAACAAGAACCTTGGATGGTAGATTGGGTCTATTATAGAACCGAATGACCCCTGTGACCTCTGGCCATGAATACATGTGAATAGGATCTGTAGCAAACTCATCAGAAAGATGAAGAATCTTAAATCTATAACCGGTTGAACGTAGAAGTTCTAGCCATGCAAGTTGTTCAGCCCACTGAGGTCTAATAAGAACAATAATCAGATTTTCGGTCTTAGACAGTGTCTCAGTTGCAGAAACTGATTCTACATTGAATCTTGTAATCTGAAAGATATCCTGTAGCCAGTTTACCTCGTAGAGCTTGCTCCCATTCTCCATAGATGTATTCAGACAGATAAATCGTGGACCTTCATGTGTTTTTACTGGTGCTTGCAAGCCAGAAATCTCATCCGCTGTGAATCGCTCATCATTATTCCACAGATCACTATCAAAGTTATCAATACGACTAAAGTTATTGAATTGTGCAGTCTGATATGCGGGATCTGAATCTTGAGATGCACCCGCCACAAGTGGATTTATTACGTATAAATTCATAGTATCCACACGATTACATATCATGTGGTCTGCACTTGTCCAGTATCCTCCCTTCTCCTTAATGGAATCTAGAATCTTCCTTGCACCAGCCTTTGACAAAACATAGGCGTAGGCGCAGAAATGGAAATAGCGAGTGGGTACAGGCTGTCCAAATATCTTATTCATGGCCACACGTGCTAGACCATCTGCAACACGCTCGAGAGTAGTATTGAAGGTGGTCCTGTTAGGTGGTAGAATTCCTCCGAGATAGACGCAATCCCAGTCAGTAGGAAGAGAGGGGTATGCCTTGAGCCACGCCTCCATCCACTCTGGTTCAAGGCGTGCATCGTCTTCTAAAATGAGGTACGCCTGATCGGGACCATTCGCCAGTTCCGTCCATAGCCTGAGATGACTCATCGCGCATCCCATGACAGCCTTCTTCCAGAAGAAATCATTTGGCTTGAATAAGGTCCTGAGTTCTGGAGTGAGTTGAAGAGTACGCCCGTCATGTGCTGCTAGACGTTTCACGCGACCATGTAAGTATACATGGGACTCTCTAGACATAAAGGATTCCATGCGATCCTTGCGGCGGTCTAGATTGATAACATGTGCTTGATCAATTCCAGGTAGAAAGCCCTCAGATTCCTTAAAACCACCTCTATGCACATAGACTGCTCTTCCTAAGTCCAGTGTCGTCTTTCTTGATACATCACAATAGACCGTATCAATGGGTACGCGGTGAATATTAAGTCTCTGTGAAACAATGCTGAGAATGCTCTGATCATGACGGTGACCGAAGGGTTTTCCATCGTGGCCAATACCCGCCCACTTCTCACCGACAATAATCTCACGGTGGGTCCCTAGAACTAAGGACTGATTCAATAGTTGCACAGCAGTTGGATGACCAGCTACAAACATAATTAGACATGCAGCAATTTGTTGAGAATCCTTTTCAAAGTCAGTTACACTTAATGATCTACAGAAGATCTCGTGGCACCAATTGCGGTTCTTTTGGCGAACGTCGTTCAGTAAACTTACACCGTGGGTCCTAGCATGCTGCATCCACTCCTTTGGCTCATTCACTAGAACAGACCCTACATCCATGTAGAAGACTAGACGATCCTTAAGAGCCTGATCGGTGACAGTCTTTTCAAGTAAGAATAGCTTCCACGCATAGTGGCTTGGGGTCCAGAAGTCTTTGAATTCTATATTTGGAATCATCTTTGTAGGAAATGGAATAAATTCTGTTGTCTTATATTGAGTCTTTGCTAGGTCTAAATTAGACTGTGGCACATCATCACCTACATAGACTTTCACGGACCCCCTCCCTTGCACAGATTCAATCCATCTAGGAAGACAGTGCCAGAATTTCTGTGTAACTCCTGTTAGAAAGAGTGTAGATTTTACAGTTGTACATGTAGTTAGTCTAGCAAATCTCATGGCTTCAGCCTCTTCAGTTGTCTTTGCACCGATAAACTTAGGCAAGCCTGGAAGAAGTTCTGTACGCCCTGCTATGGCTACAAATCTACGGACCATCTCCGCAAAGTTCCTACGAACAAGATCACGCTGATAACTTGTTAAAGCAGGAACCGATCTCATAGCAGCCATCAAGGTCTCATCACGCTCAACTGTGTCTACTAGAGCAACAAGATCCTCAGCTGTCTTGCAACTATTTGCATTAATAAATCCCTTTTCATTGAAGTCTCGTGCAACCTTGGGATCACCCCAATAGATTGGAATACAGCCGGCGGCTTTCGCATGGAGGAGTTTCTCCGTTGTATATCCAGGTGCACTGGCATTCTCGTAGGCTATACAGAATCTATAGTTCTGTAAGAACTCATGCTTCTTGAGTTCACCACCGCCGCCACCGAGACCGGCAAAGATCTGATCGCCCATTGTATTGTAGAGACGACCGGCTGAATCAACTGCCTTGTATTTGTTGAGTGTATGGAAGGCCTGGTTGCGAACTGGATTCTTAGGATTTGTTACAACAAAGGCGCAGAATTTAGAGCGCTTCTCTGCTGCCTTTACTACACTTGTACATGTATGAATGGGAAGAGGAAGCGGATTACGTATTTGATTTAGGTTAGCACCGAACCAGTCAATCTCTAGATGCCAGAGAGGCATTCTCAGATATCTATCATCTGACATAGCAGGAAGTGCATATCCGATATTTAGTTTCACAGAGGAATGATTGATCGGCTCTGTATTCTCACCAGTGAAATGGACCTTAGGAAGAGCCTCTGGAAGCCGCTTCCAGTCCTCTCCGAAGGGGCCAAATATGGCGAGATCAATTCGACCAGTCTGTGGCATGGTATCTAGTGAATATCCACTGACTGGTATATTGAGCGCAGTCTGAAGTGCTAGGATAAACATATTATGTTCTGGATTAAATTGATCCCACATATCTGTAAAGAGAACACGGAAGGTTGATTCAGTTTGCACCTTTGGAAGTACAGGCGCTAAAGGCGCTAAAGGCGCTAAAGGCGCTACAGGCGCTAGAGGGTTTGACGGAACTAAAGCCATATTCATGGTTCTCTCAACAGCCACTGCCCATCCCTGCACATGGGTTAAGGGATAAAAGGCCTCCAGAATCTTCTTGCGTAATTCACCCAATTTCTCTAAATTAAGTAAATACGGGATCGTCTCAGTATTATAAATAACGCGGTTCAAGGCCTCTGTTGCACCGGTCACCGAGTTCCCATCATAGTAAAGAAGTTCAAGTCCACATCCCATATCACGTAGAACAGTACTATTATGGATAAGTGGAATGCCCACCCAGACCGCCTCTAGATTGCCCATCTTAACAGGTACAAAGCGATTATGACTCAAGACAATTGATTTTGGATCATTAATCCAATCTATGATCCGCTGACGTCCAAAGAACTGAAATGGAATATCAGGTAAATTACAATGTAAAAGAATATTCTCCTTAAAAAACTGATTCTCCTTCAGCAGTTCAGTATTATGAACAATAATCTGTGAAATGGGCATCTGCTTATTCAAGCATGTATTGCGCATAATAACAAGGGGTAGTGTACATGAAGATGTACTTGACATATTAGACTCTGCAATATGGATAGACCACTTGGTCTCAGATGGAACAACCTGATATATCTGTGACCACACAGGAGCTTTCATCGCAGTTCTATGCGCTTCCACAATCTCGGGTGTCCATGTCCACGGTACTGTGTAGATAGGAATTTTCGGATAGAGTGTCTGTAAGTAGACAAGATCATCAGATCTTGTAAAAATATCGGCCGTCCAGATGGCTGAAATACCTTCTAAACTACGACCATCGGGTCTGCACCCATATACTGTAGCCTCTATATCAGTAAATAGGCCTGGTTTTCTGTTATACCAGACTACCCTTTTAGCAACCTTGGATCTCACGATAGGTGACATATTATACGATACCTCAATAACAAGATCAAGTGGTGTCTGGAGTTTTAGAAAATCATCAAGGAGTACGCACTTTGGCTTATCAGCGGCAAGTTCATTTAGATCATCCCACCAAGTCTGACCGACTTGTTTATGCAGTAAAATAACCTCATGTCCCATGGCTTGAAAGATAGATGCAACCGATAGACAGGAATTTGCATGTCCTGAACTAAACATAGAGAACCGAAGTTCGGTCGTTATACCAACTCTCATTGTCTTTCAGATATTATTTCTTGTTTAGACCTAGAAAGGATGCCGTGTGAAGAAATTAAGACCGAAAAATATCAAACTAGAAAGGCAGTAGCAAACGACTGTAAGGACCATGTAAAAAAGGGGAAACCCAACTCAAAGGGTACGTATAAATCGATAAAAAATACCACCCGAAAAAAGGTCAAGAAAGGAAGCAAATCATATCTCATTCATGATAATGGTAGAAGACCCTTCCGAGTAGATGTATCTGGTAAGGAGGTAGAAATCTACAGGGGTTTAACTGTATATCATGAGGATGGAACTACTAACTGGAATACTCTAGATTACAGTGAGCTTGTAAAGAAACTCACGGTAAAGGAAGTCCATATTGGAGAGAGCCCATGTAATTCAAAGATTTATATAAAGGATGCATGTGGGGCATCTGAAAAGGGAAATTCAATCCTACTCCATCTAAGTGGAAACAAATATATGTATGTTGGACATGAAGTCTATGAATTTACGATGGAAGATGACTTTGAGGCATATTATTCGGTGATAGGAAACAACGACGTCCCTTATCCAGTTGTTCTAGGATCAAAGTACGTATATTTTATGTTAGATCACACTCGCCTTCCAAGGGAACTTTTTAAGGCGAAAATGAATTCTGCAGAATGGTCTGACGCGTATGCATACTATTTCGGTTTTAAAGACTATACTACAGGTGAATTAATAAAGTGTGATGAACGGCTATCTGCAAAAGAGCGTAAAAAATGTCAGGAAAGCCATCGTGAAGAGATAAAGAAAATAAACAAGGCAAATGAAAAGCCAATAAAGGGATTCAAAATCATACAAGATCGTTAATTAAGCAGTTCAAACCACGCCTTCTGTACATCAGGGTTATAGGGGCTATGACGCCAACGCAAGACTTCCGCTCCAGACTTATAGCGCTCAAGCCCACCACTATGTTGGACTTGTGATCTTAGGAGTGCCGCCTCACCCTCACTCAAGTCGTGTCCTGGATAATAGTAGCCCACATCAGACCAATCCGGTGCATTGTGAACTACTGGAAAGCCCGCTGTCAAATACTCAAGGGTCATGTAATTGTACTGATTGTTCCATTGGTGGCATACACCCGTTGCGTGAGGGTAATCACGCATCACACTTGGGATATCATGGCGTCCACTAAAATTAATTCGACCATCCTTGTAAAGTTCAAGAGTTGGTAGAATTGTCTGTATAAAGAATGGATTTTTCATGAGACGCTCAGAATTACCTAATAAAACAGTGAGAGGTCGCTTATTTGCACGATATGAACGTTCCACAATGAGAAGAGGGATTAGAGCAGCCTTCTGAAAACTGATATTTGGCTCTAAGATAACAAAGGCCTCAGTCTCAGTGGCTAAGCGTGGTCGCCATCTCAGATTCCTTGTACCATCCACTGTTAAGATACAGGGATCCCAGACATAGGGAGCGATCTTCATTGAGTCTGGCTTAGCCTCTACGCCGTTTAGAATAGCGGCATATTCATTATGTTGCTTATAATGGGGTGAGACCCAGATCTCATCAATCTCACCCACCACATGATGGGAAAAGTGCATGGTGGGATAGAACATGGGTGTCTCAGTATCGATATTCAAGATATTACCTAGATATAACTTCGCAATTCTTGCACCCACCGTCTTGAAAAACTTTCGCATGGACGGTGCGATACTCATTCCAATCTCCAGATAAATATGAACCTTCATCGGCTGCTTGACAATTTCGTCAACTGTTAACATGCGTACATGTCTGAGAATACTCGGCACCTTGTTAATGTCCGTGGGCTTATCATTCACCAGTAAGATGGGCGCATATCCCATCGCATCAAAGAGTTTATAAAGGATAAATACATTCTGAAAGAGACCATTGACGAACAGTGTATCATTATGGATTGTGGAGGTGGCGAGCAAAATAATCTTTCTATCTGCCATTGGCTTCCAGTCTATCATAGGTCTGCGACATGCATCGGCTGGTCCCTTTTCACAGACATTCATACCGGGTAGCGAGTCCATTTATCTAAGGTGATCATGAACTTCTTAGGCAGGCTTTATCCGTGCAAAAATTGAACTCTATAGCCTAATCAGTTTCGTACAGCAATCATGCCCTATCGCTATAAGATCGGTGATCGTGTTCTCGTAAAGAACGATAAGACGGTCTATACAATTACATCTTTCGTGTCATCGTGTGATGGATATATGGCTTATTGGACAGGTACCTTCCAGGGTCGCTCAGTTCACATGGATAATGTTTATATTCCTGATGGTCTTATAATATGTCGTGCTTAGTTTACTCTTTCCGAACCTTGATTGCAGGTCCCTTGAGTTTCGCGCCAGCGGAGGGATCATAGCGATTGGACTCGGCCGTCTCCGCTTCAAAATAGTGCGCTGCACTGTGCTCCCAGAACTGGGGTGCACCAATACGGAAGTCACCGTGGAGTTCGGCCTTGTACCAGAAAATGATATCTTCCAACTTATTACTCTGTGTATTGTTGCTTACAACTAGACACTCGTAATTCGTTGTACATTGATCCATGACCTGGCAGAAAAATTCAAAAGAAGGAAAGGCTGAACCATAGTTCTCATAGATACGCTTTCTGTTATTCAAGTACGGCTCACGCAAGATGAATACGTAGTCAACATTGGTACGCAAGACAGGGGGTACACCGAGGGGGTACTGCATAGTAATGAGGAAGAAGACCTTCACCCAGCGACCATTCAAGAAAAGATAACGAATGTTAAGATCACGTGTCCATGTATCATCGTAGAGACAGTCATCCAGAATCAAGAACGACCGAGGGTCTATCCGGGACTGTCCACCACTCCTTTGTTGCTCTTCCATAATCTTTTTCATGATGAGTT
>Ga0214921_10004480_pt1 | contig 20518 bp, 25 predicted proteins | sample LL1505_MetaG_FD_177992 | JGI IMG/M metagenome (GOLD analysis project Ga0214921, IMG submission 177992) | Freshwater microbial communities from Lake Lanier, Atlanta, Georgia, United States - LL-1505 | ecosystem: Environmental > Aquatic > Freshwater > Lake | place: USA: Georgia | collected...
AGGGCTACCGCTTCACATCGGTTGGGGTCTTAATCTCTCATAAGAACGATGTAACCACCCTGTTCTTGTTTGAGAGGCCAAAAAAGGGTTATGATAGGGAACACCAGCATCTCAAACTCATTAGACTGCTTGAAAGTGGACATTGGCAAATCGGAAGAAAGTATTGTGAACCATGACAACAACCTTTAATATCACCCCCGAGCTCTGGCAAGAAATGCGTGCTTTCAGCACAGATTCTCGCCCCCGCTTCCTCTATGTCATCACCCATCACAACCCCGATGGCTCTCTTAATATCGGCTACTCAGGGCAAAAGACTACGAGTATCCTATCCGAAGCTAGTACCTATACGGGGTCTTCCACGGATAGTCTATTCTCTAAGGAAAGGATACGCTCGCATAGGTCGGAGTACCAAATGCACGTCGTCGGGTACTGTAGAACTAAAGAAGAACTAGGGGCTAGCGAGAATGCCTTGAACAGATACATGAAGGGGTTCTATAAGAAGCAGTGGGCAAATAAGAATCTAGGTAATGGTAAGAATAATATCGAGGGTCTTATTCCTATCATTAAAAAAGGGAAGAAGATTAGATATGTAAGACCCGAGGAGCTTGAACATTATAAAAGCCTCGGTTGGTCTAAGGGTGCGATGTTCTACAAAATGAAAAAAGAAGGAGAAGCCTTACAAGAAGTAGGAGAGGAGCAAGTTCGCTCTCTATTGGAAGCGGGTTATTTTTTTGAAGGACATGAGGAAATTCGGCTACATCACCCCGAAGTTAAAGGCAGTACCATACAGGTAAAGAAATCGACAGGATTTATGGAGGAAGATGTTTTATCAGCTTTAAATGAGAATTTTATCCTTGGGCAAGCCCCTTTGGGGCATGAAACGACAGCGGATGAGGGAACAGTAAAAAAGGTTCAAGACTACATTGAGTTTGTTAGGGAGAGAGGAAAAAAGAGGAAGGCAGACTCTAAAAGAGATAGTACCCGTTATACCCTGAAGAAGGGTGATGAGCCCCCACTAGGTTTTACTAGGTATGAGGTATTGGGTAAATTAAAAGAGGGGTATCGTTTAACTCAAAAGGAAATTGATATATGCAACAAGGGGGGTACGGTTAAACCACATGTTTTTGATTCAAAACATCATAAGTATGACAGAGAGCTTCAACACCAAAAACTCATCCGACTGCTTGAAAGTGGTTTATGGCAGATGGGGTGTGTTTGGGAAGAACCCGAGGAGGGGTTCTTGCAGTTAGAGGGGTTGAGTCCCTCTATTTTAAATGGGTGGGCTAAAGGTTCATACAAGGTGCTTATAGATAAAGAAGGGAATGAGCATGAGGTTTATAACACCGAGGTTCTTGGGAAGTTAAAAGAAGATTATCGTTTCACTCAAAAGGAAATTGATATATGCAACAAGGCGGGTACGGTTAAACCACACCGCTTTGAGAGAAAAGGTCGGAATTATGACAGAGAGCTTCAACACCAAAAACTCATCCGACTGCTTGAAAGTGGCTTATGGCAAATTGGGAGTGTGTGGGAAGAAACTATGGAGGGTCTCTTGCCGTTAGATGGGTTGAGACCCTCTATTTTAAATGGGTGGGCTAGAGATTCGTACAAGGTGCTTATAGATAAAGAAGGTAAGGAGCATGAGGTCTTTAACACAGAGGTGTTGGGTAAGTTAAAAGAAGATTATCGTTTCACTCAAGGGTCTGTTCAGATATGCAACAAGGCGGGTACGGATAAACCACACTATTTTGAGAAAAAACATCATAAGTATGACAGAGAGCTTCAACACCAAAAACTCATCCAACTATTGGAGTCGGGTGATTGGCAAATTGGGTGTGTTTGGGAAGAACCTATGGTGGTGGAAGAACCTGTAGTGGCAGAAATAGAAGAGCTTGTGGAGGCAAATCCGGTGGAGGAAAAGCCCGTAGTGGCTGTAGTAATAGGAGAGCCTGTGGTACAATCGGCATGGGATGAGATGGTAAATTTTTTTGATAGTTTTAAAGACTTGCCAATAACAAGAAAAACGAGATATACTATATAAGAATTAAGGTGGTTGGGGACTAATGTACTAAGTTCTTCCCCGACCACCTCCAAAACAACCCAGAACACAAGGAATCATGTTATGAGCTATAGTAACAGTACCATAGGTTTATCTGCAATTCAAGAACAATTAGAAAAAGCAAAGCATTATTGTCAATCTCTAATTGAGAAGTATGAGTCTAATATTCCCTTTAAGGGACATGATGGTAGGTATCACTATATTTATTTGTCTTACCATAAAGAGACCTACAAGTTTTACATCGGGAAACACTCTAGTAAGGACTTCTTGAGTGATGAGTATACGGGCAGCGGTCGGTTGTATGGTAAGGCGTTAAAAAAGCATGGTAGAGCTGCTTTTGAACACCATCACCTCGCTTTCTTTAACACCCCCGAAGAAGCCCTTGCCAAAGAGGCAGAAGAAGTAACCCTTGAGATGATTGAGAATACGTTTAAGGGTCAAATTTATAACCTACAAGCGGGTGGGTTTGGGGTTAACTTGTCAAAGGAGAGTAGAGAGAGGCAGGGTCAATCTCTCAGGGATAAGACTTCTTACTCGCTAATCAAAGGGGCTATTAGGAAAGATAATGTAAATAGGGAAGAGGTTCTGCCCTTACTAAAAGAAGGGTGGGTCTTTATAGACATTACGGCAGTAAAGCTACATCACCCACTAGTAGACCTAAGAGAACTTGGGGTGAAGAGGGGTTACCTAGTGGTTAAGAAGTCCTATGGGTATTTTGAGCAAGATATTATCGAGCTTATAGATATAGGGTTTGTATTCGGTAGACCTTTAAAGAAGTACCCTAACCCTTGCGACCAAGCTCTGTTTGAAGAGCTTCGGGGCTTCCTAGACCAAAGAGAAAAGAGAGGTTTTGAGAGAATTGGACAAGCGAATCTGGGGAATGGAAAATATACTTTAAAACTAGGGTCTATTGAAAAAACGGGGGTAACTAGGGAAGATTGTATATCCCTACTGAGAGAAGGGTGGAAACTTGTCAAACCTTCAAATTTTGAGATATACCACCCTTTAGTCGATTTAACAAAACTCGGGAAACCTTCCGGCTATCTAAAGATAGGTAGAAATTCTGAGTTTTTTGAGCAAGATATTATTGAGCTTATAGATAAGGGTTTTGTATTAGGGGTAATGCCTCTAGGGTATAGCCACCCCCTAGACTCTACCCATTTTACAGATATTAAGGACTTCCTAGACCAAAGAGAAAAGAAGTTTCAAGAGAGGAGGGGACAAACAATCAGGGATAATAAAAAATACTTATTGACAAAAGGAGAGGTTAATCAAGCAGTCCCAAGAGAGGAGGTTCTGAAAAGATTAAAAGAGGGTTATCGATTCTTAGGGGTCTCTGTATTGATTTGTCAAAAGGTGGGGAAATTTAGACAACACCTTTTTTATCAAAAAGGTTCTTCTTATGATAGAGAAGAACAACATCTGAAACTAATACAATTATTAGAGTCGGGCTTGTGGCAATTAGGTGTTATATGGGGCTAATGTCCCTTATTGAGGGCTTATAAATAAAAAACGAGGGTGGTTTCGGACACCCCCGTCTTCTACTTAACTCAAACCATTGTCCAAACAAACTAGTGAACGAGGTGTCAGGACAAAAACTTATATACCATTTGGGATAAAATAAATCAAGGCTCATAAGATAAATTTAAAAGGAGCACCCTTATGACATCAAAGACCCTGCTAGATATAACACAACAATATAACCACTTCCTCAATCAGGGTAAACTTGAGTTCTTCCTCCTCGCACAAGCCCTTGACTTTTGCAAAGACCCCGAAGAACAAGCTAAACTAAAGAAGACCTTCTTAGAAAAGGTTGTCTCAAACGAAATGTTTGGCTACTACCCTGAGTTTAAAAATAAAGTTTTAGATGAGGAACTTGTAGAAGAAGCCATTAGACTAAAGCCTTCTCTCATATTATCCCTAAAATGGGAGAGATTGGAAGGCATGTCAAACTTGAAAGCCATTCTAACCCATGCCTCAAGACAGGAAGAGGATGTTAGTCTGGTGGACTTGCTAGTCCCCTCTTATTTTATCGAGAAGAACCCCGAATTTTGGTTCAGAATTAAGTGCAGCATACAAGAAGACTTATTTTGGGGTATTAAGAAGCCCTAATCCTCACCATTCATTACATCAAAAATATCGGGTTGGTAAGTACCATTTTCTCCCATAATATAATCGCCCCATTGCTGTGCAATCGCGGCAGCAATGCCCGGAAAAGTCTTTGACCGCATTGTAGACCTCTCTTCAGGTGTTAAGCCCGAAATATCAGCGTACCATTTACTCATGCGATTGCCACTAGCGTAGGTCACAATCTCCCCTTTACCCACGATTTTAGTGGGCTTCAAGTTAGGAAGGTTCTTCGTCCACATACAGGTAGTTTTTACGGCCTCATCTCCAAAGAAATACGGCTGAATGATTTGGTCGGGCTTTCTGTAGAGGTTGCTCATGATACCTACGGGATTTTCAATTGCGAAATGCTTTATCTTACTCCGAGTAAAAGCCATAAAGAGGTCAATACCTTGTTGTTGGCGACCATCAGCGATTTTCTTCTGAAAGTGTCTAGCCCCCGAACAAGCTAGATGGGTGCATGGGGGGTGTGCAATCATGAGGTCGAAAGATGTATCATTGATGTAATCAAGGGCATCACCTTGGATGTGAAATTCGGGATGACCGCCTGTGCATGGCTTGATATCAAGGCTATAGGCTTCAAAGCCTCGTTCACGGAAGGCGAGGGTAACGGCTTGGGATTCTTCGCAAGCCACGAGTACTTTTTTCATGATGGAAAAACTCACTGAGAGGGTTTGTTAAATATTCTATGCTAGCTCCTATGAGTATACGATAAAAATTTAACGCCCGGATAAATAAGAATGCCACCATTGAGGAGAACCATCATCTTCTTCGATTTGGTGGAAAGTGCTTTGAATCCATGCAGACATTTTTGGGGTTTGGTTAATGGGGAAGGATTGTTGAGCGTAGTCGTTTTCGAGAGCATCTGTCATATAGAGTTGAACAAGCCCATGGTTTAGATGAATTTCAGCAACAACAAAGCCTTTACCAACTTCACCGGTGTATTCGCCATGAATGATGTCACCTGAAAGGGTTTCTTCACCATCATGATTGAAGGTGTGGAATTTGAAGGTGTAAGGGAGGATAGCTCGGAGGATAGTCCCATGAGCTTCAGTGGTGATTTGGTTGCGTAAAAGTGTTGTGTGCTTTGAGGGGTGGACAGCTTTTACGAGTAGTTGCATAAAGCTAACTACGGGTTCGAGATGGTTCTCTGAAGCGATACGACGATTAAACATATTAAACTCCTAATGTGGTGTGATACTATTAACAAAGACATAAAGAAACAACAAGGAGACTAACACATGGAGGCTATAATGACAAGAGAAGAAGCGAGAGCAGTTGTGAAGAAGGATGGTCTGTTACTAGATACCTTGCCAAAGAAGTATCGGGATGATAAGGAGATAGTGCTGTTAGCAGTATCCCAGAATTGGGAGGCAATAGACAAATGTGCTGTGGAGTATTTAAAGGATAAAGATGTGATGCTCAAGGTGTTGAGTAATCCTGAGGGGGCAAATAGGTGGGCAAAAGATTTACGGGGACATTTGTATAGTGATAGGGATATTGCAATGGCTGTGTTTCAACACTCATTAGAAGAGGAGTATCTCAGGAATAGTTACTTCTATTATTTTGCCATGGCATCGGAGGCGTTAAAGGATGATGAAGAACTTGCATGGAAGGCATTAGAGTCGCAGGGGTCTTTGCATTTGGGGTTGTTATCTGAGAGGTTACAAGACAACAAGGAGTTAGTTTTAGCCATTATGGAAAAATCACAGGGGTCAATGTTAAGCCATGCCTCATCAAGGTTAAAGGATGATGAGGATGTGGTGAGGGCATCCTTAACATCTTGTGGGATACAGTATGCTTCGGATAGGATAAAGTCTAATGATGATATAGTCAGGGCATCCTTATTTGTGAGTCCACTATCCTTAAATTACTTGCCTGACTATCAAGATAACAAAGAGTTTGTTCTTATTGCAGTATCTAGGAATGGTGGTAGTTTAGATGCAGTATCAGAGAGGTTAAGGGGGGATAGGGAAGTGGCTATCGCTGCATTAAAAAGCCCGACGCCTTTTTCCACTTGGTATCCTGTGTTACATATCTTCCCAGAGTTTATTCAGAAAGACCGAGAGGTGGTTCGGGTGGCATACATGAAGAATTTAAATTCCCTAGAGTTTGCAGATGAAGAGTTGTTAAACGACAGGGATTTTATGCTAGATGCTTTTAAGCATAATGCACAGGCACATTTGTATTTTGGGGAGAGTCTTAAGAAGGACATTCCCTTTATGCTTCAGGCGGGTCTATTAGGGGATGCAGGGTTGTTTAAGATAGAGAGGTTTCCTGTAAAATAATATTGGGTTGCTCATAGAATGGGGGTAGGATTAACCGATATAACAAAGGAGAGCCTATGAAATGGTCATGGTTAGAGATGAGGTATATCACCTTGGACGAAAGCAGAGATGCTTATGTGTGTGAATCAGTTGGAACTAAAGGCTATTGTCAGATGTGTTGGAAGCCTGTTCCATTCCTTCACTATCTTGTAAATTATGATGCGGAAGACGAAGAGGGTATCTATGCCGCAGTTTGTACCCGTTGTTGTTGTTTTTACGCAGGGCAGTCAATCCAGAAAGCTAAGACTAGAGAAGAAGACTACCTAGCGATGCTCTCAAGGTTGGATGAGTTTACTACCAAGGCATGGCATAACCTTAATGGGTTTGAAGTCTATTCTAACCCCGAGCTGGGGACATTTGCCTTGCATCCTTGTGCAAGGGGCGTTGTCATTCGAGCGACGATTAAGGACAAGGGGGTAGGTCTTCTTGCTGAGGGGAATCGTCTCTTATTTGATGTGGATGGGGTTATTCAATTGGATTCGCCATTGGCTTGGGTATATGAGGATGCTAAGGGGGCAAAGGCAGTTGTTTTTGAGATTTTGGAAGAAAGATTGCAATTATTTCTGTAAAACGGCGTTGGGTTGCTCATAGAAGGGTTTTAACTGAAACCTTTTTCTAGGAGTAAAAGCTATGTCATGGACAACAGCGGGAGTACCCCATAAAGATTGGGAGTGTGTGCAAGTAGTTGATTTGGGTGTGGGTTATCATAAATGTGATATGTGTTCTAAGGAGGAAATTCGGTATGTTCATGTGATGAGTCATCGGGTGACGGGGGATACAAAAGAGGTGGGGTGTGTATGTGCGGCTGCGATGGCTCATGAGAGCGTGGCAGATGCAAAGGCTCGGGAGGCGGAGTACAAGAATATGTTTAAGAGGCGGGAGACGTTTATGAAGAAGTGGGAGTTTGACGGGAAGTATGAGAAGTATAAGTCGAAGGGTGGGGATTATTACACCTTGTATCCTCAGAGGGATGGTGGAGTTAAGATTAGGATGTGGTCGAAGGGGGTGAGTGGGATGATAGGGGCATTTGACCATGTGGAGAAGGATGTATTTAAGGTAATTCAATGGGCGATGGGGAGGACATTTAGTACGGTGAGGGAAGCGAAGGAGTATGTTTTTGATATTAAAGAGGGTAGGGTGTTTTTATTTTAGGGTCTGTAAGAAGCCTAGGGGATACTCATACAGCATAACAGCAAAACTTAAAAAGGAGAATAAGTAAATGCTAACAGAAAGTCAGATGTTAAAGAGATTTGGGATTGATTGTTATTGGGAGAGCGAAATTGAGCTTTTTCACAAGCCCAAAGCGAAGAAAAGCCTACTTGATGCTATCCATGAAGCCCAAGAGAAGTTGAAGCAATTTGATGCGGGGACTCTTCCTAAAGAAGCTGAATGTAGGGATGCGATTATCCTACCGCTTCTAGCTAATTCCGTTAATATTGATTCTTGGGAGGATGCGGACTTATTGGTTGAGAAGGAGTATGTTCATAGGTTTGAAGATGGTTCTCGGTCAAAGGAGCGACAAGATATAGTCTTCTTTAAACCACCGGTTAAGCTCGTAGATTTTATTCGGGCAACAGACCCAACTCTCGTTTACAAGAGAGACAACTATTACCCTATGGTGGTTGACTATACTCAATATTGTAAGACCTTTTCTCGGGTTAGAAGTTCTTCTCTGATTATTGTCGAAGCCAAAAGACCTTCTAATGATTTGGTGCAATCTAACATTGCTCAATTAAAGGGGTATGTAGCTTCTCTAAGGGGGAAAGAGGCTATCTTAACCAATGGAAAGAAGTGGTTATGGTGGGATGATATTGTAAATAATGACAGTTCTTTTGAGACCTTTGTTACTTGGGATGATGACCAAATGGTAAAGCTTCTGGAGAAGTTTAGAAGTTCCTTCTTTAAAGGGTCGGAGACTCCTGAATTGGATAAGCTAAATCCTCGATTATCCCCATCAATGAGAGCCTTTCTAAATGACAACATCTCAATTATTGAGACTAGAGACCTTGAGACAGAGCAAGTATGCTTACAAGCTAAGGTGGGTAAGGTTGGTCTATTGGGTACAACACACCCTATTCTAGTGCCTTTATCTGATTCAGTAGATACTCTTCGGTTAGGTACTTTTTTTAGTGAGTATGAAAATTGGGCGATAGACTCCTATGAGGAGTTACAAGACGACTGTACGATTCTTAAGGAATTTTATTTAACGGATATTTTTTACAAGGATAGGTATTCGTTGTGGTTGGAGAGAGAATATCGGAAATATCATTCGGAGACTAACCCTGAGGGTGTCTTCTCCTATATCCCTTATTACGCCCCATTATATGAAGCGATTATCTCTTTTTGGGAGAAAGAGACTTTACAAAAGCTCAATGACATTCAAGCCAAAGCTCTAGTTCATCATCATCTTAGTGACCGTTATTTTACAGATACTTTAGATATGGTATCCGAGGGGGAACATATTTCTAGTTGTAGGGGGGATATTAGTGGTTGGGATTTTTTCTCTTTTTGTTTTCGCCCTACTGTGAATTAAATATTTTTATTTAAATACATAGAAGCCACTTTGGATGCTGTTTTTTTAAGGGCTTCTTTATCCTTTTGGGCTGTGTCATAAACGATATGTTTTGCTCTGGCTGCATCAACATACTTAAGAAGTTCGTTATAAAAATGTTCTTGTTGTTCTGGGGCTAGTGGTTCGTAGGTTCTATTTGCAATAGCGATAGAGGGGTTTTTGGTGAACATGAGCTGTTTACCATTAACAACAATTAAAAGGCATTGTTCAGCTGAGTACACAGGAATATCAGTCCCTGCGAGAACAAAGTCCCCTTGGATGACGGGGTTGTATTTAATCTCAACCCAATCACTTGGGGCATCAGTATGACGACCTTTAGTTCCGGGTTCATGGTGGGTGAGTTTAACGACAGTACCATCTACACTAGCGTGTACGGTTTTGTGGTAGGGGTCGGGTTTGGCTTTATCTTTTTGTAAGCCATAAAGGAAGCCCCTGATACGGCTTGTTTCATGGACATAAAAGGATACATCTTTAAGGAGGATAACATCAGCAAGGTAGTTGCCTTTAAAAGAGGAGTATCCGGGGATTTTGGGTTTTTCGATAGAGAAGCAATTTTGGGTGGTGTTTCTAAAGACAGAAACATGGAGACCGTGTAATGCTTCTTCTGGTGGGTCTTCATCTAGGGATACATCTTTCTCTAGGGTTTTACCTCTTTCAACGAGAGCATGGGCTTCTTGGTCATAGTTCTCAAATAGGCTTAGTTGTCTTCCATCGGGAGTAAAGGGTGCTTTAGGGTTACGGGGATTACGGTTCTTAGTAACCTTATCCATGTCGAATAGACTTAGTTGCTTATTTTCTTTAACAGCAGTACGGAAGCCCATATCGGAATGATAGAGTTCATGGGCAAGTTTGAGGATTAAGTTCATGTGGTTCTTATCGCCGCATTGCTGACAAGCAGTGCGAAGGATGCTACCTGTCCTTGGGTTATCGCAGAATAGGGAGGCGGAAGCGATTTTATTTAGTACCTTCATAATAATGTCCTATATAATTGGTAATGTTATAATCGAGGCTCATATAAAGAAGATACGAAAGGAGCTCTTATGCGATACAAGATTGAGTTTGATGAGGAAAAATCCTCTTTTTATGTTAAGAAGCTAACTTCATCCACAAGTGGTGAATATTTCAAGACCCGTAGGTTGGCAGAAAAGTACTGCAAGAAGTTGCAAAGACTAGCTATCACCGTTGTTATTAACCCTGTAGATTTTGAGGATGATATTGATGCTCAAGATGATTGACCTCTTTGCGGGGGCGGGTGGTTTCCACCTTGCCTTCAAGGGGCTTGCTGATTGTGTATATGCGAGTGAGATTGACCCCATAGTCCAAACGGTCTATGAGGCTAACCATGGATTTAGACCCCATGGGGACATCACGTTGCAGGCAACAAAGGATGCCATCCCAGAAGAGTTCGATATTCTATGTGGTGGTTTTCCATGCCAAGCATTTTCTCATGCGGGGATGCGATTGGGTTTTAATGATACACGGGGGACATTGTTCTTTGATGTAGCAGAGATAGCCAAGAAGCATAAGCCCTCTGTGGTATTCCTAGAGAATGTTGCAGGCTTAACGACCCATGATGATGGCAAGACCTTTACGACGATACTAAATGTGTTGGATGAGATAGGATATGAGGTTAAATATGCTATCTTGAACAGCATGGAAGTTGCTAACATCCCTCATAATAGGGAGAGGATTTACATTGTCGGTTTTAACCGAGAGAAGGTAAGTCAGCAAGCGATAGACCAATTCAGTTTCCCTGCAGAAATGCCGTTAACGACTAGCATTCAAGACCTTTTGGAAAAGGGGGTTATTGATAGCAAGTATTACTACACCAAGGCGAAGTATCCCGATATTTTCGACATCCTAGATAGTAGCATGTCTGGAACAGACACGCTGTATCAGTGGAGGCGGAAGTATGTTCGGGAGAACAAGAGTAAGGTGAGTCCATGTTTAACAGCGAACATGGGGACGGGAGGGCATAATGTGCCTTTATTGAGGGAGGTGGGAGGAGCGATAAGAAAGTTGACCCCGAGAGAGTGTTTTAATTTTCAAGGGTATGCGAGTAGTTATGTATTCCCGCCAAAGGTATCGGATAGTCGGTTATATAAGATAGCGGGCAATTCGGTAACAGTGCCTGTATTAGAGGCGATAGCTAGGAATATATTAGTCGTTATTAACCATTTAAGGCAAGTTGAATAGATACTGCCATCTCATAGGCTAGATTAACGGGGACGGCATTTCCTATCATCTTATAGGCATCATTAAGATGAGTGTAATGAAAAATAAAGTTATCAGGGAAACCCTGTATTCTGGCACATTCTCTTACAGAGAGACGCCTATATAAATGTTCTTGCCCTTTCACAAACTCATTAAGGTTTCTATCTACCTTGGGCATAACGGGGGCTTGGGGGTGGAGTTGGCATTGGCGGCCGCTAGCTTGCACTGTGAATGCGGGCTCATGCCATTGTCTTACTCGGTTACGGCTCATAAACATGGGGGAGTAGGAGTCGATATAATACTCATGGTTGGGAAATAGACAAGAAGTTCCATTGGTTCTATTACCTGTTAGGCTAGGGATGACATTATCTTTGAGGTCAAAGATGGCATCCTTGATGGTGGGTTTGTAGGTATGGGGTTTGGGTGGGGTGTATTTAATATTGAGGTCTTTACGGAAGCCAACATAAAAGACACGGGTTCTATCTTGGGGGACACCATAGTCATTGGCATTAAGCATAGTGAGATGGACATCATAACCCGCATCATCGAATTGGGCGATGATACCATCCACAGCATCTTTGTGCTTTGGAGACATCATGCCTTTGACATTTTCGGCGAGGAAGAAGAGGGGTTGTTTATCTTTGAGGATACGGATGTATTCGTAGAAGAGTTGCCCTCTGTGGTCGGCGATGCCTCTTGAGGCGCCGCCTGCACTCCAAGATTGGCAAGGAGGGCCACCGATGATGCCATCGCAGTTGGGGAAGTCGGAGGAGGGGACGGAGCAAATATCTTTAGCGAGGAGGGGTGATAAAGAGTGGTTTTTTTGGTAGGTAGTCCATATAGATTTATCATATTCGTTAGCCATGACGATATTGAAGCCGGCTTTTTTGAAGCCTAAATCTAAGCCACCTGCCCCGGCAAAAAGGCTTATAACATTCATTAAATACTCCTATGTAAAGGGGTTTTAATGAATTATACTAATTATCCCAAAATTTGATAGTTTAGATAACCTATAATAGCACTCCCACTCGCATTACCATAGTCTATTCGGACAACGGCGTTAGTCCCAGTAGTTCTTCCACGAAGGGTAGCTCTTGGTGGGCTTACGGTAAACATATTATCATCATTAACTTCAACAGAAACCAAGATGGTGTTTGTAAGAGTTACCTTAGTGTCGTTAATAACTACACTAGTAAAACCCCCACCCGCTGGGAAGCTTACTTCAATACGACCATAGCCATGGGTTAAGGTAGCTAAAGTACCATCACTATTAGAAGTGGTAACAAGACCGTTGGTGTTGTAGTCCCCTAGGCGAACGGTGTTATAAAGGATAACTTGACCTGCATCTGCACCTACATTAGCACCTGCGGGGTCGAGGATGATATTACCCCCACGATTTCCTGCTGCGACACCAACACCAGTAGCCATATAAATATCGCCACCATATCCTTGAACTTGAGCATTACCTGTAATAACATTGAAAGCCCCCGCATTACCCATAGCACCAGCGTTCCAAACTAAGTCTAAGTTTCCACCTCCGTTACCGGTATAGATATTGACTTCTCCGCCATGAGACCCATCAGTATCGGATAAGCTGATACCTGACCTAATTTCCACAGAACCTCCTACTCTAGCGGGTTGATGAGCGATAAAGGTTGGGCCACTATCTCCCGCTGTGATATTAACACCCCCCGCATAACCATCAGTATCTGCATTAGGTGTGAAAATATTAACATCACCAACAGTAGCTCCCCCAACAATGCCTGTTTCACCCGAAGAAATATTAATTTCACCACTTCTATTGCCCGCACCACCTGAGTAACCCCCTTCAATATTGACATCCCCGCCGTTGCCTGCAGTGCCTTGCCCACCATGGATAGTAATAGCACCACCTAAGTTACCAAGCCCAGCAGTTAAATTGATATGACCACCTAGAGCACCCGCCCCATTACCTTGACCCGCATCGAGGTGAATATAACCACCTTCACCACTTGCTGAATCGCCACCTTGGAGTTCAAGGTAGCCACCAATAAAGTTGTTATTCGCATAACCACCTCTAAGACGAACATAACCCCCATGTCCATTTTCTACTGCATTACCTGCATAGAGTCTAACTTTACCCCCATTAGAGTTAGTGGAGTTACCCGCTTCTACATAAATATCAGAACCTTCAGCGGTTTCTTCACCTTTAATGAAGAGCTTGTTTGAGCTGTCATCATAGTAAAAAGCCATCTTAGTGGTATCACTAGCCCCACGAATAAGGTAACCCTTATCTCCAGCTCCAATGCCGGGGAAAGCTCCACCTGTGGGGTCAGAACCATTGATAAGAGTCCACCCTGTAACAAAACCACCACCACCACCTACTTCTTCAGTAAATTGTTCACCAACATTAAAGGAGGTTGTGATGAGAAGGTTTTCAACAGCATCCCGAATTTGACCTGACTCGTAGCTTCTAGCTACTCTGTCATCAAAAACGAGTTCAATAGACCCTTCTACAGGGACGGTAACCATAGGGACACGAAGTTCCACGGGAGATGTGGTAGTGCCATTATGAGTTAGGGTAATTTTAATACCATAAGCCATGATAATTCTCCTTAAATATGAGAGTGTAGGTAGTTTATATCAAAGAGCATAGGTATAAATTGTATATTGTCTGACCACAAAAAAAGGAAAAAAGATGGACACCTTATTCGCATACGCAATTACCATTACGGTGGTAATTTTTCATTGGCTTTTATATACGGTATCAAGGGTGATAGTGCCCGGGCCTCAAAGGGATGACGAGGCTTACTTTGGCATCTTGTGGGTTGTCTTATGTTCTGTGTTATCTGTGTTATGCTATTTATATCCCGAAGTAATGAGTATAGGTGGGATGGCAGTATTGTCTATTGAGATAGTGGGGATGTTTTTAATTGTATTAATGAGACATTAAACGATAGCTTCTTTTACAAATCTAAAGAGTCTCTCTATTTCTTTGACCATCATATCCCAACTTCTGTTATCTGCTGGGATGATATTGTCTATTGCGATTGATAAGTTTTGAAGTTGATTGTGAATCTTCGGATGACTGTGCTTGGGGAAGACATCAAGTAGGTGGTGAGTACCTTCTTTTAATCTTTCGGGTTGAGTGTAGAAGATACAAGCATTTCTCAATTGAACCGCATCCTCGAAGTAGAAATAAAAGTCCTCAGACCAAATTTGCAATAAGTCATTAGCCCTAACTTCAAGGTGTTGAATGAGACTGCCATTAGCGAGTTTGAACATTCTCTGGAACCAGTTCTTTTTTGGTTCTTCTTGTTGTTGAGGTTTATCGACAAAGGGCTTGATGTTCTTAAGCTGTTGAACAACATTTAGGAGTCTTTGTAAGAGGGTGATATTGTTTTTAGCAATAGCTTGGAGTTCAGCAAGAGTAGCATCACATTGGTGGAACTTTTTGCTATTAAGGTCTGCTGACATCCTTTTGAGATAGGGGAGGGTGAGATTGAAGAGTTTAAGGGATTCATTATATAATTCTTCAACCCGAGATAAGGCTTTAAAATATTGGGGGTTAATTTGAAGACCACTATCTTTAATCTCTTGGACGATTTTTGAAACAATTTTATGAAATTCTACATAAACTTCGTTGATATCCTTGTGTAACATAGGATACTTGTTAATGCCTTCAGTCATCATCTGAATAGACTCATGAGTTTGTTTATTGGAGTAACTTTGAAGGAATGGTACGAAAAAGAGCTTAATCACATTATTAAATGCGGTTTTTTGGTCTTTAGTTAAGGGGCTATTTACTTGCCCTTGGATATTGGCTCTTTTAAGATAAAGACTAGCTACTCGGATAGCCATTTGTTGTTTTTTGGAAGACATTTTTTAAGCCCTTCTTTTGGTTTTATTAAAAGGGAGGGGTTTATAAAGGTATTACAAATCGAGCTTCTTGGCTACTTTATCTGCTACGGAGAATGTGAGCAAGATAAACATAATTACGGGGAGCTTTAAGGAAATATAGAGGATAATGCACATAAGTCCAAGAGCGAACCCCCCGACGAAAAGGAGAGCAAAAACGTCTTTGGGGAGTTCGGTTTCTTCGGATGAGATGGATAATACTATATACGCTAAATAAAGGATAGCATTTACTTCAAACAGACTCATTATCAACCTTTGGAAAGTGTAAAGTGGGGTTCTAATGGTGTTTTTGCTCTGAGAGGGAGATTTGCTACTTTCTTCTACAACATCATTACTTATAAAACATAACATTATCCCTCGAATAAAAGATTTAGTGATTTTCTTATCCCATGCTCATATAACGATATAGCTACATAGGAGTTTATACATGAGCTTAGATACCAAATACAGACCCCGAACCTATAAAGATATCCTCGGGCAAGACGGAAACGTCGCTTCCATGAAAGGTCTCGTCGCCAAAGGCGTCGGACGACACCAATCATACCTCATCTCTGGCGGTTACGGGTGCGGGAAAACCACCATCGGCCGCATCCTCGCAAGAGCACTTCTGTGCGATGCCCCGATCTCTGGCGAACCCTGCGATACCTGTGATAGTTGCCTTCTCATGCTCGAAGGGGGCAACCATGATGCCTTTGTAGAAGTTGACGCCGCCTCCAAGAGTGGCAAGGATGATGTTGAACGCATTTTGAACGACCTTGAGATTATGACCTTCTCAGGGAAGAAAAGAATTTACCTCTTCGATGAATCCCACCGTCTCAGTGAAGAAGCCAAGACTGCTTTGTTGAAGCCCATGGAGGATAATGAGTTTGGGTCACAAGATAAACGCTTGGTTTGTATCTTCTGTACAACAGAGCCATCCAAGATGAAAGAGACCATACGAAGTCGTTGTGTTATCTACACGATTAAGGAAACCCCAATGGATAAGATTGTGGGGAGGTTGAAAGAGGTATGCGATGCAGAAGGCTTTAAGTATGACCTGAAAGGTCTATTACTGATAGCGTTGCATAGCAAGGGGCATATTAGGGATTGTTTGAAGGCATTGGAGATGGTAGCCTTTTCGAGTGGGACTAACTCGGTGGAGGAGGGTGCGGTGAGGGAGTATTTGCAGGTGGAGAAGTATGAGTTGGTGTTAAAGATGATAGGGGCGGTGGAGGTGGGGGAGGCATTGAGGTATGCGAATGAGTTATTGGACAAAGTGCCTGTGGGGGAGGCATACAATTTGGTGAGTGAGGCGGGGACGATGTTGGTGAATAAATATTTGGGGGTGAGACAGCCAGATGCTTTATGGGAGGCGGGGTTGGTGATGGAGGTTATTAACAACAATTCGATAGACGAGTTGTTGAATGGGTTTAGGAGATTTGCAGAGAGGGTTTTGAGAGGGGCGACAAATGCGATGTTTTTAACGGATGTTTTAGGTTGGAAATATGGCATAGGTGGTAGTATGATGATAACAGAAAAAAAGGATGATGATTTAGAGTCCTTTGCGAAACTTGTCAATCAGCTTAAAGAGTCAGCCACTAATGAAAATGTCACAACCCAAAAGCCCGTTAAATTGGGTGGTAATTGAGATAACGAGTAGAGGGGAAGAAGATGCTAAGATGGGGGTACTTTCTCGGGTATTAGAGAGAGTAGGTAACTTTGACCCCGCTGACATCTACATCCCCATAATGAATGTCGGGTCAAAGAACCCGACATTTTTAATGGAAGGGTATGTTTTTATAAAGTCGGGGTATCCTGCGAGTAATTATTATCGGTTAAAGAATTTGCCCCAGATAGAACAGATACTAACGGAGTTTGATGACCGGTCAGCGATGATAGGTCGTGGGGTGATAAGTGATGAGGATTTAAAGGACATGGTAAAGAAAGCCACCAAGATGGGTGGGACATATAAAGTTGGGGACAAGGTGCAGATAAAGAATGGGGAGTTATCTGGATTTGAGGCAGAAATATTGGATATAATAAAGCCGGGGGCGGAGGATGAAGTAAATTGGTTGGAGTCGTTAGGTATTACATTGACACGAGACCAGATAAGGTCTATAAAAGTAAAATATATAAACAAGCAGATAATGGACGGGCTTCCTCCTGTAAAAAAAGTGAGCCGCACGCCTCCACTAGAAGTTGGGGTTGTATATTATTCCATATATATTAAGCTACGATCTGCTGAAATTATCACCTTGATAGACAACTTTTCCCTAGAAGGATAAAGACCCATGGATGCACACCTCATAGAAAGCATGTTCTCGGAAGATTTTTCTCTTGGTAATCTAGCCCCTACCCTTAGGGAATTAGATGAATTAGACAGAGAAAAAGTAAACCTCATCTTTGAGTATATGGCAAGGATTTGCCCAAGAGAAGCTGATATAGTAGAACTGCATGTCCTGAGAGGAGTCTCTCAAGGGACATTGGCAAAAATCTTTGGATTTACTCAACCTAACATACACTATCGTGTGCGTAGGGGTTTGGATAGAATTAAGACTTTATTACAGATACCTTTGTATGATGAGGAGTTCTTAGAAGAAGCTTTGGAGGGTTTATTTAAAGACCCGAAGGATGCTGAAGTAATGACCAAGCTCTATTTATGGAGCAGTCAGTCTAAGGTTGCTCGTATGGTAAACGAGTCCCAAGGTAAAATTCGGTATAGATTTATCCGGTGTTTAAAGGTCTTGGCAAGTAATCCTGAATTAGAGGAGTTGCATCAAGCCTTTAAGATGATAGGTGAGAATCTTTCCTTACTTCGGGGTGTAAAAAAAGAAGAGGATGAGATTAAGGTGATTTTATGAGTGACGAGAACAAGGTGATAGTGCCAAAGAACTTGGTTGATACATGGCTTAAAGGTCATGCCACTCAAGAATATTCCATCACGGTGCATCCCAATAATAGACCTTTTACTGAACGGTTTATAAGATACCTTACTGATAGCAAGTGGAAAATAACCCAAAAAGAGGGCAAGATTGTCATCACCGATACGGATGCCCTCAAACTAGCCCAACTTGTTGTCACCCTTACCCGTTTAGGATATTTCGTGGAGGATTAATATGGATATCGAAAACACCTCATTAGACTGTTCCGTTCATACACCCGAAGGTGTATTCTACTTCAGAGTAAGTCAAGACCCTGCGGGTCGCACTTCCGTTTCTGACCTCAGAAGAGGCTCTACTTATTGGACTGCTGCTTACCCCTATGAAGTCCACCAAGCTATTACTGAAGCCATCAACCGTTTGGAGAACCTTATGGCAAACACATCAAAAATTAACGGCGTCGTCTCTCTTGATGACCAGAGCACAGGGGCTGTCCTCTTTAATAAGGTCTTGGCTAACACCTCATATCAAGTGGTGTTTAGCATTGATGATTTTATCCCCATTATTGTCACTGACAAAACCACTACAGGGTTTACCTTTGAATTAGCCACCTCATATACGGGTTTGGTTAGATATGATGTTATATACTAAAATTTAGACTCACCTTTAAGCATTGCCCTGACTTTAAAGATATCTTCCATAGTAATTTCTTCTTCGGGTTGTTTTTCTAGGATTTGTTTAGCCTTCTTCTTTAGGTAGGCACTTGAGTAGTCTTGCTTTTTCCCCCGCCCTCTATATGAGGTAACACAGCTATTACAAACCCCCCCATTACGAGTAGTCCAACGAATAGCGTTACCCAAAGAAAAGTTGGACTTTTCTCCACAGATAGTACATAGGTTGTATGTAGGGGCTTTTGGGTCAATTGTTTCTGCAAGCTGTTGCATGAAGGGTTTTCTAGGCATATCTATATCTTTCTTTTGTAATTATCTAATACAGTACTCATATAAGTATATAACCATACTAACTTCTTTATATGTCACCTTGTCTTAGCACTACGACACGGGGTTATGATATGAGACATAAGTTAGCGAGAATAATAGAACTTTTTAAGAACCACACGGACTTTTTTAAACCTACGGAAGGGGATAAAAATGACAACAGAAAAACAACTGACAGTGATAGACCTAACCGAGAAGGAGATGCACGGGCTAGTGAGGACTTACCTAAGGGACAGGGGGAGGAAGGTAAAGGATTATGATGATTTTGTTCAAGATGTGTGGGTCTTTATCCTAACAAGCAAAAAGAAAGACCATTGCTTTGATGATAGAAACCACCTAAAGAATTGGGTTAAGTGCATGATTGATTGGCATTACCGAACCGTAGTCCGTAACTTTATGCAAGGTAAAACTCTACAAACCACCGAAATTACTGAAGCCCTCGAAAACACAAAACCAGCACCCGATAAAGATACTCTATGGGATATTGAGTATTATGTAGAGAAACACCTAACCCCTAGACACAAAACCCTCTTCCAACTATCGCTGCAAGGTGCTACCTTGCATGAGATGGGGGAAGTAATTGGAGCATCAGCTCAAAGAGCTCATGTGAACCTAGAGGAAATGCACAGCAAACTAAAAAGAGCCTTTGGTAACGAACAGAGATTAGTATGACAAAAGAAGATGCCCTAGGAATGGTAGCCATTCATGGTAGCCTTATCCAAAACCTAACCGATGATTTTAAAGCCGACCCTGAGGTTGTTCTCAAAGCCCTAGCTAACTCCTCTGCTATCGGGGATGTTGTCCTTTATGTCCCTAGAAAAGTCCTAATGGAAGACCAAGTGGCAAAGGCAGTCTTGAACATGGTAGTCGCTGAAAGCGATGACCCCTTTCGGGACATTAATATCTTCTTAGGGAATGACCTTGGGGATAGCTTAATATATCGGAGGTTTTTTATGCTGGGGGTACTTAAGGAATGCAGTAAGTCTTTTATGTAGGCATCCTTTGTTAGTTAAAACAAAGGATACAATGATGCTATATTTTGCCTATGGTTGTAGAACCAAGCCTGAAAGAATGTTAGAAGAATGCCCTAATGCCAAACCCGTGGGTATCCATAAAATTGATGGGTTTAGGTTAGTCTTTGAGGGGACAGCTAGTGGTTATGGTTATAAAGGGGTTGCCAATATTAAAAGAGACCCCAATAGCTCCGTCTGGGGTGTTATGTGGGAAGTATCCGAGGATGAACTCCCAGCATTAGATGCTGATGAGGGCGTTGGGTCAGAATACGATATTGAAATCCATAGTGATTATGAACGGGTTTACTTTAAACTCCCCGATGGACGACCCTTTTTCCTTTACTACCTAGTCCACCCCCATGTCCCGAATAGACCTAGCATGGAATACTACATGGATATACTAGAGGGCTATGAACATTTTGGAATAGATACCACCCAAGTTAAACAGGCATA
>Ga0214921_10004481_pt1 | contig 20518 bp, 18 predicted proteins | sample LL1505_MetaG_FD_177992 | JGI IMG/M metagenome (GOLD analysis project Ga0214921, IMG submission 177992) | Freshwater microbial communities from Lake Lanier, Atlanta, Georgia, United States - LL-1505 | ecosystem: Environmental > Aquatic > Freshwater > Lake | place: USA: Georgia | collected...
AAGTCAAATTAGTTAATTATATGATTTTCAAAGGTATTCAAATAAACTGAAACTTATGCATTGAACCAATCTTGTTTGGAAAGGTATTCAGCAATTTGAACGGCATTGGTTGCTGCCCCTTTTCTCAAATTGTCTGCCACAATCCATAAATTCAATCCATTTGCAATTGTTTCATCCCTTCTAATTCTACCCACAAAAACCTCATCTTTTTCATGAGAAATCAAGGGCATTGGATAGATTGAATTTTCTGGTTCGTCCATTACTGTTATGCCCTCTGTTTGATTAAGTATGCTCATCACATCAGCCAATTCAAAGGCTTTTAAAAATTCGATGTTTACACTTTCACTGTGTCCTCCAACTGTTGGTATTCTTACGCAAGTAGCAGTTAAAGCAATACCATCATCTTGCATTATTTTTTTTGTTTCGTTCACCATTTTCATTTCTTCTTTGGTGTACGTATTGGGCATAAAAACATCAATCTGAGGAATTGCATTTTGGTCTATGGGATAAGCATAAGCCATTTCTCCTTTGATGCCCTTTCTTTCGTTTTCCATTTGCTGAACAGCTTTAATGCCCGTACCAGTTACACTTTGGTAAGTACTTACCACTATACGTTTGATTTGGTATTGCTTGTGTAATGGATATAGTGCCAAGACCATTTGTATGGTGGAACAATTTGGATTGGCAATGATTTTGTCATTTTTACCAAGCAACTTTGCATTGATTTCAGGGACAATGAGTTTTTTATCTGGGTCCATACGCCATGCAGAGGAATTGTCAATGACGTAGCAGCCTACAGCCGCAAATTTTGGCGCCCATTCCAATGAAGTTGAACCACCAGCAGAAAACAAAGCTATTTGAGGTTTTAGATCAATGGCAGTTTGCATTCCAACTACAGGAATTTGTTTTCCTTTGAATGCTATTGTTTTACCTACAGACTTCTCTGAGGCTACAGGAATAAGTGTATCAACAGGAAAATTTCTTACTTCAAGCAAATTTAACATGACCTTGCCTACCAATCCGGTAGCACCAACAACTGCAACTTTCATTCTTTTTTTTCTGTAAAATTAAGGCATCTGATTCAAAGTTTAAACAAATCATCAAAGCCATTGTAACTTCTATGTAAAATGAATAGAAAATGACATTCATCCACAGAATTTTAATGGTTTTACTTTTGGTCAACATCCAACCAATTATGGCTATTTCTCAGGTTTATGAGCATTTTAACCAAGACCTCAGCCATTTGAAAAATGCTTGGAAATTTTCAGATTCTAGCTTTTGGGTAAACCCTAAAAATCAATTGCAATCAAAAGTGACTAGTAAAAAATATACAGCTATTTATGCGAGTTTGCCTGTACAAAAATTCGACTCAATTATAGAATGGGATGCTTTTGTTTCTTTCGATTTCAATCCAAGTACTCAAAATTATGTTCGCTTTTACTTGTATGCAGATTCTATCGATTTCAATAGTTCTGGTAATGCATTGTTCATACAATTTGGAGGAATCAATGGTACAGACGATTTGATTGAATTGGTTAAACAACAAGGCAACTCCAAACAAATACTCGCTTCAAGTAGTCCAGGTTTTTTAAAACAAAATGCAGCTGCTTTTAATTTCAAATGTTTGATGGATTCAGTTGGCTATTTGCATATGCAAATTGATACAAATCTGAAAGACAGTTTTATAGAATTGTCAAAGATTACAAGCCCAATTCTACCACTTCAATTTTATACTGGCTTTTGGTTTAAATTCACATCAAGTCATGCCAATGCATTGGTACTAGATGATTGTTATTTTGGCAAAGCTTTTCAATCCAAATTCCCCTTGAAATTAACTTCTTACAATCCAAGCTCCGACTCTAGTTTACAATTCACCTTTAACCAAGCAATTGATACCAGTCAATTAAAATCCTATTTTCAAAGCACAATTCAAGAGGAGTTTAGGTGTTTTTATAACGCATCATTTGATACCCTTACAATGGTTTTCAATACCAATTTAAAACAGTATCATGCCTACGAAATTTGTTTATCAGGTTTACATACCCAAGAAGGTTTAACATGTAATGATACTTGTTTTAAAATAGTGAATCATCAAATTACAAAAGGGGATATCCGTATCACTGAACTTATGGTAGACCCAGATCCAGTCATTGGTTTGCCCGAAGCTGAATACATTGAAATTTTCAATAACAGTTCATTTGTTTTGAATTTAGATAGTCTGTTCATAAGTGACAAGCAAACGAGTGCCAAATTGCCTTCTTATTTTATTAAACCAAATGAATTTGTGCTGATTTGTGCTTGTAAAGATTCATCACTTTTCCCTTCAATCTCCAAAATATGTGTTGGTAGTTTACCAAGTTTAAATAACAGCGCTGATACCATTTTGGTGCTCAATAGAAATCAAATTATACTAGATGAAGTTGCGTATCAATCTTCTTGGTATCACTCCAATCCTATTCCTAGTGGTGGAAGAAGTTTGTGTTTGACAAACGTAAACAGTGATTGCCCTGCTGTAGAAAATTGGTATGCATCAGCAGATACTTCTGGTGGAAGCCCAGGAAAATCTGGACTACTTTGGAATACGAATCAAGATTCAGTTCAGTTAAAATTACTGTCATTTTCAGCAATAAGTGATCAAGCTTTTCAAGCTGTTTTTAATAAGTACTTGTCAAACATTCATTTGCAGGTAAATGGAATTGACATGCCCACAGATGGCCCTGTAAATGCTTTAGATACTTTTATTTTCAAAATGCCCATCATGTATTTGAATCAAAAATTTACCATTCATTTTTATGCAACTTGTGCTTGTAATCAAAACTGTATAGATACCCTTTTTGAATACAATTATATCCCCTTACTTCAGGCAAAGTACAATCAATTGCTTTTTTCTGAAATCTGCTTTGACCCTAAACCTGGCAATCAAGTTCCTGCTTTCATTGAATTATACAATGCAAGCAATGGACGTATCAATTTGAAAGACTATAAACTATGCAATGGCAATACCTGTATTCAATTGCCTGCATATGAACTTTTCCCCGATGCTTACCTTGCTATTTCTAAAACAGGCATAGCTGAATCAGCCAATCAATTCATCCTTCCAAATTTATTTCCGTTTTATTTAACAGATACTTTGTGCATTCGAAACAATGCTAATTTTTTAGTGAATTATTTACCCTATAGTCAAAAATTTTACCACGATTTGTATAAGCAAACAGCTAAAGGTTGGTCTGTTGAAAATGTGAATCCTAATTTGCCATGTATGTCTGAATTCAATTGGCATGCTTGTAATGATGCCAAACAACATACTGCAGGCATGCCCAATAGCATTCAAACAAAAACAATTGATACAATTCCAGCAAAATTGATAAAGCTTTATTTACCCAATGAACAACAAATACAATTAGATTTCAATGAAGCCATAGATTCTACAGCAATAGCAACCAATTACCAATTGACCCTTAGTGGACATCAGCTGCAATGGCACTATACAAATTCAAATCAAAGTCTGCTTTTGCAAATCAGTCCACCACTAAAAAACAATGAAACATATACTTTACAAGTCCAACAAATCAAAGATTGTGCAGGCAATGGCATGCCCTTTCAGTTTCATAATTTTTCATTACCTGCTCCCATAGATTCAGGAAATTTGCTTATCAATGAAATATTGTTTGATCCGGTTTCAACGGGGGATGATTTTATAGAGCTCTATAATAACAGTCCTCATTATCTTGATTTAAAATCTTTGTATTTTTCATTTTCAACGAGTGAAACTGCTCCAGTTAATGCAGTTTGCACATTTGCGCCTACAGGTTATTTACTGCCTCCTTTCGATTATGTCATAGTGACGCCTTCAGACCAAAATTTGATTTATCCGCAAACAAATACCAACAAACAAATTCTTGTCAATTTACCCAACTTGTCGAATGAAGGCGGGTATTTGAGACTAAAAACAGCACATCAAATACAATTAGATGCAGTATCTTATTCCCCTCAAATGCATTTTAAATTATTGCCAAGTTTTGAAGGAGTTAGCTTAGAAAGAATTTCTTCAGACTTGCCTGGTACTTTCTCTGAAAATTGGCATTCGGCATCAGCGCAATACCATTATGCAACACCCACTCAAGTGAATTCAATGCAATTAAAAACAACAAACGCTTCAAATTCATTGCAAATTGAACCAAGTGTGTTTTCTCCGGATGAAGATGCTTTTGAAGATGTATTGAAAATACAATACCAATTTTCAAATGTATCAAATTTTAGTGCTTTGAATATTTATGATTTGCAGGGTATACTCATTAAAAATTTAGCTGTTCAATATTGGGGAGCTGATCATGGGTTTTGGATCTGGGATGGATTGAACATGGAGGGCATGCCAGTTCCAGAAGGCTTTTATGTTGTTAAGTTAGACGTTTTTACACCAGAAGGACGCGTTGAAAGTTTTAGAAAAACAGTCGTTTTGACAAGAAGAGAAAGGAATTAAATCTTAGGTTTAAACCACAATTTGAAAACTTGTAGGGCAAATACAACTAAACAAATTCCATGTAACAATGAAGCATATTTGGTATAAAAACTAAGGTATGAACTCATGCTTACTTTTGCTTCAATTGCACAGGGTTCCCACCATTTAGTTTGTTGCGTAATTTCTCCTTCATCTGATATAAATCCGCTAATACCAGTATTCGCACACCTTACAATGGGTGTTCTGTTTTCTATGGCTCTTAATTTTGCATAGCTCAAATGTTGTTTATACCCTGGCGTATTTCCCCACCAAGCATCATTGGTTACAATACAAAATAGATCCGCTCCTTTGTTTTTATAAGAACTGACGAAATCTGGAAATACACTTTCATAACAAATAATTGGTGCTATTTTTAAATGGTGTTTAGATTCAAATACTTTAGATTCACCATCTGATCCTAAACTACCTGCTGTACCCCCTAAATCAATGGCCATTTTCTCTAAAAAACCAAACACTTTTGGGTAGGGCATTTTTTCTACACCTGGAACCATTTTGTTTTTGTGGTAAATTTGAATAGCAGAACCTGGTTGTATAAATAGTGCGGTATTGTAAGCATCAATATATTGTTGAATACTTGGATAAAAACGAGCTGTTATTGGAATATTTATTTGGTCTTTTGGGTATGTTTTATAAGTATCTGCACCAGTTAGTAAATTGATACCTGGGTGTTTTTCTAAGAACGAATTACAGGTTAGAATGGGTGTCTCATTTTCTAATTCTTGTTCATGTAAACCGCCAACCAAAGCTGTTTCAGGAAATACCACCAATTGGGTTTGAGGATTGATTTTAGTACCTGCTAATTCAATCATTTTTTCTAATTGAGTAGCGTATGTTTCAGCCTTGAATTTTTCGGTATAGGGGTCAATATTGGGTTGTACTACCAATGTATTGACAGTTTTACTAGGGTATGTTTTTTTATATTCCTTAAAAGAATCGAGTACAAAATAAGAACCAAGAAATGGACAAAATATCCAAATGAAAATTATATTAAACAGTTTCAATTCTTTGCCAACAAAATTCCCATTTAAGTAGTTTACTATCCAATTAAAAAGTTTGATATTGATGGTTAAAATCAAAAAGCTACCACCCAAAACCCCTGTATATTCATACCATTGAACCCCTTGAGTGAAATTGCTGAATACATTACCAAGTATCAGCCAAGGAAACGCCAAGTCCCAATTAAATTGTAAAATTTCTATGGCTATCCATGAAAAGATAAAAAGATTGTAATTGGGTTTTCCATTTCTATAGGCAGAAAGATTCAGTAAATAAAATGGAATTACCATTGGAATACTGTTAATGATGATTGCCGCAATTGCGCCTCCTTCACTGGCATTCCAAATCCACCAAATGCAACCCGTATTCCATAAAATAAAAGTCAAGCTACTGAAAAGTATGAGGTTCATGGAGTTGCTATTGCTGGATTCTCTGCTTTCTTTTTCTAGTAGCAACAATGGAACAAATCCAAAAAAGGACAAAGGGAAAAAACCGATTGGTTCAAAAGAAAGTATCAAAAGCAATGCGCTTAAGACACTGTATGCTAAAAACCGTAGTTTTCTATTTTTGATGACCGATAACAAGTACAAATTCTCCTTTTATTGGTTTGTTTAAAAAATAATCCAAGACAGATTTACAAGTTCCATTGACAGTTTCTTCAAACATCTTCGTAAGTTCTCTGCTTACAGATATGGGCCTATCTTCTCCTAAAAATTCAACCAGTTGTTGCAATGTTTTAAGTAAGCGGTGTGGGCTCTCATAAATAATACAAGTTCTAGGTTCAAGGGCTAAATTTTTCAAGGCTGTTTGTCGTCCTTTTTTTTCTGGAAGAAATCCTAAAAAACTGAACTCATCACAAGGAAAGCCACTTTTTACCAATGCAGGAACAAATGCAGTTGGGCCGGGTAAGCAATCTATTTCTATTTGGTTTTCTTGACAGGCTCTAGCCAATAAAAATCCAGGGTCACTGATGCCAGGTGTTCCGGCGTCACTCACTTGTGCGAGTGTTTTCCCAGCTTTTAAGTCCTCAATGATTTGTTGAATAAACTTGTGTTCGTTGTGTGCATGGTAAGGCTTCAAGGGCTTTGTAATCTGATAATGTGAAAGCAATTTGCCAGTTTGCCTGGTATCCTCGGCCAATATATAGTCTACTTCTTTTAGAATTCTAAGCGCCCGGAGTGTGATATCCTCTAAGTTTCCAATAGGAGTTGGTACCAAATATAGCTTTCCAGAATGCATCATAAATACAAATTAAGCAGCTTTATTGTAAATTTTATAAATTGCATTCATTATATCATCTATACAAATCTTAAAATGAATCGTATTTACAAAAGATTGGAGGTTTATGTTTTGTATTTTTATGAATACCTAAGGTATGCGGAATTTGCATCCTTGTATCAGGCATTTGTATTTATATTTACGGGTAAAACATCTGCCAAACAAAAGGTCGTAAGATCGAGCATGGGTCAATTTTTAGTGAGAGCCGAAACCCTCGACTTTCAGTATATCAACTATGCGTATGAGATTGATATCAAACGGTTTTTAATGCATGAAAAGTTTGATGTATTTATGGACATTGGGGCTTGTTTAGGAGAATATTCAATTTGGTTGGGCAAGAATGGAATCAAATGCCTTGCATTTGAGCCTGTTGTAGATAGCTTTCGAATGATAGAACACAATATTCAACTCAACAAAGTGTCTGAAAAGGTGAAAGCCTTTAACTACGGATTAGGAAAGCAAAATACCATTGCCAACTTTAAAATTAACCATACCAATCCTGGAGCAAGTAAAAGAGTAGCTGAAAAAGATTCGAATACATTTGAACTTCAAATCTTCAAATTAGATGATGTTTATGAGCAATTTGAAATCAAACAAAACGACAGAATTGCTATTAAAATTGATGTAGAAGGAATGGAAGTAGAAATGTTAGAAGGTGCTCAAAAATTCATCAATCATTTTCCCAATGTGGTTTTGATTATTGAAGAAAAATTATCAGGTGCAGGTGAAATTCAACAAGTTTTAAATCAAATCGGAAGGTTTGAATTTGGCAGTATTGACCAGTTCAATATTTATGCAAGGAAATTGGCTTAAAGCTCTTCTTTTTTGTTTTTTTCTTTGAACCAATTTCTGAGGATAGGTACCGAAGTTACCAAAATAAATCCGATCACAATCCAATCTAGGTAATGCTGTGCATCAGGGAAAAATTTTGCAGTAAAATAGCCTCCTGATACAATACTCAAAGGCCAAAGAATGGCCCCCATCATATTGTACATACTAAACACAAAAGGATTTACTTTTACTACGCCAGCTAAAATTGGTGCAAAGGTTCTAACAATAGGCAGAAACCTTCCCATTACCAAAGCCAAACCACCAAAACGCTTGTAAAACGCTTCAGCGGTCACAATGTATTTCTTTTTGTAAAATAATGTATCAGGCTTGTTGTACAATGCTTGTCCTGTTTTGATACCAAATAAATAACCTGCATAATAACCAAGCAAAGCGGCAACACTAATTCCTGCAATCAATTCAGTCAGAGGAATATTGAGAATTTTCAGATAACAGAGTAAACCAGCAGTAAACAACAGCGAATCTCCAGGTAAAAAGAAACCAAAAAATATTCCGTTTTCTAAGAACACAATTGAAAGGAGCAAAAATTTGCCTCCAGAGCGAATAAGTTCTTCAGGTTTGAAAATGTCCCAGATACTGTCCAATTTTAGCAGAATATAATGCTACGATTTAGGCAGATTTTTCGGTTTAAACAAATTATGCTTATTTAAACCCAATTGAATTTTTCCCTTGTTCTACTTTTTCTGCCTTTAAAAGAACTTCCTCTTTCATTTCTAATTTGTAGGCATCCATTTTGTCTGCCAAACTGTTTTGAGCGACCCCTAAAATTTGAACGGCCAATAAACCAGCATTTTTAGCATTGTTAATGGCCACAGTAGCTACTGGAACTCCTCCAGGCATTTGCACAATTGAAAGCAAGGAGTCTAATCCCGATAGCGTTTTTAATTGCACAGGAACCCCAATCACAGGTAAACTGGTACAAGCGGCAACCATTCCAGGTAAATGTGCAGCCCCACCTGCTCCCGCAATAATTACTTTTATACCTCTCTCTCTAGCTGTTCGAGCATATTCAAACATTCTTTCAGGGGTTCTATGGGCTGAAACCACCGTGATTTCATAGTCAATTCCAAACGCTTTAAGAACAACTGCGGCCTCATGCATGACATCTAAGTCACTATCAGAGCCCATGATAATACCAACCTCTTTCATGAATGTAGTTATGTTATGATAAAGAAAGATTAAGCTTCTTCTTCTTCGGTTCTTTCAATACCCTCCATCAAATCTCTGATTTCTCTGAGCTCTTCTTGGTTGTATTTATTGCCATAATCAGCAAGTAAATCTAAAAGGTATTCTAAGTTGGCACGGCTGTCATCTTCTTCTAAAAACAAAAAACTATAGCTGCCATTGTTTTCAATATCCTCATAGGCTAAACGAATCATTTTTACCAATCCTGGCTCTTTCAAATGCTCAATGAAATAGGTTCTTAATTCTTTTAATGAATCAATCGCATTTGATTGGTCTTCTTTGCTGTTGCTAAGTTCTTTTTTAATTTTTGAAATAATTTCTTTCATCTGTTTGGAATTATACGCTGCGAAATTAAGTTTTTTGTAGGCTTAAAAGGAATAATATTTAAAAATATGAAAAATGGACTTGTTTCTATTCTTTAATTGGGAATTGCCAATGTGTTTATGAATAGGGCTTGATGGGGATTTGCAGTTTCAAAAATGGGGTCAAACAAGAACCAATAGTTTGGCAGTTATTGAGTTAATTGTTTGGTTCATTGGCCACATCGAGTAGGCATTTCAAGTTCCTGCGAACAAGCTTGGATATCTGAATAAGGGGAGCTTTACATTAGGCTTCGTCTTCAAAAAAAGATTCCTGCTTATACACCTCATCTGCTTCCTGTTGATACTTTTGGTGCTTGGATTATTTTCAGAAAATAAATAAAAAAACCCGTTTCCGGGTTTTAATGTTTTATGCTCCAATTAATGATTTATAAGCTTCAACGCTCATCAAACCACTTATTTCATCAGGATTACTCATTTTTACTTTGATCATCCAGCCATTTTCGTAAGGCTCGCTGTTTACCAATTCAGGAGAGCCATCTAAAGCAGGATTTAATTCTAAAACTTCACCTGAAACTGGCATGAACAAATCACTTACTGTTTTAACAGCCTCAACTGTTCCAAAAACTTCGTGTTGACCAACTGTTTTACCCTTGCTATCAATATCAACATAAACAATATCACCCAATTCTTTTTGAGCAAAATCAGTAATTCCAATAACAGCATGATCACCTTCAACACGAACCCATTCGTGGTCTTTGGTGTAATGTAAATTTTCAGGTAAGTTCATTTTAAATTAAATTATTTGTGCGCAATTTAAGCGTTATCAAGCAATAAAAAAATGAGTAATCGAAAGCTTATTTTTTGCTCAATTGCGCCTCCATAATAGTTATTGGAAGAAGCAAGCAAGTAAATGCATAAATGAAATCCTCAGCTGGAATTGTTACAAAGCGCCAACCAATTATTTGTTCAGCACTATACCAAACAATGGGTTCAGGGGTTGTTGCACCCGTTAAAATTCCATTGATAATGGCAAAAGGAATCAAATGAACCCAATACGCCATCCAGAAATAGGGCAAATAATTTTTTTTGGCTATGAACATGTGAAAAACTAACAATACCAATGCCACACTGGCATTTACCAAAGTGTACAATCGCTCATTATAGCATACAATTGCAGCTATCAATACAAGCAAAGCAAAGTAATTTAATATGTGTGCTGTTTTTTGAGACCAAGGCTTTGCGATGTATGCTTTCAAGCAAGCGTATATAAATACACTGGCATAAGGCACAACAATAAAAAACAAATACTCTTCAATGGGCAATTCAAAAAGCCTGAAAGTAGAGGAATAGCTTGGGTTAAAGCCCCAAACTTTGTTGATTGCAAACCAAGTGTCCCATAGAAGAAATAAAACCGCATTGCCACCTATTCCATAAAACAAAGCCTTCCATTGTTTGTAAAAAGCCACTTTCTTGTCGAATGACAATGCAAGGGGTCCAACAAAGGAAAACAACATGAGCCAGCCGTAAAGGGTCATTTAATTGGTACTATTTGGGTTTTTCCAATACTTAAGCGGCACAATGAGCATCCCAAAATTTTCTCCTTTTTCTTTCTGTAAGTGTTTATGGTGCATTTTATGCGCCCTTCTGATGGCTTTGATGTAACGGTTGTTCAAATGGGTAAAATATTTAAATCGTTGGTGAATGATAATTTCATGAACAATAAAATAGGCAAAACCATACAAAGAAATACCAATACCAATATAAAATCTAAAATCGTCGAACATGCTTCCAGTGATGTAACAATAAGCACTTGGAATTGCAAAAATCAAGAAAAAGCTATCGTTTTTTTCGAAGAAACCTGGTTCAACCTGATGATGGTCTTTGTGTAAATACCAAAGAAAGCCATGCATAACAAATTTATGGGTGAACCATGCAACAAATTCCATTGCAAGGAAAGTAGCAAGTACTATGGATAAATTGAACATATAATGATAACCTAATTGCTTGAAAAAAGTTTCTTGTTTTAAAAATACAGGCTGATGAAAAAAACCAATTGAAAACAATACAAATAAAGCGCATATTTACTTTTATCATGCAATTGGTGTTGAACAATCCAATAACAAAACATCAGCCCAAAGAAAAACCAAGCGGTATAATTTTGAATAGGAATGCTCCCATTTTCCCATTCCCAGAACCCCAATGTAGGGGCAAGTGGTTCAATAAACAAATCGGTTAAAACCATCAACAAACCCCCAATTATTGCTGCAATCAATTGATTTAGTTTGATTTTAAAATAAGTTGCTAGCCCATGCACCAAGCCAATACTAGAAAAACTCACCAAAACCCAGTTCACACCAATTAGAAGAGGGGTATTTGCAATTTTAGGTCCGAGGTTTTCTAAGTAGGTATACTTGCCGAAAATTGCTCCAGTTTTTACACCCATCATTTCCAATAAAAAACCAGCCCCCATCAGTATCAACAACTGTATGGCAAAAAAGAAATTTTTAGCTTTAAAGCTGTATATGAACAATGCAAAATTTAACAGCAAGTGAAAAGGCGTTAGCTGCGCAAAGGCCGGATTGATTTGAATACCAACAGCACCTACCAAATAGAATACCAAGGAAATACCTATGCTTAATTTTAAAGGATGATGAAAGGTATCTCTGATTTCATGCCACATGCTTAGTTTATTTTTGATTTAGGTGCATTTTTCAAGTTTTGAAATGAAGTCAGAGACATAGCAACTGAACCAATAAATATTTCTGATTCTACTTTCAAAACCATGTGGTTGTCATCGTCACTTACCCATATGGTAAGGGCATCTTCTGATTTGAACAAGTCGCCAGTTTTAACCTGAGGTCTAATTTTGATGGCATTGAATTTTCCAGCATCAACTTTCACTTTTTCTCTACCTAGAAATTTGATGCTGTAATTGTAAACCTTACCGTCCATATAAAATTCGGTTGGATAGGTGTCCCCAATTTTTGCATTGCTCACATCCCATAACCTCGACCAATAATAAACAGAAACTAAATCTTGAACTTGGTTAGGAGCATCTGTGATATTGCCTTTTTTTGTATTGATTCTTCTATTTTCATGATCAAATAACGCAAAATCAGAATCGCGGTATTTCCCTTCTTCAATTTTCTTGGTGTATTTAAGAGGGACCATCGCATCCACATCCAAAAAACTTTCATAATCATTTCTAACCTTGTTGTAAAGTGCGTCTATGGTTCTAGAAGACCTTGCAGAACACTTGATGTTCATGGTTTTTTTGCCATTCAACACAACAGGTTCAGGCATTATTTCTAAGCTTGCATACCCTGCATTGAATGGACCATAGTGCATTCTGTATTCTAATTTTTCGCCATACCCAAATGCTGGATTGTTCAATTTGGAAATGACATTTTTCTCATCAGCTTTTTTCTTTGGCATTTCTGCATTTGAAAAAATGGTGATGCTACACAAGCAAAGCGTAAAAAGAAACGATGTGACTGAGGTTTTCATAATGTTGAATGCTTTGCAAATGCTATACCAAAATTGTGTTTGCAATTGAATTTCTGCTAAAGGTCAAATTTAATGCCTTGTGCAAGAGGTAATTCTTTTCCGTAATTGATGGTATTGGTTTGCCTGCGCATGTATACTTTCCAAGCATCGCTTCCACTTTCTCTACCTCCGCCAGTTTCTTTCTCTCCACCAAAAGCCCCGCCAATTTCAGCTCCGCTGGTTCCAATGTTTACGTTTGCAATGCCACAATCACTCCCCCAAGCACTTAGAAATTGTTCAGCTTCTTGAATGTTTTGGGTAAAAATACTAGAACTCAATCCTTGCTTCACCTTGTTTTGCATAGCAATAGCATCGTCTAAATTCTTGTACTTCATGAGGTATAAAATAGGCGCAAACGTTTCAGCTTGAACAATTGCAAAATGGTTTTCAGCCTCACAAATTGCTGGCTTCACATAACAACCACTTTCAAAACCAGGTCCTTGCATTGTTTCACCACCATAAATCACTTGTCCGCCCTGCGCTTTCAAAGATTGAATTGCATCACTAAAGGCATTTACAGCAGCTTTATCAATCAATGGACCCACTAAATTTCCAGTCAATGGATTGCCAATACTCAATTGCGAATAGGCCTTTACCAATTTTTGTTTTACCGTTTCATAAATGCTATCATGTACAATTAACCTGCGAGTAGTGGTACATCTTTGTCCAGCCGTTCCCACTGCGCCAAATACTACGCCAATCATTGCCAAGTCTAAGTTTGCATTTTCCGATAAAATAATCGCATTGTTTCCACCAAGCTCTAACAAAGCTTTTCCGAATCTTTGTGCTAGGGCAGTACCAACTGCTCTTCCCATTCTTGTTGAGCCAGTAGCAGATACCAAAGGAATACGCTCATCATGGCTCATCCATTCTCCAACATCTGCCTTGCCGTTGATTAAGCAAAAAATACCCTCAGGTAAATTGTTTTCCTTTAAAACTTGGGTCATTAAATTTTGACAAGCCAATGCAGACAAAGGCGTTTTTTCCGAAGGTTTCCACACACAAACATCACCACAAACTGCTGCAATCATACTGTTCCAGCTCCAAACTGCCACTGGAAAATTAAATGCAGAGATAATACCTACTATTCCAAGTGCATGGTACTGCTCGTACATTCTATGGTTAGGTCTTTCACTGTGCATGGTTAAACCGTTTAACTGACGGCTTAATCCAACAGCTAAATCACAGATATCAATCATTTCTTGCACTTCTCCTAAGCCTTCTTGCAAGCTTTTACCCATTTCATAACTCACCAATTTCCCCAAGGCGTCTTTATGTATCCTGAGTACATTTCCATATTGTCTTACAATTTCACCTCTTTTAGGTGCTGGAATTTTTCTCCAAACTTCAAATGCACTTTGAGCTGTGGCAATTACTTGCTCATATTCTTCTTTTGTAGTTAGGCTAATACTTGCAATTGTTTTTCCATCTACAGGACTGCTTATTTCAATGGTTTCTGCATTTTCTGCAGTATAATAATTTTGTCCAGTTGAAGTGCCTTTGTTTAGTTTATTGATTCCTAGTGGAATTAAAATTTCTTCTTGAATATTCATGACTGCGTTAGTTAATGGTAAAGTTTCTTATAAATTTTAATGGATTGATTTCTTTTAGGTTCAACACAAAATTTGCCTTCTCAAAGAAAGCACTTTGCTTGTTCAAGTTCCAATAATTTCTTAATTCGTTTGAACACAAAGTTTCTACAGGGAAATAAATGGCAAAAATATCTTTGTAAATAGAGAAATAAACACCCCCAACATAATTCAATTGGTTGTGGTATGAGGTGGTATTGGTAGCAATTTCTGTTTGCTTTAATGGAGCATAATTCATGTCAAAATACAAACCAATTGGAAGTTTAATTTTTGGCAATGGCAATGTTACATTCAAGGCCGTCATCCATTTATCAGAACTACCCAAAAAAGCATTCGCTCTGAAAGCAGCCTCGTTCAACATAATTTGTTTGCTGAAAATATTTCCGTTTTGAACAGCTGTTTCTGATCTGCCCATTAAGCTTTCATCAAATAAGTAATCATTGGTTCCGGTTGTAGCTCCTGCCATAAAATAAGCTGTTTGAGCGCTCATGTCATTGTTGTTGAGCTGTTGAAAGGACATACCTCCAAAAAAGCGTAGCTTGATGGTTTTTTTACGTTTTTCAAATTCAATACCTTGTTCTATGCTCAACCCCAATTTATTGATATTTCCTTTGTTTGTATTGTATTGGTAATCGATTTGAGCCTTTACAGGATAAAAGCAAACATTCCGCTCGTAGGTATAATTCAAATGAACCAAGCCCATACTTTTTGAATTCCAATTCAGAAAATGATAGCCTAGCATATTGTTGTTCAATAGCGCCCAAGAAGCGGTCAATTTTTGATAGATATTGCTTCTGGCATTGTTTGGTTTGATTTCAGCTTCTATATAAGGCTCAAATTTACTGTATTGAGCAGCAGCATTGTTCTCGCTTATGTCATTGTGTCCATAACTTTTCATTTTCAAGCCTAAAGCTATGTTTTTAAAACGCGGATGATTTGGATAAAATCTATGCTTCAAGTCTAAGTATCCATTCAGGGTATTGCTATGAAAACTATACAGTGGTGTAAAATTGATCTCATTTTTGTTTTCTGGTAATATGCTATTGTAAAAAGTCAGGCCTAGCATACTTCTATTGTAGGTGTTCCAAGCATACAATGGCATCCAAAATATAGCTTTTGATTGGTTGTTTTCGAAATTAAAAAATGGGGTAAATTCTAAATGTTTATTTTTCCTAGCATAAAACAATCTGTTGTTTTGAGGGTATAAGTCTAAAGGAGCGTTTTTTAATTCTATACTCACATTGATGCTGTCTTTTGTTACATCTTTTAAAGATTCCCAACTTTTAAAATCAGTCCATTTTAAATTTGTATTGTCCTTGAACCAGAGGGTTTCAAGGGTACTGTCGCCATTTTTTAGACACAGGGGCATGGGTAATTTCGCATTGCCTTTGTTGTAAATTTTTAAACTTTTTTGATTTCCTTTAATGGCAATATCTTGTTTACTGGTTCCGTTCAATAATTCCTTTTCAAACCACTGTAAGCTGTCTTTTCCATTGCTATATAAATGTGTAAAAAAGTCATTTGGGAGCGGATGTTTGAATTTCCATTTTTGGAAATAAGCTTGCATCATTTTGTCAAAATTATCAGTACCCATATAGGCTTCTAAATAGGCAAATGACAAGGGGTTTTTGGCATATACGATACCACCATAATTCATGTCGGTATAGGCAGTGCTGTTTAAATTTCCAGCTTGGTCATTGTTTTTTCGTGCAATCCATTTGTATAAAAATGAAGCTGAATTGATGCTGTTCAAATTCAAATTAAGTTCTTTTGACTTGTTTAAATCTTTAGAAGCTTTTGCCAATTGATTGTCATTTCTGTTTTCGTAATAAGTATTGATGCTTTCATCCATCCAAGGGTAATTGCGCTCATTTGAACCCAAAATTCCATAAAACCAATTATGCCCTATTTCATGAACGATGGTCGTTTTATCGATGCTCTGACAATTTGTGATGGTAGGATATTCCATCCCACCACCAGCTTCTAAAGGTGTAATGACTACACTGGCTATTGCGTATGGATATTCTCCCACTTTTTTGCTATAAAATTCAACAGCTTCGTTGGCATAAGACAAACCAGTTTCTAAACTTTCTTTTGAACTTTTTTGGGCATAAATCCAAGTTTCTACTTCTTTGCCACTTGGCAATGCTACTTTGCTTTTGGCCACTTTAAATTTTTTAGAAGCAAACCATGCAAAATCATGAATACGATCTTGTGTGAAGGTTAATTTTTTATAGGCATTGGTTTCTGGATTCTCTATTTTCTGGTTTGCTGTTTTTTCGTTGAGCCAATTTAGTTCTACCTTGTTTTGAAGAACGCCAGTTGCAGCCACTACAAATTCTTTGGGTACCTCTATACTTACGTTAAACCTCCCAAACTCACTGTAAAACTCACCCTGATCTAAGTAAGGCATCGGGTTCCACCCATTTACATCGTAAACAGCAGGCTTTGGATACCACTGAGTGATGCAAAAAATACTGTCCTCGTAACCCATTCTACTGAATACTTTTGTTGGAATTTTTACCCTAAATGGACTTGCAAAAACCATCTGTTGTCCTGGTAATAATGGTTCAGGCAAGCTTATTTTTGCATAGTCTATATGTTCGTCAAAAATCAATTCAACCGATTTGCCATTGATGCTTGGCTTCAAAGAATCAATCCAAGCCCTCTCTCTTTTTTCTGCAAAGTATAAATTTGTGTTTTTGTTCTCTAGTTCTTGTTGAACCAAGGCAGTTTTATTGTTTTTATAAGCATTTGGCCATAAATGAATATAGATTTCATGTAAAGTTTGCGGGGAGTGGTTGGTGTATACAAATTCCTCGTATCCCAAGAGCATTCCCCTTTGAACATCCAATTTCACATCAATAGTATAATCAACTTCTTGCTGCCAATTTGCCTGATTTTGAATGATTGGCAAGCTTTGTGAGCGAATGAAAGGGCAGATGACCAAGAAATAGTATACTAAAAATATACTTTTTTTCCAATTTATACTTTTAACCATTGGTTCAAAAATTATAAAAAAAAAGGAGATAATAGGCATCTGACTAAAGAACTTTCAGTTATTTTTGAATAGTTAAATGAATTGCCATGGAAGGAAATGATTTTTTAGGAGAGGAAACCAGCAATTTTGTTCAACGCTATGAAAAAATGCTCAGGAACAGAAGTAAAGATTATTTCGAGCCTGATGCAATAGAAATGATAGCAGAGCATTATATACAGCAGGAAAAGTATAAGAAAGCTGAAGCAGCAATTGCATTCGGTCAAGAAATCTATCCGCAGCATGTTGGGTTTTGGGTTAAATTGGCAGAAGTTTATTTGCATACTGATAGGTATGACATGGCATTGAGTGAGCTTGAAAAAGCAGTGATCTATGAGCCATGTAATTCAGAAATATATTTGTTAAAAGCCGAAGTATTACTAGGAATTGATGAACCTGAGAATGCAAAAGCTTGTTTTGAAAAAGCCATTCAATTTACTGATGAACCAATTGATTGTTTGTTTGAAATTGGATTCATTTATCAGGACCATGATTTATTCAATGAGGCCATCAACTATTTCAAAGAAGTCATCAGCAAAGATGCAGGCAACGAACAAGCCTACTATGAAACAGCAAATTGCCTGGATTTATTGTATCGTTTTGAAGAGGCCATTCAATTGTTAAATCAACTCATAGATATTGATCCATACAATGCAACCGCATGGTATAATTTGGGTGTCATGTATACCAAACTCAACCTTTTCAAAGAAGCCATCGATGCATTTGATTACTGCTTGGTGATTGATGAAACGTATACAGTTGCCAAATTTAACAAAGCAAATGCTTTGGTTGAAATGGAGAATTTTGATGAAGCAATTCTTACTTATCAGGAAGTAATCAAAGAGGAGGGAGAAGACGGGATTACCCTTTGTAACCTTGCGGGATGTTATGAAAGAAAAGGCGAATACGAGCAGTCTAGGGCATTGTATAAAAAAGCAAGTTTTGTCAACCCAAATTTGGCTGAGGCATGGTTTGGCATAGGTTTGACATTGTTTAAAGATGGCAAAGGAAAAGATGCCTTGCAATTTTTCAAAAGAGCTGTCTTATTAGAAACAGACAATATCGAGTACTTGATGGTGCTTGCTGAATGCGAATACTCCCTCAATTTCAAAGAAGAAGCCATTGGTACTTTCGAAAAAATAACAGAACTAGATCCTTCTTTTGTGGATGCATGGATTGATTGGTCATATATTTTGTACAAGGACGAAGATTTCTTAACAGCTGAAACCTTACTCAAAACTGCATTGTCATACAATCCTTCCGCTTATGCTTGTTATTACAGACTGGCATTAGTGATGTTTAAAGCTGGAAAAAGCAAAGAGGCACTTTTGAATTTTGAAAAAGCTTTGCAATTAAATTTTGAAGCGCATGAGCATATTTTTGAATTAAATCCTGAATTGAGTCAATTGCCTGAATTTATTCAAATGGTGGATACTTATAGACCTGAAACCACCTAATGCTTATACGAATCTAAAATTACATCAATTTGTATTTCTAAAAATGAATTTTAAATTAAAACATATTCCAGAACGCCCATTGAAACCAAGAAAATCTGGTTTAACAATGGTAATGGACAAAGGGCTCAGTATTCGTGAAGCAGAAGACATGATTGCATCCAGTGGCGCGCATACCGATATTGTAAAACTTGGCTTTGGTACTTCTTACGTTACACCCAATTTACAAGAGAAAATAAAGCTCTACCAATCTAATGGCATGATTGTTTATTTTGGTGGTACTTTGTTTGAAGCCTATTTGGTTAGAAATCAATTTGAGGATTATATCAAGATGCTTGAAAAGTTCGGCATGCAACATGCAGAAATTTCAGATGGATCTATTGAATTACCGCATGAAATAAAATTAGAATTGATTGCCAAATTGAGTAAATATGTTACTGTTTTGAGTGAGGTTGGAAGTAAAGATGTTGAGAAAATTATTCCGCCCTACCAATGGATAGAATTGATGCAAAGTGAATTGGCTGCCGGGGCATGGAAAGTGATTGCAGAGGCCAGAGAAGCTGGAAATGTAGGAGTTTACAGAAGCAGTGGTGAGGTTAGAGAAGGCCTGGTGCAAGAGATTTTAACAAAGATTCCGGAAGAAAAAATTATTTGGGAGGCTCCTCAAAAAGCGCAACAAACTTATTTTATCAAATTGGTAGGTGCCAATGTAAATTTGGGTAATATTGCTCCAAATGATATCATTCCACTTGAAACCCTCAGGCTTGGACTTAGGAGTGATACCTTTAGCTTTTTTCTTGGAAAAGGAAGTAAATTTATTGCCAAGAAAAAATAGAAAGTTGTTATAGCCAATTATATTGATTTCTTTTGATAGTTAAGTAAGAGACAAATGACTTTACAAGAAAGAGTAAATGCAGATATTATTACTGCCATGAAAGCAAAAGATGAAGCAGGACTTCGTGCATTGCGCGGATTAAAGTCTGCTTTGTTATTGGCTGGCTCAGAAGCTGGCGCAAATGGAGTTGTAGCAGATGAACAAGCCGTAAAAATATTTCAAAAATTAGCCAAGCAAAGAAAAGAATCGCTTGATATTTTTTTGCAAAATGGCAGAACTGATTTGGCTAAAACAGAATCAGAAGAGCTTAGTGTAATTGAAAAATACTTGCCAGCACAATTAACAGAGGAGCAAATCAAACAAGAATTAACTATTTTGCTACAAGCCAATGGGGCAAGTTCAGCAGCAGATTTTTCAAAAGTAATGCCTCTTGCAATGAAACATTTTGCAGGAAAGGCAGACGGGAAACAAATCTCAGCTTGTCTGAAAGAGTTGTTGTCCTAACATTTCCAAAAGGGGCATGTCCCTAATTTAAATTTTAAACGAATGACAGAAGAAGAACGCATTAAATTGGCTTTCCAGAAGAAGGATTGGCCTGAAATCAAAGTGAGCGATAGTTGGGCCACTTTTAAAATCATGGCTGAATTTGTTGAAGGCTTCGAAAAGATGAGCAAAATAGGGCCCTGTGTTTCTATTTTTGGCTCTGCACGAACAAAAAATGACAACAAATATTATTTGTTGGCCGAAGAAATTGCAAAAAAGCTTGTTAAGGTTGGCTTTGGTGTGATTACTGGTGGTGGACCTGGAATTATGGAAGCTGGAAACAAAGGCGCATTTGAAGCCGGAGGAAAATCGGTTGGTTTGAATATTGAATTGCCTTTTGAACAATTTCATAACCGTTATATTG
>Ga0214921_10004482_pt1 | contig 20515 bp, 18 predicted proteins | sample LL1505_MetaG_FD_177992 | JGI IMG/M metagenome (GOLD analysis project Ga0214921, IMG submission 177992) | Freshwater microbial communities from Lake Lanier, Atlanta, Georgia, United States - LL-1505 | ecosystem: Environmental > Aquatic > Freshwater > Lake | place: USA: Georgia | collected...
ATCCATCAAGAAAACCAAGCCATTGAAGAAATACATATCATTTGGATAAGGTGGAGGGTTAAAATTTTGGTGGAAGGATTATAAAATTTTATGGACGGTTGATGGATGGTTTTTCTTGAGGCATCCACCTTATTTTTTTTGTATATTACAATGAAATCATATTCTATTCAATTATACGAATTTTATTTGGTGGTGGATGGATGGTTGAAAAATTTTTCACAAAAAAAAATTATGGGAAAAAATATTTCATCACTGGGCTGATAAAATTTTGAAAAGTTTTTTGAAAACCTGAAAAAAATAACCCTCCAACCCTCCACCCCTCCACCTTTTCGTATATAGGCCTCCAACAGTAAAACAAAGGTGTGTACATCACATAATAATACCACTATTACACCATTATTATCACTTATTATTAATATTTACGAAGAATAATAATAATAATAATAATAGTTGTAATTAAATATGATGTATACACTCACCATTTTGCATTCCGTGCAGATATATAAAAGGTGGATGGTTTGGTGGAGGGTTTGCAAAAAGGTGGAGGGTTGGTGGAAGGTTAAAAATATTAATAAAAATTCATATAAAAAATATATGTAATGATATATGTTGATATTAATTAATTAATTTTTTCAATTAGAAATATAATTTTATAAATATATATCAAATAATAATTTTTTATAATTTTCAAGTTTATAAAATTTTCAAAATGTTGAGTTTCAAAATTGCCGATTATCAATCAACACTTTCCGGTTTGGATACAATTGAACCAGTTGATAAAAATTTATTAATTACAATTAAAAACAGCACAATTGTAAAAGATCAACAAGCATTAACCATTTTGAATAATTTAGAAAAGAAGATTATAAGGGATAGATTAAAAGTGTCATATAAACAAGTTGATTATAATTTTGGGCGAAACTTTGCACAGAAACTTCAATCATTGGGATGTCTTCCAAAAGAAACACGACACACTTTGATGAAGAAAGCCGGATTGCAAGATATTGACATGGTAAATTGTCATGCAACCATTTTGCAACAACTATGCAAATCAAATGGTATTGCAACCCCACAATTAGATAAATATATTAATAACCGCGAAGAAATATTGGCCGAAGTCATGGAAGATTATAAAGGTATTGACAGAGACCAAGCAAAGAATTTATTTATTGTATTATTATTTTATGGAACTTTTGACACTTGGAAAAAGGAACACGAATTGGATGAAACTTTTGAATCAAATGATTTTATAACAGATTTATCAAATGAAATTAAAAATATTGGTTGCCGAATTATTGTGGAAAATCCAAAGGAAGTTGAATTATGCAAAAAATTAAAAAAGAAAAATCCAAAAGGTTCGGTGGTTAGTTTTTTATTACAAAGTATTGAAGACCATATTTTGGGCATTATTTATAATAAATTGGGAAGGCCAAAAATTGTTATATTATCATATGATGGATTAGCGGTTTTAATTTCTGAATTTCCAGATATGCAAAATAAACTTGCGGAAATTGAAGCAGAGATAACAGCAAAAACATCATTTGAAATGAAATTAATGATTAAACCATTATCTTATGCAGTTGATGAAAAAGAATTAATGCCAGAAGCGGAAAAATACCAATACACAGATTTTGAGAAAACAAATTTTAAAATATTTAATTCTGGTATGTATGGTGCTATTAATTCAGATGGTAAAATTATTTTTAGAACTGAAGAGCAATTAAAACAGGCATATAAACATTACCCAAAAGATTTTATTAAAAATTGGATCACAGCAAACCCACATATTCGTATTTATGATGATGTTGAATTTTACCCTGAGCCATTAGTTTGCCCACCAAATAAATTTAACTTATGGACAGAATTTGAAATGGAAGCAATAACAGAATGGGAACATAAGGAAGATGAATTGCAATTGTTATTAAATCATATTTTAATTTTATGCGACAATGACAAAGAAGTTGCAAAATGGTTGATTAATTGGATTGGTCAAATGATTCAATACCCATCAGTTAAATCACGAACACCGGTTTTGATGTCCAAACAAGGTTCTGGCAAAGGCACATTAATGAAAGTTATTGCCAAAATGATTGGTAGGATAAAGTATTGGGAGACAGCAAAGCCACAAAAACACGTATGGGGTGATTTTAACCCAATGTTGTCAAATTGTTATTTTGTATGCTTAAATGAAATTGGCAAAAAACAAGTTATGGAAGCGGAAGAAGAATTAAAGCAGTTGCAAACCGAAGAAATTTTAACCATTAATGATAAAGGCAAATCGCCATTTGATATTTGTTCATATCACAGATTTTTCATAACAACAAATCATATGTCCCCATTAAATACAGAAGCAGATGACCGCAGAAATGTATTTATTAGAGCATCAGATGAACTAATTGGAAACTTTGAATATTTTTCAAAATGGAATGATGAAATTTTAACTGATGTAAATTGCATTAAAACATTTTATGAATATTTTAAGTCATTGCCAGATTTGGATAAATTCCATAAAATGCCAGTGCCAAACACTGAACACCAACAAGATTTAAAACAATTGGCAATTTGCAAGCCTGAACAATGGTTAAAATACTTTGTTTATAAATCAACAGTTGGTGGAACAGCAATTCCGGCAGAACCAAAGAAATTATGTTCAATGGAAATGTTTGAAGATTTTAATAATTGGAAAGAAAACCAAAAAGTTCAATATGACACAAACCCTTTAAAATTAGTAATCGCAATTAAAAATTTACGAATTGATGGTATTTCTACAAAAAAAGAAAAAATGGGAAATTCAACATTATTTGACTTGGTTAAACTTGCAAGATATTTTAAATTAGATACTGATGATGATAATGTATAATGGCGAATATGTGGAAGCCTTTGCAAAAGGCTTTACCCAAAGCGATCGTATGCAATCGTGGTCAGTATTCAAATAAATGCGATTTAATAAAATATTTTTTTTTGTTAAAGCAATTCCATATGCATCGGTTTTTATATTTATTTTTTTCAATTAGAAATATAATTTTATAAATATATATCAAATAATAATTTTGAAATATAAATTTTGACCAACTTTTTTAAAAGTGAAAAATGGATTCAAAAATTTCAACAAGATTTTTAAATGGTTTAATGGAAAAACATTATATGGATTTGGAAGACATAAAAGATTGGATTTATTGTGGTGGTGATTTTGCACAACATAGTAGATATTTTAAATTATGTTATCCGGATAAAGAAAAACCAGCCCATGAAGATGAATGTATTTGCAACACTAAAATTGGAAATAATTGTTATATCCGCAAAGATGTAAATGAGCCAGTTGAAAACATTTTGGTTGTTGGAAGTTGTTGTATTACAAAGTTTTTGCCAAATGGTTTTCATCGTATGTGTGAAAAATGCAATGAAGTTCATAGAAGAAGAACCAAAAATATTTGCAAAGAATGCGAAAAAAAACAGAAGGAAGAAAATGATAAATTATCCCCTTATGTTTATTTTGCATTTCCATATGGGATGAAAGATGAAGTTAAAACCAATGGGGCAAAATGGAATTTTGAATATGAATTGTATAGTGTGCGAAGAGTTTTTAAGCCACAGTTTATTCAACAATATGCACAATATATTATTGAAGATCCAAAAGCATTTATTGCAGAAAAGAATAGACAAAAATTGCAAAAAATTGAAGATGCGAAATTGCCAAAAGAATTTAAGTTCTTTACATTTGCAGATAAAGACAAAGCGATATTGGAGGGATACCAATGGGATAATAACATTAAAAAATGGTGGAGGCCTATAAGATAATGATATGTAAATAATTATTTTTTTTTTGAATTAATAAATAATTAATAGTATATAATAATAAAATTAATATAAGTTTTTTTGTTTCAGAATAATCAAATTTCAAAATGGGCGACCATCTAATATACGAAGATGCAATTTCATCAGAACTTTACACCACAAGTGAATTTGTTGACAAAAAATGGATGTATGTTAATGATAATAATCAGGGAAATTATCAATCACAGGTGCAAATTGATACAACATCGCTCTCAAACAGTGGGAAGTGGATGGGGTGGTCGGAGGCTGTATTAATCATGCCATTGGTTATTCAATTTGAGACACCGGCCGCACCATTACCAGTAACTGAAGGGGCTGCACCAAATATTAGAATTATAAACACTATAATGAATGCTGATGATTGTTATGATTGGGTTGTTGGTCTTAAAAATGGTTATTGGCAAATGATACATTCATTGACTGTTGAATTTAACAACAGAAATGTAGTTCAACAGGTTCCATTTTTAAATATCTACAGTAGTTTCCGCAACCTCACTACATGGTCAAAAAGTGATTTAAAGTGCTGGGGTGCCCTCTGTGGCTTCTATCCAGATACTCCAAGTTCTTGGATTTATAATACATATTCCGTCGCCGGTGTTAGAACCTTAAATTTATTGGGTAGTTCAGGTATTGGACTTGCTAATAATAGAAATTGCCCATATGTATCAATTACTAATTTTATGTCTGCATTTGCAAATGCAAATACGGCATATAACACATTTGCCGGTGCTGGTAATTCTGGTATGATTCCATCATCTTATAATTTTACTACTAAATGCACAGTTCCAAACAATTCAGTTAGACAACTTTTTAATGAAGGTTTCCAGAAAAGACAATCATGGATTAACTATAATTCAACGGTAAATGATCCAACCGATGCAGCATTTGGATCCTTGCAACCAACTCCTTTGGCATATGAACAAGCCACAGATAATGGAGCACCCAATACAATTGCCGGTTTTGTAGGATCATTTAATATTCAAAATGCTTTGGCCAATCAAGGTGTATTGATTTCATCAACTGTATTTACTCAAACTTTTCAGGCTAATATTTCAACACCTACTGGTGGTGGTAATGCTCGTGTTATTCAAGTTCCTGCCGTGATTAGATTGAAAGATATTTGCAATTTCTTTGAAAAAGTGCCATTGCTAAAAGGAAGCACAATGAGATTATATATTAACACTAATCAATGCTTTTTTACTGCTCAATATATTAATGGTCAATTGGCATCAGTTGCACCAATAGCCGGAACAGTTGGTCAGATTACGGAATCGCAATATGGTGCGGTTGGTCTAATTACATCACCACAGATTTTGGGAGGCGGTGGAACTAATCCATTAATGTTGGCATCAAATGATATTGGACAAGGTGGTTATAACCTATCACCATATTCATTGGCGGATAGTGCCGGAACTGGTGGTGGAACTGCTAACAATGCAAACAATATTCCACCAAATTATATGCAAGTAAAATTTGCGGTTAGTATTGGAAGATGCCAATTTCAATCGCAATTCACTACAACCTCAACCGCTAGTTCAGTATTCCAACAATGCCGTTTATATTGCCCAGCATATACACTTTCACCAATTGCCGAACAGCAATTACTTTCACTTGCACCAACTAAAGAAATTTTATATGATGATATTTTCCAATATAGTTTTTCAAATGTTTCCGCAACTTTTAATTTATTGGTATCAAATGGTGTGCCAAATATTAAGTCCGTAATAGTTATGGGATTTTTGAATGCATCCGCAAATGGTAATGCCTCAACACAATATAATGCAGTTTGTTCTAGTGCCAACACGGTCACCCCAATTGGTTCACCAATGCTTTCAACCTCTACATTACTATCACCATTTTCAACTACTGGTGCAACCCCAGATCCAATTACACTCCAAAATTTCCAAATTTTAATTTCTGGAAACACTTTATTTCAACAGCCAATGCAATATGGATATGAAGAATTTTTGGAACAAGTTGTTTCAATTAATCAACTAAATGGTTCTTTGACTACTGGGCTAGCATCTGGATTAATTGGATATGATGAATGGCAACATGGATATAGATATTATGTTGGTGATGCCTCAAGAATTTTACCATCTGAAGAAGGCATGGCAAGAAGTGTGCAAATTCAGGGAACCATTCCAAATGGGTATCCAGCGGTAGATTTGCAAGTGTTTATAGTTTATGAAAAGAAAATTGTTATAAATGTTTCTACAGGCCAAGAAATCGTATAAATGCCATTGCATCTCACTCCGTAGAGGTCGGTTTTGGGTAAAGCCTTTTTTAAAAGGCTTGGCATCGCTATTTTTGATAAACCTTTTTCTAAAGTAAATAAATAATAAAATTTAAATAAATAATAAATTGTATAATATAATAATTCTTATTTTTTTCTTGGTTAATTTATTTGCACACAGTGCCAAGACTTACAAAGTCCATCGCAGATGCACGAAGTTCCGGTTGATTTAGAAAATCATGAAGTTGAAGCCCTTTCAATGGGTATGGGTATTGTTATCCATCCGCATCATTTGCGACATGGAGGCAAACACCTTTTGGTATTACATCCAACATCACTTAAAAAAATGCATCAAGCACATCAAAAAAGAAAGCACCATCTTTTGAAGTTAAAAAAAGGTGAGGGGCTTTGGGATTTATTAAAAGGCGGATATAATGCAGTTTATAAGACAGTAAAACCATATATTCCAAAACTTGGGGAACATGCAGGGGCTAAAGCCGGAAAAATGATGGCTGGTGTGCTTGCATCAAAGTTTGATTTAGACCCAGAAATGGCCGAAGAAATTGGATCACGATTGGGAGGTATGGCAGGTAATCAAGCCGGAAAATATATTACATCTGGTCATACTGATAAAGGATATAGCCACGATAAAATTTATGATACGGTAAGGGGTACAGTTGATGAAGTTGTGCCACCACGGCAATCTGGACGAAAGAAAACAAGGCAAGAAATGTTAATGGGTGGTGCTATTAAAGGGCAATATTCATCTCACCGTGCAATTGTAGAACCACCAACGGAAACAGTAATTGCACAATTAGGGTCGCCATATGCTCGCACACAATCCGCACAAATGAACCCACCAGTACCAATAAGAAATCAAAATGGTGGATATAATCCATTAGGTAAACCAGTTGGCGGCATAATGAGTGGTGGAAGTTTTGCACCCGCCGGAGGTGGTGGAATCCATCATCGCAGAAGACATAACAAAACTTATATTGCAATTTAAAACCTTTAAAAATAACTAAAAATTTTATATAGTGTTAAATATATTATAAAAAAAATGCTTACAAATATTGATTTGGAAAATATGGCAAATAAATTAAATTTGCCAATTGTTGGGGTATTTAGTAAAAATGAATTACCAAGCGGATTAAAACCGCGACAAATAGGAAGTTATTATATCAATATGCAAGATAATGATAAAGGAGATGGGACACATTGGATATTTGCAAAAATATTTGATAGTGGCCACGGCTTATATTTTGATTCATTCGGATTTGAACCACCAATTGCAGTTCAAGAATTTTTAAAACCATTCAAACCATTTGCCATAAATAAAAGAGATATACAAGATTATTATTCTGATAATTGTGGAAGATTTTGTTTATTGTGCGATTACCAAACCGCACATTATGATGAATATGAAACATTTTTGGAAATGTGGAGTGACGACAAAAAAAGAAATGATAAAATATTAAATGAAATATTAAGAAAAATATTGCCATAAATATATACAAAGAAAATCATAATGTCAATAATCCAATCCGTATTATTTAATAAACATTTAAACAGCGAAAAAGAGTGTTTGAAGTGGTTAATAAAACATGATTTAAAACATTACAAGGTGGATGAAACAGAAAATTATTTAAGATGGAGGCAAACAGATCCAAAAAAAAATCGTGCATATAGAATTAAAACAGTTGATGAAAAAAAACAAATTAAATTTGTTATAGAATATAAGCCAAATGAAATAATACCATACCAACATAATTATGGAAGGCGAGTTTAAAATATATGAAAAAAAAATAAAATTGTTATAATATAGTCATCATTTTTTTTTTGAGATGCAAGAATTATCTGAAGTGTTTTGGTCATTTTTTATTTCCAGTTGTGTTGGATTGTTGGTTATCATTGGAAAATTATGTTATAAAAGTAAATGCAAAGAGGTTAATTGTTGTTGCATAAAATTTGTTCGTGATACACAGGCGGAAATTGAAATTGATGAAAACCCACCGCCGGCAAATAATAATCAAGATGGCGGAGAAAGTCCAAGAAGTCAAAGAGTTTAATCATTTATTGGCATTGCTTTTTTTCTTAATGTTTCAATATCTTCATCGGGAATATCCATTCTTAATTCTCCAAAAATTGCATCTTTAAAAAGTCTTCTTTTTTCTTGATTATATAACATGGCAGATTCAAAATTAAAAGTTTTTAAGATTGATGATAAATGTTGGTCATTAACAATTACCAATTCACAAATTATTTTATGTAAGTTTGGAAAATCCATATTAGTATGATTTTTAATTTCATATAATATTTTTATCTTATCAATAATTTTTTTTTGTGGATCATCAGGTTGAAAACATTTATTCAAAATATCTTCTGAAATACTTTCGGCAGTTTGCAACATTCCAATAAAGAATGCAAATAATTGATAACTTACTGTTAAAAATAATGATGCACGAAAAATGCATTGTCCTTTTATTAATTCATCTTCAGTTGTTAAATATAAATCATTATTACTTGCCCAATTCATATTAACAATCTCAAAACCTTTTTCTGATATAATATAATATTGCATATAATCAAAAATTGCAATAATAAGATTAATAAGATGGCCGTCATTATCTGGCTCATTGAGATGATTATTATAATGTGATTGGATGGCCTCCAATTGATTTGTTAAGTTTTCAATTTGCGAAATATTTTCTGACATTTTTATATTTATATATATATAATAATATAATAAAATGAAAAACAATTATAAATTATTTGGCTTTTTTTCTGGACTTATTATAATGAATATATATTTTGATATTGAGGAAAGAAATAAACATAAAAAATTAATGGGACAATATAATAAAAATCTAAAAAAATAAAAAATAAAATCTATTGTTATATTATTGATTGTAAAAATCTAAATTAGATTTTAATAATGATTATTTTTATATTTTTTTATGTATAAATATAATAATAATATAGAAATAGATAAATAAAGGATAAAATACAGTATAAATTTATAAATTTATACAGATAATTATATAAAAACTATGTAAAAAAAATATAAACTTACATTTTATAATGTATAAATCTAAATATTATATAATAATAATCTATGTTTAGATTTTTACCGCGGATTATATAGATTTCAAATCTTCAATTGAATTACGGTCATCGGTTTTAACATAAGTGTTTGATATTGTGTTTGAACTTGTCCCCATTGCTGTCGCTGTGTCTTTTAGTTCTTCCATTGGCTTTTTAAATTTATCAGTTAAATATATATTACGAAGCATGGACACACCAATCTTTTTATGAAATATACGGTTTAATACTCTTGTGATGGAATTAGTTTGCGGAAGTGGATTGCCAGTGTAATCAACCAATAGATAATAATTTTTATCTTTCTTCAATGGGCTGAGTTTAAGATATAAAGTTAAAATATCTTTTAATTCTTTTGACACATCAACTTCTTGCAAATGGTAAGTTCCCTTTGTTTTATAATTGTAAAACAAAAACTTATTGCCATCATAATAATTAAATTCTTTGTAATCATCGCCTAAATCTTTTGGGGCATTTAATACTTTCATTTGGCCGTAGTCTTTATTTCTTCTTGGCTGTTGTAAAGTATATAAACACAAAATAACAAAGTCCAATATATCATGCCATTCTTTGGCATTTACTTTTTTTTGTTTTAATATTGGCATGGTCTTATCATATAATTTTTTATATACTTCCATTACTTCATCTTGACTAATCCAATTTTGTTCTTGAGTTTCTGATTTAGAATTATTTTCTTTTAACTCTTTATTCATTTGCATCATTAGATCATAATAATATTTACTTTCTTTATCAAAACCCTTTACACCTTTTAAAGTGCTAACAATTGAAATTAAATATGACCTCCTTGTGTTTGGTTTCAAATGTTCTATTTTTTTCAAAATGTCTTCTGTCTTTTTCAGAAAATTATAATTCTTAAATTCTTTGCCATCATTTAATCTTAAAATATTTTTCTTGTAATTATTTTTTGTTTCTTCGGTTGCTGTTCTTGCGGACATCTTAAAAATATTTTGTGTATATCTATAATAATAAAAAAAATAAATTTTTAATTATCTAAATTAAGATATCACTATGGAAAAAAGGCAATTGCCTTAATTGTCTTGTCTTCCTATATTCTGATTGATATTGTTTATATTGTTCTGGGTCTGAATAGTTTATAATTTTTTCATTTGGATGTGCATTTTCTTTTTTCTTTGCATATAATTTTGCTTGGTAAATTCTATTATATTCATTCACCCTTGCACGGTTTCTTTTATTCCAAGCCAATGTGGCTTTGACCCTTTGTTGCATTATCTTCTTATACTTCTCTGCAATTATTTCAAGTTCATCCATATTTTTTTGATAAAAAATTATGTATATATATTAACAAATATTTTTTTTCAATACGAAATTAATTAATCAAATGGACTTTTTATTTTTCTTGGCCTTCCTCGTTTTCGCATCGTAATCAATCCAGTTCCAACTGTGGCTGTTGCACCTGCTGCGGCTGAACCTGCTGATGATGCACCTGATAAATAATTACCAACTGATTTCAAACCTTGATAACCTGAATATGCCATTTTAGCGGCATCAATTGCCTGGCCTGTAATTGCTAACCATTTGTCCGCATCTGGGTTACCTTGAGCATCGGCTAAACCCAATGACATAATATAATCGGATAACATCTCGCCTAATTTCTTTCCAGCCATTGAGCCTAAAGTCTGTGCAACTGGTATTAATTCTGGTTGTAACATTCCTGCGGCCAATGCATCGGCTAATATTCCGCCTAATTGTTCTCCCACTAATGGGATACCTTTCTTAACTGCAAATTTAGCAACACTAATAGCAATTGCTTTCATTGCATCTTTATTATCTTTCAGCCAATTAATTGCGGTCTCTCCATATTTCTTTACAAAATTAACACCAGTCATTACACCCTCTGAAACTTTATTTGATGCATCTTTTACAAATGCTTTTATTAAATCCCATTTTTGGTTTGCTGTTACTGCCGCATTATTTGCTAAATTCATTATAGCATCCTTTCCAACTTTAATTCCATTATTGACATCAGCAATAACTTTGTCCGCTTGGTCTCTTATTTGCTGGGTTATCTGGCTTGCTGTTCCGCTTATTTTATTTCCAAAAGCATCAAATGCATCTTTCACTTGATTTCCAACATTTTGAATTCCTTGATTAATTTGGTCATTGTATCCACCAGTAAAAAATGTTTGAGCACCGTGGATAAAATCATCCCAGCCTTTACCTTCTTTAATAAGATGATCATTAATAGTTTTGTAATGGTGTTTTGCGGCTTTGCTTTTTAATGCTCCTCCGTGTGTTATCCCATGGTGTCTCGCCCAGCCTTTTGCAAAATCCGTAAATGTTAATTTTCCACTTTTTGGAATTGCGGTTGTTGCATATAATCCCCTTTGTGCTAATTTAATTTTTTTATTATTTTGAATGGCCGTACTTAATTGATTTTTTAATATTTGTTGTTGCCAACTATCATCAATTATTCCCTCACCTTCCATATCGCTGTCGCTATCACTGTCACTTCCGTGTGCAATATTAATACTTAACATACCCCCACCCCTAAGTGGTATTTTTATATAATCCAAACCGGCATGGGTTTTTGACTTTGACCCCTTATGTGCATCAAATGGCTTATATGTTTTTTTAACGAGATGCCCATTTTCGTGAAAATATTTATCGCCTTTCTTAGTCGTATAATTTAGATCACCTTTATGTGTTTTACTTTTTGAGCCTTTTATTCCTGTACCGACTAAACGATTATTTACAATATGACTATATTGACCTCTTCGGCTTGGGTTCATGTTCATAAATTGTTTATCCTGCTCACTATCTTTTAAAAATCCCATAGAATCATAATAACCGTCTGGTTTGTCTGGTCTGCCTCTTGCCCCACTTCCCTTTTTTGTTTTTGCTGGCATTATCCTTTTTAATTCTTTATCAATTAATTTCAATTGTTGAATATCTAAGTTATCAAAATTACCTTCTGTAATATGTCCTTGAAGATGTTTTTTAATTTTGTTTAATAATATCTTTTCGGACATTAAAAAAAATATGATTATATTTAAAAGGATATCCTTTTTTTTTACTTAATTAATTAAGCCTTTTAGAAAATACTTTTTCAGAGAAAAAGTATATCAAAAAGCGACCGCTACGCAGTGCGAGCTTTACCCAAAACTAATTAGCGGGGTTAAAGGGGTAAGACCCCTATTTTTGCACAAATAAAAATTCATTACTTGCTAAAGCAGTTAATACTGTAAATTTTCCAGCGATGAATTCAAATAATCCTGCGGCAGAATTTGAGGCAGTTCCAACACTGAAGAAAAGAATTTGCTCTGAATCTGCGAATGTTCCTTTGTCATTTCCAGCAATACCAACTGCGGCAACTTTAGTATGCCCATATGCTACTGGAGAATATGGCAAACTTTTTAGATTAGCCAACAAAGCATATGAAGTACTTACAGCAGTTGCAGATTGATAATCTACACTAAATGTTTTGCGAGATTTATACCACGAGCCCGCATTCGGAGTTAGAGAATCTGTTTTTGTATATACTGAAAAGAAAGGGCATCCCAATCCAGTAGTAGCGGATACATTATAAAAGTTAAGCATTAGGCCTTTAATATCCCCAACAGTCATACCTACATCTGGCTGAATATACCAGTTAACTTTCTTATTTAATTCGTTTTTTAAATACCAGCCACTATATGGTGTAACATTAGATACTACGGCTGGGATATAATCAATCATTTGTTGCGAGTCGGCATAAACACTTGCCACATGATATAATGGAACGGTGATAATTAATGGCTGTTTATTTTTAAGAACTAAGATATCGGCTTCGTCTATGTCCAATCTTGCTTTAATTGCGGTATCAACTGCTTCCAAATCTGATAATTTCGCCAATTCAGTTACATCAACGGCCGCCAAATTAGAAATCTGAGTCGTGTGTAAATCTACCAATGCCTTATAATCAACTCCACTAAATTTAATAGAATCGCCTTCTAAAACAACATTTTTAGCATTGCCTACAGTTTCAAACTTTTTAGAATAAGTTCCTGTTTTATCTGCAATTAATACATTAGTTGGTGGGCTGGTAGAAGAGCATGAAGACAATACAATTTGAGTATCCCCATCGGATCCAGATGCATTTAATAATACGGTTGAGCCTTTTGCCTTAAACAAATATGAGCCTTTTGATGTTGTTGCGGATGATGGTACTGATGTCAAAATTGTAGTATTTTCCAAATTGCACCCCATTGCACTATCAACAGAAAGACTTTTGTCATAGCCCAAATATGAGGTAAATACAACTGGTTGATTGCTTGCGGTTGACATTTTAAATGTTGCAATGTATTGCTTTAAAAAACAAAAGATGTAATTATATTTATACGATTATACTTTTCAAAAAAAATATTAATTAAAGCCATTGCACGCACTGCGTAGCGGTCGCTAATATGGGGTTAAAGGGGTGGAACCCCTGGCATCGCTGTTTTGGGTAAAGCCTTTTTTAAAAGGCTTATTTATGGAGGGACTAATAAATAAGATTGAGTGAAATCGGCATATATTAAATTTAGTTTATTTACAACCAATTCAACTGAGTTTGTAGCAGATGCAGAATTTGTTCCAATAACAACGGCTAAAATATTATCTGTTTGAGAATATGACCCACGAGGATTATTTACAGTAGATGGCTCATATTGTATTTGAGTTTCGTAATTATATGGTATAAAACTTTTATCAATAATGCACACACCTTGATAATTTGTGTTTGCTGTAGGTGTAATAGTTTGGTCAAAAACATAAGTCATAGCAGAATGAAAGAAGTTAGGTGCATAGTCATTTGAACCAGTTGGGCGAGTATATACAGTTAGGTACAAAGTATCATCATTTGAAACGGTGACACCATTAAAAAAACTAATAGCGATTCCTTTCAACTCTGCGACGGTTGTAGTCGTGGATTTTGGGGGAAAATACCAGTTGATTTTGTTTGTGGGACTTGAATTAGGTGGGCTATTTTTATAAAACCAGCCTGAATACCCATAAGCATTTCTTATTGCCAATCCATTTGCTGGTTCATGGCCATCTGCATAAATTGCAGGCGATGAATAAATTAATGTTGATTGTACTTGATTCATTTTTACATTGATGCCATTAAAAGTTAAATCTGTTGCGGATAAAATAGATGTATCCGTATCATTTACAATAGTTAAATTTTCTAATAAATTAATTGTTTTTGGTATAGTTGGTGGTATTGGTGATAAAGTAAATAAAGGAATACCAACTTGTATTCCAGTCGCATCCGCTGTAGGAAATCCAGTTGGGACTACATTTGGGGGAATTGGATTTGTCGTATTATCATTGTTAAAAATTGTTACTTGGCTTATATTTCCTAATACAGCATAACATAAATCACCAGCCGTATAAAAAGCAGTTGTCTGAGTCATATAAACTGGATTAAATGTTTGATTAAAATTATATGGTGGATCATTTAAATTTGTTCCATCTGGGAAATTTATATGAATATTATCTGGTGATATATTATCAACATTTGGCGAATAAACTACACTACCACCCCCTGAACTTGTATCAACAGTTATACCATCCGTGTCTATTCTTGCGGTTTGAACTGGTGCTATTGTATCATTAGCGGTATAAAACCAATGGCCACCACTTCCGCTACCACTTACATTTAAAAATTTAAGAGCCTTAGTCGTATCATCAGTATAATGATAATGACCCAATGATGTACCTGTTGATGTTGTAGGAAAATCAGTTAATGCTGGAGACCCATTAAGATTTGATGCCAAAACTCCTTGATGACCGATATTTCCAAATGTGTCACTAAATTGTAATGAAGAATTTTCGTATTGATAAACTATTGACATTTTAGTATCTGTTATATTTACATAAATATTTTTTTGATTATTTTAATTATTACGAATTTTATTTTAAACGGTTATATTACCCAAACTTGCTAAAGTAAAGGTTAAAATAGTACCAATACCAACATTATAAGGCATATTAATTTGTAAAAGAGGTATCGCACCGAGTTGCAACCAAGTATAACCTGCTAAATTAACACCACCACTATTATTAGTAGTCGCAATTTGTCCACTTAATGATACTGGTGGAAAACTCGGAAAAGGAGCCACATTAAACTGTAAATAACATAATGGGTCGTTATATGCAACATATGCAGTTATAGTTATAGTGATAGGGTAATTTAAAAATATTGCTTGCCCAGTTGAAGGATAATATGTGCTAATTTGTGAAAAACCTGAATTCAATGTTATATTAGTTGGATTTAATAAAACATAATTACTTATAGTACTTGAAATAGTATATGGTAATTGATTTACAGTAGCAACTTGATTACCGTTATATTTTGTAGCGGCTGAAAAATTTATTTGTCCTGTAAAAGTTTGTGGTGTAGAAGTTATTAATTGTGCAAAATTAGAAGTTGATGGTTGATTAGCAATGACAAATGCAGTGGTTGCTAATTTAGTACTATTATCGCCAACTGGTTGTGTTGTACCTGTTGAATTACCTCCGCAATTAGTGACATCAAAAGAGTTCATATTTATATTAGCATTAAATCCAATAGAAGAAGTACCATTTGCTTGAATATTATTAACTCTTAAAGGAACTGCACCAATTGAAACACCAGAACCAGTAACACTAAATACTTGACTATAAATTCCACCAATTGAGCCCCATATATTTGTAGCATTCCAAGTTATTTGCATGGGACTAACAACCCCATCATTATTATCATGCATTTGAAAATATATTTGAGGCGATGTATTATTTAATGCATTATTTGCTATTGCTAAAATATTAGGATTAAAATCACTTTGGTTGGACACACTGCAATTATTACCCCCAAAACTAACAATATTAACATTAGATATATCATTAGTATTCATATTAATATTTTCATAACTTGTATGCCCTCCATTTGTTAATTGAAGCATTGGGCTATTTGCACTGTCAACAAATGTGGTAGTTGATGTATCCGCATAAACATTATTTAATCCATATAATGCATTGCCATCCATGTCAATAGGATTTAAAGACCTTGCACCCACTACACCTGTTGTAATTGTAACTGGATTTAAAGTAAAACTTGCTGTTGGATTTCTAACAGTTAAACCACCTGAAGATTGAGCACTGTAAATAGTCAAATCAACACTTGGTGCTGGATCAATATAAAAAGATGCATTATCAGAATTAGCCGTATTTGTTATTTTTATTGGTGCTGTTGTAGCGGTTGTACTATTATTTTGTTGAAATGTATTTTGATAAGGTGCTAAAAATATGTTATCTGTATTTAACTGTGCATAGTTAGCCTCAATGAATGCAGTTGTCTGAGTTGTATCATCTCCAAAAGTTACACCACTGGCAAACTTTTGAATATATGGCGAAAGAAAAGTATTATCTGTATTTAACTGTGCATAGTTAGCCTCAATGAATGCGGTTGATTGAACTGTGTCATCCGCAAATGTTAAATCTCCTGTGGAAATAATAATACCATTATTAAATGTTGCCGAGCCATTAAATGTTGATGGCGGTTGAATTAAAACACTATTTGTTGCACCGGTGTTGTTATTAATTGTAAAATTTCCGGCTGCTATTGTATCAGAATTTAAATTAACAACATCCGCAAAAGTTGCATCATTCGCGGTTAAAGTGCCAGATATTGTTACATCTCCAAATGTTTCAGAACCTTGTGCAATTGGAAATTGTAAATAATTAGCCGCCAAATATTGTTCATCAACTGCACCAGTTCCGGCATCAGGTGCCCAATTGTCTGGATTAAATCCAGCACTGCCATCATATGGTGGTGGTACTACTGACATTTAAAAAACCTGACCAAAAATATTCAATATTTAGTTTATTTTTTCAATAATAAATATATTTATATATAATAGTATATATTTTTTGTAAAAATAATAAAACAGAAATGCCACCGAAAAAAAAAGGAAGTGGAAGTAAGCCAACCGGAGAATTAACAAATTGGTATGAACATATACCAAAGAAATATGTTAAAGAGTACCACAATCCACATTTTGATGTTCATCATATTCAAATTCCGATAAGGATGATAATTTGTGGAAAAACTGGAAGTGCCAAGACACAAACCGTAATGAATTTAATTAAAGTCATGGCCGATACTTTTGAAAAAATATACATCATCACAAAGAATAGCGATGAACCAATTTATAATTGGCTAAAAGATAAATATCACGATAGCAAAGAAATTGAAGTCCGAGAAGGTGTTGAAAATTTACCAGATATTGATAAATTAGATAAGGATATTCAAAGTTTGTTAATTATGGATGATTTAGTTGGTGAAAAAAATCAGAAGCCAATGGAGCAATATTTTTTAAGAGGAAGAAAAAAAAATTGTTCAATGATCTATATCACACAATCTTATTATGCAGTTCCAAAAATGATAAGAAATAATATGTCATACTTAATTATTAAACAAGTTGCAAATATGAAAAATTTGGTTATGATTGCTCGTGAATGCTCTTTGGGGTTGGATAAAAAACAATTAACTGACATATACAAACATGCAACGGAGAAAGTCCACGATTTCTTATTGATTGATTTAGAAGGAGACCCAAAACACAGATTCAGAAAGAATTTCAACGAATTCTATGAGATTGAGGAATAAAACACATTCCATTGTGGTCGGACTTAAATATTTATTTTAATTGTGTTATTTTATGAATACATATATATAATAAAAATAATTTTTTTTTAAAAAACACCTTTTAAAAAAAGGCTGACCCAAAAGACATAAAATACTTAAAAGTGAAATGGCCAAAGAATTAAAGGTGGACGAACGAACTTTAAAGAATGAAATATTGCGAAAGGTTGCAATTGAGAATTTAACAAACATTTCCAAACAAAGGGCTGATATGAGACAGGGAATTATTCCAACACCACCAGAAAGAAAATCAGCAACTGAACTTTCAGAAGACAGGACTTTCCAAGCGGCCACAGCATTGCAAAATCTTTTGGATTTAGGTTTCAAAGATGTTGATGCACAAACAATTGCCGGAAATTTATTATTAGACCAACAAGTTGCATTTAATCGTGCATATCCACAAATTAAAAAAGATTTTGAATCTCGGTTTTCAGTCGCACAAGTTACACCGGAATATTTTTTGGAATATCTAAGAACATATTTGGAAGCATTAACCGCAACAAGTGGTGTGCCAAGCAATATTGCATTTATTAATGATAATATTATTACAAACCCAAATGATTTATTAAAATTAATTATTACGGCCGAACAGGTTGCAAGATTACAAAATGATTTAAGGTTAAATTATGGGCTTACTCGTGGCTCGCCTTTGGATTTATTATTGGATGATTTACAAACTCAAATTCCAGATAGTAAATTTTTAACAGATTTAAATTTGGTTATGGCCAATGATCCAGTTTTGGGATATCGTGCAATTCAAGCAATTTTAACAAACATGCAATCATTACCATCTGATAAAGTTATTAAAAAAATAGTAGCAAGTCGCGGAGAATCTAACCCACAAAAACGAACAACATTATTGCAAAAGTTGGGAACATTAACACCGGCAAATATTGCGGAATTAAATTTGGTTATGACAAGCATTGCAACAAGTGCATTAACTTTTGCACCACCACCACCACCACCAATAACAACCGGTTCAGCACCAACTGGAACACCAGCACCGCCAGTTTCTGGTGCAATGGATTTGGCAGGGCTTGATTCTATTTTGCAAACAGTTGTTCCGGCATCATCACAAAAAGCATCAGCAAGACAACTTAAAACAGGTGATTCAATCCCAGTCGTTGATTTATTCCGTTTAGATGATGGAAGGCCAATTTATGTTGGGGCTTATGATAATATTAAAAATGCATCTGTGTTTTTTGCCATTATGGGTGGAATGCCAATGAGTTCAGGGACAACAATGTTTTCCGGCGAAGTATTAAAAGACCGAATATCATTTAAATTATTACAAACTATATTGGGACAGATTATTCCATATGGTAAAGATTTAGTTGATAAAATTTCATTAGCCGAAGGAGTACCGCCAAAAGGTTTAAAAGTTGGAAATTTTCAAAACTATATTCAAACGGTTGGAAGACCGATTCATGTTGATTCAAGGTCGTCGGGTGCTGGGATAAATGACCATAAAAAGATATATCATAAAAATCATAAGATACCACAACAAACAGGATTACGAGCAATAAAACTTGGATCAGGAATTAAAATAAAAAATGACCCTTATAAAATATATAATGAGGAATTGGGATTAAATCCAATTAGTTCAGAGAAAGAAAAAAAAATAAAGATTAAGAAAGATCCAACACACAAAATTAAAAATGGAATTGATGATGGTGATGAATATGCAAAATTTGATGACAAAGAAAATCGTTATATTTCATTTGGTAAATTTGCAATTAATATGCGACAATTAAAAAAGTGTGTTTTGCAAGTTGTTTATAAATCACTTGCGGTAAATCCAAATTTTCCACCAAAAAAAATATCAACTGAATTACAACAATATTTATTTGAACTTTTGGCAAATAAAAAATCTATGATGTCATTATATAAACATATACCAGAAGAAGAAAAAATAATGCTTGAAAGACTTGCAGTTTTTTCTGGAGTTTTTGATAAGTTAAATATTCCAAAAATAAATGCATTGCAAAAAGACAACGAAGAAATGGAAAGATTTAAAATGTTACACGGTGAATTTATTGCAGGAAATGATAATGCAAGCATGATAAGAGAATTAAGAAATTTAATTTTAAAGTTTTTAGCCGAAAGCAAAATAACAAAATCAAAAGCATATGATTATTTATTGGAACTTAATAATGCTTAAGCCAGCATCGCTTTGTTTATCCACCCCATTTTTCCCACTCATTATTTAAATAATCAATATTTTCTTGCATGGTTGGAAACTTGCCCCAAAGGAGTGCGAGGGACAATAAAGCCGGTGAGGCAATCATATTATCAATTAATTCCCTTTCACCCCTTGCCCTAATATGCCTTGCCCAATATGCAAGTCTTTTTTTTTTGTCGTGATGATCTATATATGTGCCATATGTTGGATTGAGTTTTCCGAAGTCTATTTTTCTACCATCTTCAAAAATTGCACGAAATCGTTTTCCCTTTCTTGGGCTATTCAATACATTTATTATTTTTGTCATTTTTTATATAATAATATATATAATAAGTATATAAAAAATTTAAAATATTTTGACCAACTTTTTGAAAAGTGTTTGATTTTGGCGACAAGATGAAAACATTAATTTTGAATAGCACAAACATCAAGCCAGCCACAAACAATTCAAACTTGGTTTATAGATTTCCAACATCAA
>Ga0214921_10004483_pt1 | contig 20510 bp, 26 predicted proteins | sample LL1505_MetaG_FD_177992 | JGI IMG/M metagenome (GOLD analysis project Ga0214921, IMG submission 177992) | Freshwater microbial communities from Lake Lanier, Atlanta, Georgia, United States - LL-1505 | ecosystem: Environmental > Aquatic > Freshwater > Lake | place: USA: Georgia | collected...
ATATACTATCATCACTCCAACAAGAACACCGACCCCTACACCAACCATTACACCAACACCCACAGTAACTAAAACACCTACACCCACACCCACCATCACACCCACACCAACCATTACACCGACACCCACAGTAACTAACACACCTACTCCTACACCTTCTATAACACCAACTCCTACTATAACACCAACCCCAACCAGAACACCAACTGCCACACCAACATCAACCCCCACACCTACTCCGACCCCATCACCTACTGCTACTAACGCTCCAACCTTTACACCTACTCCCACACCCACTATAACACCAACTGCCACACCAACATCAACTCCCACACCTACTCCCACTGCTACACCAAACTTTTTAAGCTTAACTATTGGCACACTCAATACAAATACACTAAATGTAAATTTGCGTGATATATATAACACAGCTACAGGAAATGCTCCGGTAACACGACCTATAGTGTTTACTGTGCAAGGCAATATTGGATCTGCATCTGCAGCAGCTAATACATATGCAATAAACACAGGCGAATGGCCTCTTGGTGCTGATCTTACTCTAATTATTCCTGCCATTTCAGACAACACAGCAAATCCAGGTAATGGTATTGTGGCCGGCAAGGGTGGGATCGGTGGTGGGTTTAATGGCGGTGGTGTTGCATCTGGCGAAAATGGTGGTGCAGCTATAGGCGTATTTACAGATATCAAAATTATAAATAGAGGTATTCTGGGTGGTGGCGGTGGTGGTGGGTCAGGATCAGGGTATAACTCTCACGGTTACTATTACCACGGAGGCTGTGGTGCAGGTGTTTCTATAACTGGTAATGGTTCTTACCGATACAATGGATCTGGATGCAACTATAATAATTCAAACCATGGGGGTAATTTAGGCGAACCTGGAGCTTCTAACTCTACTAATTCTTGTGGGTGGTGGTATAATCAAATAAACCCAGGATCTGCTGGTGCAGCTATCATTAATCCCTATGGGTATGTATGTACTATTACAAACGAGGGTAACGGTGTTGTTTATGGACCAATAAAAAACAATTGCTACGGCAACTGCTTCTAACAAAGTAGTATTTAAAATGATCTTCTTCTGTAAATAATTATAATGCAAATTTATAGTCTAGATTCGTATAATATAACGCCATTATCTAGCAACTATTATAATGACAGCAATGTACAGTTTCATAAAAACACCTTATTTACTGAAAATAACATTTTTATTAATTTAGAAAAAATCTCAGAAAATCTTAATGATTTTAGTATTAATAATTATTCTGCATTATCTTTAACAGATAGAAAAAACCTCAGTGATGTGTTAGAATTAACTCCATTAGCTCCACTAGAAGATGAAGGGTTCTCAACATACCTGGCAGCTAATGCACTATATAGTATAACAGATAGATCTCGCTACTGGGTTGTTGAAGAGCCACCTGTTTCCTTTAATACAGCGTCTATTAAAGTCTCAGGTACTACTGATAAGATGGACAATCGCTATTATTTTGAAATTATTTTTCTAGATAGTAATAAATGTAAAGTAGCTCATGAAAATGACGGTACAAGAAGATATCTTACAACAGATACAACTGACTCACTCCTTTTTTGTAAGGAAGCTTCCCTAGACAATTTAGGCGAATACAGCCCGCAGATTTTCTTGTACACATATGACAGAACAAACGATTTAATTGTTTTTTATAAAAATTTATCTGATATTATTTACTATGTAGCGTATGACAGTGCAATGCAAGAACTTACTCTCATTTCTACAGTAACTGGAACTAATTTAAATTTTACAAATCAAACAGTTTTTCGCTGTCAACAGAGAGTGGATGATTCGAACATTACACCTTTAATAGACCCATGGGTCTCTTATGAAAAAAACTCTAATAATGCTATTCCAATATATAAAAAATTGAGCCATGAGGATATTGAATCTAATATGCTTCTCAATTCGCAGTATTCTACTATTACTGGAACTGAATTAAACACCAATATATTATCCTTAAAAAATACTAATACACCAGAAAATTATCAATCTAGAGCCAATCCTTTCTTTCAAGAACCAGGTGTTCTCATGAGAGAATATAAAAAACTCTTTACTGGATCAAATCAAGAACTAGGAAATGATAATATAACTGTAGGATACGAAGCCTATACAGCAAATGTAATTTTAAAAAGAGATAAAGTAACATACTTCCATGTACCTCAAAACTTTTTTCCTCTCAAAATTCTTAATTTAAATGATTCAGCGCTAGCAGAAGCAGGAGCTATAGCAGGTGACCATCCAATTAAAAGCGATAAAATCTTTAAAAAGAAAGCCAACTATAAATTTACCAGCCCTTATGGCAATACAAAATTAGAAAACACAGGCAGTTTTCTGTGTTCTTGGTTATCAGGCAATGCCAACGCGTACACACGCCCTGTTTGGGTAGATAGATATTATTTTCCATCCAAAATATCTTTTCTCGGTGCACTCACAGCAACAGATTTTAATGCAATAGAGTATCAATCCGGCTATGATTGCTTACGAAACATATTTCCATCACAAATACAAGTAGTTGATATTATTTCAAACTCTATTTTTGAGCCTGGTACTTATTATGCTTATCAGCATCTTGGTTCTGAATTTAGTAAAAAATATATTGAATCAAAACAAGCCGGTTTAGTACAATTTGGTATAACCGCCAATATTATTTTACAAAAAGAAACAGCTACTAGTGGTAAATCTACATATAGTAGTTTTATTAGTGGCGCAACACCCATACCACCTATTACACCCACACCAACATTAACACCTACACCCACACCTACGCCTACTCCCACTATAACACCTACACCCACTGTAACATCCACACCCACACCCACACCCACATATACGCCCACGGGCGCGCCCACCTTTACACCCACACCAACACCCACTATAACACCCACGCCAACCATCACTCCCACACCCACAATATTAGCACCAACACCTACACCAACTATTACTCCCACTCCAACATCAGAATTTGTATATTTAGGTCTACCTGCAACTCTTAATTATAATCTTGATCTAGCAATAGAATACAAGAAGTTTACAGGGAATAATATAGGATCTGTTCCTAGAAATGTTGCTTTCACATTGCTTGGTAATGCAGGCAGTGTAGTCACTACTGCACCTGCTATTAATACAGGAAATGGTTGGCCCGCTGGATCAAGAATTACTCTGACAATTCCTGCTGGCAGCTTTGTACATGGTGCTGGTGGTAGAGGCTCTTATGTGATATCACCTCCAACTATACTGTCTGCAGAGAAAGGTGGTACAGCTATTAATATTACTGAAAACTCTAGTATTACCTTTAATATTGTTAATAACGGGGTGTTAGGTGGTGGTGGTGGAGGTGGTGGAGTAGGTGTAGTGACTGATACTGCATTTTGTGGAGGTGGTGGCGGTGCAGGTGATGGCCCGGGCTTTGGAGGTGTTGGTTACGGGTCAGCTGCTACTAGGGATGCTGGCTTCTTCGCAAGATATACAGCAGCTCCTGGTGGCTCTCCAGGTAGCAGCACAGCAGGTGGTGCAGGTGGGGCAATTACTGTGGGAATATATGGTGGTACTGGGGGTAGCTTAGGTCAAGCTGGTAATTCAGGTAGAGGCACTGTTGCATCAGGAGACGGGGTTGGTGCAGCTGGTGGTAAAGCTGTTGCTCTCAATGGAGGTACTGTTACTATTACAGGAACAGGCACAGTATTAGGAGCTGTTTCATAATAAAAAAATATAGTAAATAATATTATGACAGTTTTTAACACTAATGAAGAAATTGTATTTGACAGCTATACGTACTGTGTAACTGAAAATCTTTCTTCAATTAATAATAGTAATCAATTTACTATTATATTTGATTTATATAATGATGATTGGTCTAAACCATTTGGCTATCAGTTGTTAGGAAACTATACTACCGACGGTTTTGGTATTTTTAATACCAATAAAGTTACTCCAACACTGTTTATCAATAGCAATAGTGCCATTGAAATAACAAATCTTAATTTTGAACGCTTAGATACACTAGAATTATCTTCTTCTGCAAATGCAATTATACGGCTAGATGATCTTAGTTATTATTATATTATAAACTCTTCAGGTTTTTTTGAAAAATATAACAACAATAATGCTCTATTATATAAAATTTCTAGTCCAAGTCTGTCTTTTGTATATGATTACGATTACGATAATGAAAACTGCTATGTATTATGCTATAATTCTAGTTTTGACCGTACAGAATTATTAAAAATACAGCTAGATACAGGTATTATACAACAAATTTTACCTACTTCTAAATCATATAATTTTTATTATTACAATGTACCGCTTGACTCATTTTATAATGCTAGAACAATTAATTATAAAAATAATAACTTTTATTTTACTACTGGTGATAAGGCTGAGAGATATCTTGATACAATTTATTTTAGAGTAGTAAGTGGAACAGGATTCGGTATATACAGCTGGAACATTACAGACAACTCGACAAGTCCTGAGGTAATATCTCTTGTCTTATCTGCTTATAATTCTCTTGAAGATTACGATATTGATATTGATGGGAATTTATGGGCGTTGTATGATTATACCAATTATGTAAAAATAAATAGTAATCGAATAGTCACCTTATCAGGTACACTGCCACTATCATCATGCAAATCAACTAATATTGATTTTGGAATAAACTTAAATGGCAATGAACTACAACAATACGCCTTTATTTCTACTTTAACTGAAGCTAATAAAAACATTACCTATAAACTCGATACTAATGGTAACCTCATATCTGTATATTATGCAAAACTTGACGGTCCAAATAATACCAGCATTACTCAATCTAGTTTTTTAAGATACTATTATGACGACCTATACTTTGGCAATATTTTAAACTTGAAACTAAAATTAAAGAATTTTGCCGATCAAAATGATACAGCTATGTTAAACCTTTTTTACCCGCTTTCTTCTTTAGCGCAAGGGTATCACAATTTTGCTATTAGATTTAATAGTGATGGTGGTTCTTTTCATCTAATTGTAGATGGTAAGATTGTATTACAAGAACAGTTTACACCTAAAAAATATAAATTTTCAAATTTATTCTATAGACCATTTCTTATAGGCACTGCAACGCATACAAATAATATACCATTATTTCAATATTTAAATGACGTCTCTTTTAATTGTAGAGGTATTAAATTGAAAAATTTCTATCTATATAACCAAGCTCTTAATTATTTTGATATACTATTTCATAACAGAATTTATCAAAAAGTTGAAGATATTGTGCTTGACTTACCATGTGGTAAGCGAAGCTATATAGAAGAAATTGAACGATATTTTAAATTTAGAACACCTGGAAATAAGTCACCAATTATAAATGTTGTTTTAAAGAATAGTGGTATAAATAATCAACAATTAAGAAATGAAATTGAGAAAAGAATCTATAAATTATTACAACAGACTGCACCGGTGTATACAAAAGTAAACCAATTTAAGTGGAGTAATTAATGAATATTACACAAGAAGTTAATAATTATGAGATGATTTATGATAGATACCCATCTCAACTTATTTCATTACCATATTCTTTAGAAGAGATTAAAATACAGCCAAATGATACAGTTAATAGCGATGTTATAAATCTCAAACTACAGCATTTATATGAAAATTTTCTCTATATTTATACTAAGAGTAAAATAGCTTCAAATATTATACCAATTAGTTCTACAGCAGTTTTAGGAATGAGTACTTACTTTACATATTTAGCGTGGAATTATAATTTATCTAGCTCTGAATTCAAACCTGTTACTTGGAGTTTGCCTGATGCATTTAATAATATTAAAACAATTCATGCTATCTCTTCACCTGATCTCGGTGAATACTCTATTTTTGGTTCAAATGGAAAAACGTTATTTATCGTACGATCTACTGATACTGAAAGTGAAGTTCTTTCTACTTCAGTTATTACTCAATTTAATACCCCAGCTTCAAACAATGTGTCTTTTACTAATATTGAAGCAATAACAGATGGACCAGATCAAAGCATTCTTGTTTTAGATAGTGGCAATAACAGCCTTTATCAATATGAAGCAAGAGGATACACACAAGACAATAATGTGTTTTTTAATAGACTAGTTTTTAAGAATTTGCTTGGAGGATATGGGTCTGCAGACGATAAACTTTCATTTAATGCACCTACAGATGTAGTTTCCTATAATGGTAATGTATATGTTTTAGATACTGGTAATAGCTGTGTTAAACAGTATGATCAAAATTTAAACTGGGTTAGTACATATAGACTAAATCGCGACTTTTTAAATACCCCGCCAAAAAAACTTACAGTTGATGCTGGTGGTAATTTCTTTTGCTTACTTTCTGGAAATAGAATAAATATTTATTCACCTAATTTTCAACAAAAGACAGAAGTTGCTATAGATTATCTCAATAAAACAGAGACTATTATTGATATTGTTTTTTCTAAAACAGATGCAAATATATATTATGTAGTAACTAACGAAAATATATACAAAGGATTAGTTAACAACCCAGGCAACACAATAGGCAAATATTTATTGTATTTACATAGGTATAACGACACACAAACTATATCAGCTTTCACTTCTATTGGCATTGGTAATAATGATAGAAACTTAATAGTCTCAAAAAACCCTTCAACCAATGCACAGATTATTGGAGCATTTTATGATAATATAAATTTATATGATATACTAACTATACCTAATTTTGACATATATACAATGAATGACATTTCAATAAAGCCTGAAGAATATGTTCAGAGCTGGGTCATTAATAAATCACTTGTTAAATTGGTTACCAATCATCTTAGATTTATTGATCAAATTATAGGCAAGTTTCAATTTAAATTTGATTCAAGAAGAAATTCAGTTTTTCAGTTCACACGGTACTTGACAGCACGTGAACAAACAAATCTAACGCAAAGAGCGGAGATCCTATAATGAATCAAGATTTTGATAATTATATAGGTCAAAATGAAATTGTTACAGATTCTGCTATTAACAGATGCTTAGAAAATATATTTAATTTGCAGCAGCATCTTGTTGATACTTTACAGGATGAACTTACACCAGAAGCTCTCAACCTGCCTTTTATATTGAACATTCCCTGGACACCCACACCCACACCCACCCCAACACCCACTATTACTCCTACACCCACTGTTACTCCCACTATAACGCCCACACCTACTAATACGCCTACTAATGCGCCTACATTTACTCCCACACCCACACCGACTCGTACTTTAGTACCCACGCCCACACCTACCACAACACCTACACGCACACCTACACGCACACCTACCCCCACACCTACAGCAACTGTAGATCCTTATGAGAAATTATCGGTCTTGATTTTTAATCAAAAAAGTTATATAGAAGCTTCTATTAACCTTTACGATTATATGTGCCAGTATCTAGGCCGCACCCCTGCTAGCTTCACTAAAGCTTTAGATGTATTTTTTTATAACGGTTCATTAGTTGGTTGTAAGAAAGGGTATAATTATGCCATGCGTACTGGTACTGGTTGGCCTGCAGGTAGTAAAATTCAAATATACAATCCGCCTGTAAAAATTAGTGCGAGTGCGCCATATGATCTGGCTGGAAATTACCCAACAGCTAACAGCCCTGTAACTGGTCCAATTGCAGGCGTTATAATGGGAAGAGGCGCAGATGGTCAGTGTGGTGCTAGCATGTGTTGTGGGTGTTACTATTGGAATAACTGGCAGACATATTATAATTGTGACCTAGCAGAGACAGCATGGGGCCTTTGTGGCAATGGATGTTCTGGTACACCTGGTGATGCAATTTGGATTGATGCTGGTCTTACTATGGTAGAAATATATAATGAAGGTGTTATTGCTGGTGGTGGTGGCAACAATTCATATGTTGACAGAGGCCGCGGTGGAATTGGTGCTGGTGGTGGTGGTTTGCCAGGCGGTAAAGGCAACCTAGGGACTTTAGGATATGCGAATACACGCGAAAGTCGCTGCAACGCATATCAATTATCTGATTGGTCTGGTGGTTATCAAGGAGCTCAAATGTTCAATGCTGGTTATAATGGCAGTGCAGGGTTTGCTGGTGGAGCAGGCAATTATGGTGGTAGCGCACCAGGATATGCTTTAAAAACGTTCGGCCATCCATATCAATGGAAGACAGGGCTCAGTCCCGCAGGATTACCGCTTTTCTTACCAGTAGGTGGCGGTTCTGGTCGAATTGATCCATTTAGTTCTACTGTTATACGCAATGGGTTAATAGGCCCTTAAATATTTAATTGTAAATCCCAATGATTAAATAAATAATTACAATGGCAAGCGTCTCTATAGTTAAAATTAAGGTAAGAAGAGGCACAGATTCTGAAAGAAAGCGAATAGTGCTTGATAACGGAGAATTGGGGTATGTAACTGACACAGGCGGAAGAAGGTTGTTTATTGGAGATGGTCTTAAAAAAGGCGGATATCCCATTGGCACAGCATTATTTTATAATGCTGACTTAAATTCACCTGAAACATACAAGTATGCTCAAATAGGTGATGTGCTGTACGACAACACATCTACAAAATTATATACTATTACCGACATAGATAGTAGTACTACACCTGCGTTGTACACTTTTAAATTTATAGGACCAGCTGTTGATAATACTTCTGTTGCATATAACCTTCAAGGAAGTTTATCTGTTAATTTAAGTGGTGTAGATGGCACTTCTTTACCCACCTCTAATCCTGGTGGAGGATCTAAAAAATTATGGAATGACGGTGGATTTGTAAAGGTAGCATAATATGGCATTTGAAATTACAAGTGATACAGTTGTAAAAATTCTAGTCCGTAGAGGACTAGAAGTTGAGCGTCTTGAAACTCTCCTATCTGAAGGTGAACTTGGTTTATCTGTAGACACACGCAGAGTTTTTGTTGGTGATGGTTATACCCTGGGCGGAACCCCAGTTGGCAGTATTAATTTTGGCATTATTGGTGATCTTGTAAATATAACACCATATGCCCAACCTGGTGACATGGCTTCATGTAAAAATATAAATTATGTTTTCAATAATAATAGCTGGAATATGGTATCACCTAAAACCTATATTGAACTTTTCGCTGATACACCATATGCTTGCCAGACATTAGAGTATTCACCAGATCCTTCAAATTCACTTAGATTGTCAGATACTGGATTAGGTGACGGTCTATTAATTGATTACAGCCAAGGCCCTAGTGGTGAAAAAAATAACACAATACAAAAAACATATGGTCAGTTAAATTTTGATGCGCGATTTTTGTCATTATGCGCTTATAGAACAATTTATGATAATAACGATGGGCCCCGTGTAGGCAGTTTCTATTTTGGTAATATTTTTACCAAGACTATAACAGATCATCTTTCTACTACAGTTAATATAGAGAAAAATCTGTCTATAAATGATCACTCTTTATCTGCTTTTCAATTGAAAATGACTGCACGCAGTGGTGATTATAATGGCAGTCTCATTGATGCTACTAGTGGCAGTCTGTATATCAGAAGCCCGGGACAAATTTTTCTTGGTACGAAGAGCAATGGCTGCAGCGGGTTGAGTGTTGAGAACAATAACGTTACAGTGTTTGGTAATTTATCTGTTTTGGGTGATGTTGCTTATTTGAATTCCATAGTTTCAGTGACCAGTGCTTTGAGTGTTGTTAATAGCGGCACAGGACCAGCATTGGTGGTGAGACAAAATGGCACCCAACCTATTGCTACATTTTTTGATGATACGCAGAGTGCCTTAAGAATAATGGATGGTGCTAAAATTCAATTTTTTGAAGAAAATAGTTCTGGTGGTATAGGTATCAATACTACCAATACAAGCAACGCACTTTCTCTAAAAGGTACCATTTCTGCTTTAGGTGAACCTATTTTTAGAGCTCTTGCAACTGATGGTTCCGGGGTAACAATAGCTGGCCCAAATACTACCAATGACCCTCAGTTGCAAATTTCTAGACTTGATGCAGATAAATTTAACTTTAGAGTCCGTGGAGCTACAGGAGCAGCTCATCTCAACATTTATGATCAGATCAATGGTTCTGTTGGTAATGGCATTGTATTAAAAGGAAACAATGTGGGCATAGGTACTGATACACCAGAACAAAAACTACATGTTTTAAAGGGTTCTGCAGGTATAGTGACTGCAGAAATCAACAGCATTGCTGTGTTTGAAGGCGATGGCTCTAATCACATATCCATTTTAACTCCAAACGGCAACACTGGAGGTGTGGTGTTTGGCAGCCCATCAGACAACTATGGTTCATACTTGTCCTGGAATTATACTAATAGTGAATTGAAGCTTGCAACTGCAAAGGCTGGTGGTTTCATATCACTCTTGACTGACGATGAAACAACACAAGCTGTAAGAATTACAAACACTGGCAATGTGGGCATTGGCACAACAGCGCCTCTAACTAAATTAGAAGTTAATGGAAGCCTGAGAGTGGGTCGCGGCAATGATCTTCAGTTTAATTCTGCACTAAAATGGTCTGGGGCTGGAACTACTGATGCTAACAGTTACATGTCTGGCATTGCTAATAGTACTGAGCAAATACGCATTGATACCAATGGTGTTAAAATAAGTGACAGCAAAACTCTCACTCTGGGTGTGGGTACCAATGTTGCTCTGGATACTGCAACTGGTTCCAAGATTGGAACAGCAACCACACAGAAGCTCAGTTTCTACAATGCAAACCCCATAGTGCAACCTTCATCTGCCAATCAAGCAGCACTTGCAGCATATGTTGGAGGGGCCAATGGGTACAGTACTACAGCTCAAGCTCAAGCAATAATTACATTAGTAAATGAAATACGTACCACTCTTGTTAATCTCGGATTAATGAAGGGTTCAGCTTAATAGTACTTGCAAGTTCATTTTGTTATATTAATATAAACACATGTTCATCGACAAATACACATTCCACGTCAGAGACAATACCACCAAGAAAACATTCAAAATTACTTTGGATGAAGACACCCCACAAGATGCACACAAGAAGATCTACAACAGGCTCAATTACTATCAAGACATTGTAAAAGTAGAAGATTTTGAAAAAAATACAGTGTTTGATCCAGATCGGGGCTTCATAAATAATTGAATGATAAGTGACTTCTTTGAAGACAACAAACCATGTCCTCCAGAGATTGTTAACTGTGAAAAGCTTAGATTGGAATACAAACAAGAAATATCAACCATTAATCCCCGTGCATGCACACCTTGCATGATCAATGGCATAAAGTCAAAATATCTCAATATCATTAGCAACAGCAACCGATGATTGAAGCATTCACAGTATATTTAATTTCACAAGCTGCCAACTTAGTTTGGTTTTCATCACCATTGAAGTTGTCTCTGTACAGCCTCTTGACAAAGAAAATTACTTTCCGTCATGAAGATTTTGACTTACTGCTTTTAACTGCCTCTCCTTTGCTCAAAGTATTCACTTGTCCTTTTTGCTTTAGTTTTTGGACCAGCACAATTGTTTCTGCTATTCTGTCTGATAGTTTTATAGGTTTCATAATAAACACAAGCACCAGCATTGTGCTCATTTATCTGTATGAAAATGTAATTAATTTTCTAAAAGGAGTTGATTAAATAATTTTTTAATTTAATATATTGTTATGCCAGACACAACAACTCAAGAATTGCAAACAGAAATAACCCTACAAGATTTAAAAGTTCTAGCCAACTTGATTGAAGCAGCTTCTGCAAGAGGCGTTCTCAAGGGGGCTGATCTCACCGTTGTAGGCGGTGTATACGACAAGATTGTTACCGTGATTAATACTTCCAAATAATGAAAATTGAACTGGTCAATGTTCAAAACATGCACACAGGAATGCATGTAAAAGTCTTGGCTGATAGCAAAGAAGTTGGTGTGCTCTACTTGAGCAATGAAGAATTGGATGCTTTTCTTGACTTAATCCGCAAAGGTGTCACAAAAAGTGACACAGAATTTGTTAATAGCTTGCATACTGACGACGGCTTAGAAGATTACGAAGATCAAGACGACTAATACACTCTCTTTTTCATTAAATAATATAATGAAAGAGATTGACTTTATTCAATCCATATGTGAAGAGTTCACTGATATTGTCATCACTGACAAGAAGAAAAACTCTGTAATTTTTCACCTGCCTGCCAAGTATTTCAAAGACCTCAATAAACGGTTGATTGACAAGGGGTTTGAGCTCACATTTAAAAAGGCCATTAGCAAAGGCCATTATACTTGTTCTTATACACTCAAAAAAAACAAGTAGAATCATTTTTAATTTCCTGTATAATAGGGTTAATGTTAAAGTTCGACAAAGTAAAGCATTGCTATAGAAACATACATACCAATGAGGAATACACTTCCGCCACAACACTCATTGGCAAGTTTAAAAAGAAGTTTGATGTGGAGTTCTTTGCCAAAAAGACTGCTGATAAAGAAGGTATTACTGTGGAAGAAGTCAAAGCCAAATGGCAGAAGATCAATGCAGACAGCAAGATAAGAGGCAGTTCCATTCATAGTGCCATTGATGAATACAATAAAACAGGAGAGAAACCCCAAGAATTCAAGGATATCCTGGATTCTCTTGAGTCTCTCAAATTGTATGATAGATCCATTGCCAAATGTGAAGAACTGGTTTATAACCACAATTACCGTTTAGCAGGCACAGCAGATTGCATTGAAGATTTAGGCTCCACCTTCAATGTGTATGATTACAAGACCAACAAGAAGTTCAATCTGTATTCACAATACAATTCTTTCTTTCTGGATCCTGTTGCTCACTTGAGTGATTGTGAATACAATGCCTATTCATTGCAGCTCTCTTTGTATGCTTACATGTACCAAAGCATGACTGGCAAAAGAGTGGGCAAATTAGGCATAGCCTACCTAGATGGTGACAACAAATTCAATGTATACTACTCACCATATTTGCTCACAGATGTTCAGAAGATTTTGAACCATGCCAAGAATTAATTGGGAAGAGCATGCCCTTTTAATTGCTTGGGCTGCTACTCTGCGGTCTGAAGATCCCTACATGAAAGTAGGAGCATGTGCATTGGGCCATCAAAGGGAAGTGCTGGGTGTTGCTTACAATGGCTTAGCCCCAGGCAAAATAGTTTCACAAGATTTCTGGTCTGACAGGCACAAGCGCAGACCATTCATGATTCATGCTGAAGCAAATCTATTGGCAAGAATTAGCAAAGATGAAGCACATACCATTGGTGTAACTCTGCAGCCTTGCAGTTGCTGTGCACAATCCATGGTAGCACATGGAGTCAAAAAAGTAGTATACACAGAGAAGTATGATTTTGACAAAGGTGGTTTGGACATTTTAAAATTTTATGGTGTGGAGTTGATTTGCATTCCTAAAGATCACATATTAAATAAACTCAAATCATTATGAGATTCTTAGATGTAATCATAGAAAATTCCCCTGTTAAAGAAGCCAAGCTTTATAGCCCTGCTCAAAAAGCAGCAGAGAAGCCTGACAATGGTGTCACAATTCAAAACCCTGCTGCATATCATGTAATTCAAGACTGTGCCAAGATGACTGTTAAGTTTTTACCCTTTTATGTATTTGGTTTGTATGCTCATCCTTTTGATGATTTGAAGGGCAAGTATAATTTCAAAGACATCAAAGAATTTGTGGATGCAGCTTTTAGTGATGTTACGTTGAACCAACTGTTAATTCTTATCCTAGATAAGATAAAGAAGTTGCCTTATACTCCCTCTCAAAGTGCCAATGATCCTTATGGTGATTATGAAAGCTTTGAAGGGGTGAACGAAAAAGATGTAGTATCGCTTTTATGCAAAGCCTTTAACGTTCCTGTCTTGAAATAATTACGCCAACTCTTTAACGTAACTAACAGGACGCAGATTCAGATTCAATTTGAAGCTATTAACTGGCAATCCACTATCAAATCTCTTGATAAAATTTGATGTTGATTTGGTTAATGCAGCTTTGAATGCTGATGTTTTCTTATTCTTTTTGACAACAAGATAAACGCTATCAGGAAAAACTCCAACCTTGTCCAGGTTATGAATCTTGTCCTTCAGAGCTCTGGCGATGGCACAATTTTGTGGATTGGCTTTCTCACCGAACTGGATATGCTTATCTTTAATGCCTAAGCTTATTTTCATGTAATTATTTAGTCATAGAATAAGTACTTTTAATGAAACTAATAGCTCCATTTGTAACATTACAAGAGCAATTGCGCATATTTCATTGGCAATCTGAGACTTATGCACAACACAAAGCATTTGGCAAAGCATATGAAGCGCTTGGTGATCTTATAGATAGCTTTGTGGAAGTGTATTCTGGCAAATATGGCAAACCCAGAGCCAAGTTGAAATACAGCTTGAACCTGAGCAATTTTGATGGTGATTATGCAGAGTTTATTGACAGTAGCATTAGCTTCTTGGATGGGTTTAATGCAGAGTTTGATGCTAATAAAGACAGTGATCTTCTCAACATCCGTGATGAAATGAAGTCTGTTTTAAATCAATTGAAGTACTTACTAACATTAAAATAATTACTTTATCCAATACCAAGAAGTAGTTGGAAAGGGTGTAACCGTCCTCTCAACTTCAAGAGCAAACTGATCTACCGCTCTGACTACAGCAGGTATTTGTGGACCGTAATCATGCCCTGCACATACACCACCAGTCTTCAGTTTAGAATAATAATTTCTACAATCTTTTAAAACTTGTTCATATGTATGTAGCCCATCAATAAAAATAAAATCAAAATAATTATCAGCAAAATCTGATATTGCATCATCTGATGTTTTTTTATGAAGAATAAATCGGTCACCGTATTCTTCTAATTTCTTTTTTGCAATTAATTCTGTTGTACTGTCATCATGAAAAACAGTACCACACCAATCTGTGTATGTAATATAAGGATCTATACCATGTAATGTAAGTGTAGGTAGTTTTGATAGAAGCGCATTTGATCCACTCCCATCCATTACTCCTATTTCCAACCCTATTAAAGGGGCTGTAGTATTGCAAAAAAGATCTGTCAATCCAATTGTAGATGCCATATAGTAATATATTAAGTTGTTGCTGTTCTTTATCAATGTATTAAAATAATGATTAGTTCTTTAAAAGATTTTGGGTAGATACCGAAGTGGCCAAACGGGGTGGACTGTAAATCCACTGGCTTACGCCTTCAGTGGTTCGAATCCACTTCTGCCCAATAAATTTAATAATTAATTCGTAGGTTTATATACAACAAAAGAATCCCATGCATTATTTCCATAGTGTATATGGGTAATGCTAGCATTTGGTACATCTAAATTTTTAAAATGCTGTATATCGCTAGCTCTAACATCCTCTACTATATAAACCCCATTTTCTTTTAAATGTTTTGATAAAAATAATAAAGAGGTAACTTGATGATTCAAGTCATGTGACCCGTCATCAATAATGATATCAAATTTAAATTCATTACCATTAAAGTCAAACATTTTTTGCAAAACATTTTGTAATCCTGTATTGTTTGATTGATCTCCTTGAAAACATTTTATTCTTTCTTCTTCAAACACAACATTTTCAACAATATCAAATGCATAAATTTGAGAATTTATAAAAAAGTCTCTCCAAGCTCTTAAACTCGCACCAGGCTTGTATTCTTCGCCAACTAAATAAACCATAGCATCTCTAGTGCCTATGCCTATCTCCAGTATATTAAGTTTTTTTTCCTTTAAATCTTTGAAAAGATTATAATATTCAGAAGAGTATGAGTGTCCTCTACCATTCCAATTAGTTTTATCAGCTAAATACTTTTCAAACAACTCACATAATTCCGTTTTCATTATAATATTTATTAATATTTGATTACTAATTTAAGCAGAGTTGATCTATTACAACTGATGTGTAATTAGTGGGCAATCAGTTCTATATTTGCCTTGTGGTGTAATGGTAACACAGCGGTCTCTGAAGCCGTTTTTCTACGTTCAAGTCGTAGCAAGGCAAAGTTGATAACTGATTGAATTAAAGTATAATACTATAATGAAACATTGTTTGGTTCTTGGTGCAGGTGGATTTATTGGTAATCATTTGGTTAATAAATTAGTCAAGCAAGGCCATTGGGTCAGAGGTGTTGATATTAAAACACCTGAATATGGCGAAACTAAAGCCAATGAATTTTTAACATTTGATTTGAGGAAAAATAAACTGGTAATGGAGTCTTTTGATTACTGTCCCAATGGTGAAGGGTTTGATGAAGTGTATCAATTGGCAGCTGACATGGGTGGTGCAGGTTACATATTTTCTGGAGACCATGATGCAGATGTGATGCACAATTCAGCTCTTATTAATTTGCATGTGTGCGAAAATGCCATCAAGTTTAAAACCAAGAAAGTATTTTATTCTTCTTCTGCTTGCATGTACCCAGAGCACAATCAATTGGATCCCAATAATCCCAATTGTGAAGAGAGTTCTGCTTACCCTGCAAATCCTGACAGTGAATATGGGTGGGAGAAACTTTTCAGTGAACGTCTTTATTTAGCTTTTAACCGCAATCACAATTTAGATATTAGAATTGCCAGGTTTCATAACATTTTTGGACCTTATGGGTCTTGGAACAATGGCAAAGAAAAAGCACCAGCTGCAGTGTGCAGAAAAGTAGCACAAGCACAAGATGGTGGTGAAATTGAAATCTGGGGTGATGGTAAGCAAACACGCAGCTTTCTTTACATTGATGAATGCTTGGAAGCAGTTGAGAGGTTAATGAATTCAGATTTCAAAGGACCTGTGAACATAGGATCTGAAGAAATGGTTACAATTGATCAATTGGTTGATTTGACTTGCAAGATAGCAAAAAAGAAAGTTGTTAAAAAACATATTCCTGGCCCTACAGGTGTTCGCGGCAGAAGATCAGACAATAAACTCATTAAAGAAAAGCTTGGCTGGGCTCCACAGATTCCATTAACATATGGTTTGCAAAAAACCTATAAATGGATTTCTAAGCAGATAAGCACCTGTAGCTCAGCTGGATAGAGCAGCAGATTTCTAATCTGCGGGTCACAGGTTCAAGCCCTGTCAGGTGCACTGGATTAATATTCTTTTCCGAATAAGTTATAGCATGAACAATAGAATAAATACTTTTATGAAAGATTGTGCTTGGCTAAGAGCGTTTTTGTATTTTTCTATTGCGGCATTGCCTGCATTAATTACTGATATGAGCCAATACAAAACCTTTGCAGACATATCACCTGTAGCATTGACTGTTATTACAGCCAACGTACTGCTTCAAGGGTTTATTGCTGTGCGAGCTTATTTGGATCAATCCATAACAAGAATTCAGAAGGATAAAAAAGACAGCAAAAAGGTTGATCTAATTAATGAATAACTTAAGTAATTATATGAAAACCATATTGCCCTTCATTTTGATTCCTTTGTTAGTTGCTGGCTGCGTCACCACAGGTCCTGACAACAAAGTGGACCCAGCACAGACAGTGGAGAATGCTCTGCCTTACATTGCTCCTGCTGTTACCTTGACTTGCACCATAGTATTGGATCAAGCAGTTTCAGGCAGTGATAGAGTCGAGAAGGCCAAGATGATTAACAATGTTGCCACCATTGTGGAAGGGTTAACTCGCGGAGCAGCTCCCACACCAGATCAACTGCAAAAAGCTCTTTCAGATTATCTTCCTGTTGAAAAGACTCATTGGGCCAAGTATGTGGTGACCATCAAAGATCTGTACGCTACTCAATTCAACAAAGTGGGTGGCAACACAAAACTTGCTGTGGATGTGCTCAATGCCATTGCCAAAGGATGTAAGGACGCTACAGAAAGTTACGTAGACTAATGCCTGCGGGAATCTTACAAGCATTATTAAGCGCCATTTCTGGAATCTTTGGAGCCATTAACAATGTGTTTGGAGCTAAGAATACACCAGAGATGAAAAAAGCTCAAGAACAACAGAAAGAAGTTGACTTCAATAGTGAAGTGGAAAAAGCCATAAAGGATAAAAATGTTAAGAAAATTCGCGATATTCTCTCTGAGTAGTTTTTTACTTTGTAGTTGCACTACGGTAACTCCTGATAAAGTAAATGATGAAATTGCTTCGTATGATGCATCAACACCTGCAGGTTATGATGTCCAAAATTCTGGATTTATTGGTTTTCTTGATGATGGGCGAGGTATTATAACACCTTTTGGTCTATTACGCTACAATACTCTTATTAAAACATACAAGATAAGGTTCAAATCATTTAAAGGTGTAGATCTTAATGAAAATGATGGAACAGTAGAATTTACAGATAAGAAAGGCAATAAGCTTTATATCATTGATCAGCAGCATTTGGTCTATTATGCTGTTCTTAACAGCTGGCGCAAAGATGGTAAAGAACCAGATTCTATCTGGGATAAAGCTAAAGACATAGTTAAATAATTGCATATGGGATGGTCATCCAAAGACAATGCACTGCCCAGAAGAACACCTGCACCTACTTCCATACCTATCCCTGTACCACCCAAACAAACACCACAAAACACAGCTCAAGTATTGCCTTTGAATCAGGAAAAAACAGATTTGAGTGTATTGGATGAGAGAAGTGCAAAAAATGTGGCTACACTGCATCACAAAGTGCAGCAAGTTTTTAAAAATTGGATTGCTGAATGTCAAATTTTAGCCAAAGCATATAATTATGAATACAAAGCGATTTCAGGCAACAGAACTTGGGAAGAACAAGCCAAGATTTACGCACAAGGCAGAACTGCGCCCGGTACAATAGTTACTAATGCAAAGCCTGGGTACAGCAACCATAATTATGGAATTGCTGTGGACATGGGTGTATTTGCAAATGGAAAATACTTGGATGCATCAAACCCTGTGAAAGCAGAAGCATTTCACCGTGAAGCAGCAAAAATAGCTGAAAAATATAATATTGAATGGGGTGGCAGTTGGAAAACTTTTAAAGATTATCCTCATTTTGAATACATAACTGGTAAAACACTGGCTCAACTCAGACAATTGGTCACAGAAGGCAAAGATATTCTCGCATAAATAATTGTATGACCTTCAAAGAGTTCTACAAGAAAATAAAGAAGAAAAAAAGCAAATTGCCCCAAGCTAACAACATTCACACAGATACTTCTAACATGCCCAACACTGCTGCTTTGCCTGCTGCTACTGCAGGCAATCAACCCAGATTGTCTTAACAGTTGAATTAATAAACACGGGTCGCTAATATTATTATATGCCGAAAATACTTGTCACAGGTGGCTATGGATTCATAGGTACCCATTTTCTCATACGTCTCTTAGAAGATACAGATTTTGTTGTGTACAATGTTGATTGTGAATCCTATGCAGCTAATAAAGACAACATAAAAATGTATCTCAAGTACAATAAACAATACCGCAGAAGACTCAAACTGTTTAAAAAAGACATATCTAATAAGAAGCAATTGGATGCATTGTTTGCAAAAATTAAGCCAGATTATGTGGTTAATATTGCAGCTGAATCTCATGTGGATAACAGCATCACAGGACCTGCACCTTTTATTCATTCTAATATTGTGGGCACATTTAATTTACTAGAGTGTTCCAGGAAGTATGATGTGAGCAAATACATTCAAGTGAGCACAGATGAAGTGTATGGGCAGTTGCATGATTTAAATGATGCTCATTTCAAAGAGAATGACAGCTTGCATCCTAGCTCTGTGTATTCAGCTTCTAAAGCTTCTGCAGATTTATTAGCTCTGTCTTATTTCAAGACATTCAAGCTTGATGTGTGTGTTACTCGTTGCTGCAATAACTATGGCCCTTATCAGCACAAGGAGAAACTGTTACCCAAGACTATTCTCAATGCTTTGGGTAATTTACCAATTCCAGTGTATGGCAAAGGTGAAAACATGAGAGAATGGATACATGTGCAAGACCATTGCAAAGGCATTCTTGCTGTTCTCAATGAAGGTGTACCAGGTGAAATATACAACATTGGCACTGGCACAGTTTTGACAAATATCAAGCTTGTTAAACAGGTAATTGAGTTAACAGAGAGAAAAGAAGATCTTATTGAATTTGTTGAAGACAGAAAAGGACATGATTTTATATATGCTACCAACAGTGACAAGATTGCCAGTGAATTGAAATGGCTACCCAAGATAGATTTTCAGGAGGGGTTGAAGCAAACAATTGCATGGTATAAAAAACAGTTGAATTAATTAACTATACATGCATAATTAATTATAGTTCATTAACAACTGGGGCTGTAATGGTATCGATTGAACAGTGGAGTTTGCAAGAGCAAGTACCGGGGCATGCCGGTTTACCAATAGCAAAACAACATTAAATGCCGAAGATAACTTCGACATGGCCATGAGTCTAGAAGAAGCTGATGCAATCCTTGCAACAGCAGGCTTTGTTGATTCAGAAGCCACACTCGAGCTAGTTTAACTACTCGATCGTTCTACTGTAGATTAAAGCTTGT
>Ga0214921_10004484_pt1 | contig 20504 bp, 17 predicted proteins | sample LL1505_MetaG_FD_177992 | JGI IMG/M metagenome (GOLD analysis project Ga0214921, IMG submission 177992) | Freshwater microbial communities from Lake Lanier, Atlanta, Georgia, United States - LL-1505 | ecosystem: Environmental > Aquatic > Freshwater > Lake | place: USA: Georgia | collected...
CAGCCACCAGCGACAGCTGAACTTGCAAATCCGATCTGTCGGGAGCCTGATTCACCAGCCGGTGAAGGTAGCCTCGGATGATGGTCAGGGGAGTGCGCAGTTCGTGGGCGGCATCGCTTGAAAACCGGGCTGCCAGTGCGTAGCTGCCCCTTAAGCGGTCAATCAGCGCGTTGAAGTAGCAAATGAACCCGGCAAATTCTCGGTAATGGTGCTCAGGGGAGATGTGCTCGGTCGGGTTCTTGATGTCAATAATTGAAAAAGCATTTTGCAGTGTTTGAACAGGCTTCAAAGCAGAGCGTGAGAGCACAGCCGTGGCCAACAGAATGAAGACAAGCAGCATGGGCCAAAGGTTGCGTAAGATGCCGTCCCGGGTTTGCAAGATACCTTCGGCTGACCTGGTCAATACATTTTTTTGAATGGCCACATAAAGCTGTCCCTGCGGGTTCGGCGTCCGCAGGATGCGCCAGTCCAGCGCATCGGTCTTGAGATCGACCATTTCAAAGGGCTGCCCAGTGCTCTGTCCATCCAGCGGTGTCCATACGGGGGCTGCTGCGGCCAGCGCCAGGGCCAAGGCTTGTGCGGCGCCTGTGGTTGCCGGATCCTTGTCTGCCCAGACCAGCATTTCACCAGGCCGTAGCTCGTCTACGGATTTTTCCAGGTAGCCTTTAATTTGGTCGGTATTGACCGGGCCCGGGGCAGCCCGCAGTTCACGGGCCGCGTGGCGGGCCAGGACTTCGCTTAAATGGCCGTGCAAGGGCTCCAATGCCGAGTTGGCCACCAGCAGCCTAGAGGCCCCGCTGAAAGCCACGACGCACAGTCCCACAGCCAGAAAAACGTGAAGTCGAAAAGAGCGGTGCATGGTTTTTTAAGAGTTATTGAGCCGGTAACCTACGCCCCGTATAGTCTCAATCGGAAAGACTTCTTGTGAATTGGGGTCGGGGTTGGACAGTTTTTTGCGCAGCCTTTGAATGCAGACGTCGACCACATTGGTGCCGGGGTCGAAATCCACATTCCAGACTTGCTTGAGGATTTGCTGCCGAGAAAAAATCTGACCCGGCGACAGCAACAGGCACTCCAGCAGCACGTACTCTCGCTGTGTCAAAACGCTGGTGCGCATTCCCCATTTGGCCACCCGGCTAAAACGATCGAGTGTGATGCCGCTTTGCGCAATGGTGCTGGCATCGCTACCGGATTTCCTGGCGATGAGTATTTTGACGCGAACAATCAGCTCTTCAATAAAGAAGGGCTTGACTAAAAAATCGTCTGCGCCGAGCTCAAATCCGCTCAGGCGGTCTGCCAAGTCTGTTTTGGCTGTTAGCAGGATCACCGGCGTGCTCAGGCCCTTGCGCCTTATTTCAGTCAAGACCTGAAAGCCGTCCATCATGGGCAGGGCCACATCGAGCACGACAGCGTCAAAGTTTTTGATCAGCGCGGTGTTCAGTCCTCTGAAACCATCAGTTTCGTGGTGCACCAGGAAGCCGACAGATTCGAAACCCGTGGCAATGAAGTCAGCGATGCGTTGTTCATCTTCAATGAGCAGAATATTCATACCCATATTCTGCCTCGGAGCGCCTGCGATCGATTAGCGACTGTCGAATTTCTCGGTCTGCAGGTTTTTGAAAGCGAGCGCGGTGGTTGCGGTGTTGGTGTCTACGCGGCGAGCGCCGTCAAATCGACGGTTCCAGTAGGCTGCACCCATGCTTTCGATGCGTACTTCAGCGCCCGGCTTGGGAGAATGAATGAACTTGCCATCACCGACATAAATGCCAACGTGGCTATAGGCCCGGTGCATGGTGTTGAAAAACACCAGATCACCGGGTGCCAGTTCTTTTTTGTCGATGCGCTGTGTGTCAGCGGCTTGTTGTTCGGCTTTGCGGGGAAGGGCCAGGCCGATCGTCTGCTCGAAAATGGCTTTGACAAAGCCGCTGCAGTCAAAGCCGGTTTCTACCGAGCCGCCCCCGCGTTGGTAAGGCACGCCCAGAAAGCCCATGGCGTGAACCACCAGCTCAGAGGCTTTGTTGGTGACGCTTTGGCTCGCCTGCGTCATTTGCGAGAGCAGGCCTTTGTTGGCCAGCCAGCTGTCAAGCTCGTCAATGCTTGGTGCCGCTTGCGCTGGGGCGCTCATCATCAGGGTCGAAGCCATCAAAACGGCCAGCACTGAGGGTGCAAAACAAGGTGCGGACGAAAAACGATACATCGACGGAGCTTACTGAGCTGACCGGTTCCCGTCAAGCCCTGCCTCCAGCAGGCCTGCCCCCTGACTTGCGACCTATAAAATAAACGCTTCATTTAACCCGTGAGCCTGTGTGTCTGACAGTTTCAAAGTTTTTGTCCAATATTTGTTGCCAAAACAAGCGCTCACGGCTTTTGCCAGTTGGGTGGCTTCGCGCCAGCGTGGCCGTGTCACCACCGCGCTGATCCGCTGGTTCGTCGGCAAGTACCAGGTGAACATGGCCGAGGCTGCCAACCCGGACATCGGCAGCTATCTGAGCTTCAATGATTTTTTCACCCGGGGTCTGCGGCCCGGCGTCAGGCCCTTGGCCGATGCCACGCTGATTTGTCCGGTTGACGGTGCCATCAGCCAGTTCGGCGCGATAGAGGGTGAGCAGATTTTCCAGGCCAAGGGTCACCAGTACTCAAGCACTGCGCTGGTCGGCGGTGATGCGGCGCTGGCCGCGCAGTTTCGCGGCGGCAGTTTTGCCACCCTTTACCTCAGCCCGCGGGACTACCACCGCATTCACATGCCCTGCGATGGCCGCTTGCTGCGCATGATCTATGTGCCTGGCGATTTGTTTTCGGTGAACCCGGTCACCGCGCGCGGCGTGCCGGGCCTGTTTGCGCGCAATGAGCGTGTGGTCTGTGTGTTTGAAACCGCGCTGGGGCCCATGGTTCTGACACTGGTTGGCGCCACCATCGTGGGCAGCATGGCGACAGTCTGGCACGGCGTGATTGATCGTCAGAGTACGCTGCGCCAATGGCATTACGACAGCGAGACCGCTCCGGTGCTGCTTCAAAAGGGCGAGGAAATGGGCCGGTTTTTGCTTGGCTCCACGGTGGTGATGTTGTTTCCACCGGGGGCCATGCAGTTCAATCCCGCATGGCATGCCGGCTGGCCGGTGCAGTTGGGTCAGGCCATGTCAGCGCAAGGCTTGCCTTGAGCTACACCGTGCGTTTGTTTGCTTATGAGGATGTGAGTGATGAACAAAAACGTCAGGCTGAGCAACGCTTTTGCAAGGCTTTGAACGATGCGCTGGGCGATGCCGCATTGGTGTTGCCGGTCTTCACTATGTACCGCCGGCTGGTGGCTTTGCATGGCGACTCGCCTTCCCCCGATGCCTTGAGCGCTGAGGAGCTGGAACTGTTCAGCCAGTGGCAGGCTGCCGAGTCAGCCGCGCTGACGGCGGCTTTGGGCCCGCATCGCTACATGGGCGACGCGGAGTTCGATATCAGGGCCTAACGTCATTGTTGTCGTCGTCACCCTCGTCGTCACCTTTTTCATCACTGTGGTCGTCAAAACCATCAGCCTGCGCTGCCAGTGCCTCACCCGCAGGGCGAACACGAAGCTGGCCGTTCTTGGCCACCACTTCGACAAAAACCTGCGCGGCGCCTTCGGCCGCGGCCGCGTCCATGCGCTTGATGATTTCTGCTAAGTGCACCGGCTCGGCGCTTTCTTCGGCGTTGCCGAACTTGCAGTCGAAGTCCCAGAAGTCCACACCGACCGGCAACGGTACGCGGCGCTGGCGTTTGACGTACTTGCGAACCTCGTGCTTGATGGCGTCCATCACGCGGTCCGGGTGTTTGCCTTCGACCTGAAGCTTGAACGTTTTTCTCACGGGAGACCTTAATACTGCGAAATGCTGTTGTGTACCTTGTAGCGCTTGGTAAGCGCCTCAGGAAAGGCCACGATTATGCGGCCTGAGCCTGCGCTTCTAGGTGCCGGCGCGTAAAATCACCGCTTCGCCTCACCGCTTACGTGGGACCCGTCGATCCCAGCCAGAGCCCCGGCGGCTCAGAATTCCTCCAGCATGTCCTTTTCTACCCTCGGTCTGTCGCCGACCCTTCTTCGCGCACTGGCCGACCAGGGCTTTGACACACCCACGCCGGTACAGGCCCAGGCCATTGGCTTGGTGCTGGACGGGCGTGATCTGCTGGTCTCGGCCGAAACCGGCTCGGGCAAGACTCTGTCGTTTTGCCTGCCATTGCTGCAAGCACTGGCAGAAAACCAGGTGCTGGCAGCGGATCGGCAGAGACGGGTCAGGGCTTTGATTTTGGTGCCTACGCGTGAACTCGCCGTGCAAATCGGCGAGGTGGCGCGTCAGTTGGCCCGGCATGAGGCGCAGGCAGTCAAAGTCACAGTGGTGTTTGGCGGCGTGTCCATGAACCCGCAGATGATGGGTTTGCGTGGCGGCGCTGACATCGTGGTCGCCACGCCCGGCCGTCTGCTGGACCTGATCGATCACAACGCGCTGTCGCTGTCGGCTGTGCAGACCCTGGTGCTGGACGAGGCTGACCGCTTGCTGGACCTGGGCTTTGAACAAGAGCTTCAGCGTATTCTGTCGCTGCTGCCTGCGAGGCGGCAAAACCTGTTTTTTTCGGCCACCTTGCCGCCTTCTGTGACGGCGCTGGCCGCCGGGCTGCTGCAGTCGCCGGCCCGCGTGGACGTGGCCCCCGTGGTGCTGGACATCGCTGCCATCGCTCAGCAGGTGATCGAGGTGGACGCCCCGCGCCGCACTCAGTTGCTGCGCCACTTGATTGCCCAGCGTGGCTGGAGCCGGGTGCTGGTGTTTGTGGCGACCAAGCACGCTGCCGAGATGGTGGCTGACAAGTTGCGCAAGGCAGGCCTCACAGCTGAGCCTTTTCATGGCGAGCTGAGCCAGGGCAAGCGCACGCAGGTCTTGCTGGACTTTAAAAATTCAGACGTTCAGGTGGTCGTGGCGACCGACGTGGCGGCACGCGGGCTGGATGTGTCGCAGCTGCCCGTGGTGGTCAATTACGACTTGCCGCGCTCGGCGGTGGACCATGTGCACCGCATCGGCCGCACGGGGCGCGCTGGCGAGTCGGGCCTGGCGGTGAGCTTTGTGAGTGCGGGCAGCCAAGCCCACTGGCGCCTGATTGAAAAGCGCCAGGGTCTGAGTGTGGCGCGTGAGCAGGTGCCGGGTTTTGAGCCGACTGAAGTGGCGCCAGCGCTTGCGTCATCGCAAACTCGCAGTGCTACTGGCGAGTCCACCGGCGGCGTCAAGGGCAAGCGCCCAAGCAAAAAAGACAAGCTGCGCGCCGCTGCAGCGCTGACGGACCCCGCCCAGAACTGCTGAGGCCTCTGGGTTCTTATCGGAGTTCGGTTGCTGACCTGGCAGTCCGGGCACGGGCTGCGGACCTTAGAATCTAGGGCCTCCAGCCGCCCGGCTTTAACCTACCCGATTTGTCATCCATTGAACGCTACCGATACCCCTTTGCTGCCGTCCGGCGACGAACTTGAACCCGCTGATGAGCCGACCCGGCTGCAAGAGCCACGCTTATGGCGCGCTGACGGCTGGACTGCGAAGGTCCTCAAAAACGAAGACGATGACGGCTGGGCCGTGGCCATGATCAAGGATGGCGAGCCCGAGCCGGCGCTGATCGGCCCCTGGACCATGGGCCGCGACAAGAAGAACCCCAAACCGCTGGACGGCCCGGCTTTCAGCACGCTGGTCAAAACCGCCACTGAGTTTGTGCGCCGGCACGAGCAGCAACTGCACGCCGAGCTGCACCAGCAGATTGAAGTCAGCGCCGCCGCCGGGCGGGTGGCCGTCTCGCTGGACATCGTGCCCGACGAAGACAACCCGTATGCCACGCTCAGCGCACACAACGAGGCCGGTGACCTGCTGGCCGAAGTGCGCGTGGCGGCTTCTTTCAAGCTCAACCGCGCCAGCGCGATCGCCTGGGCTGACAGTCGGTTCAAGAAACCGGCTTGACCGCGGTGACAGCGCTTCGTGGCGCCGCACGCGCTTGCGGCATTGACTTTGGTACGTCCAACTCAACCGTGGGCTGGAGCCGGCCTGACCAAGGCGCCTTGCTTGCACTCGAAGACGGCAAGCTGACGCTGCCATCGGTGGTTTTTTTTCATGCCGAAGACGCACACACCAGCTACGGCCGCGCCGCACTGGCCGATTACCTGAGCGGTGACGAAGGGCGCATGATGCGCTCGCTCAAAAGCCTGTTGGGTACTTCGCTGATGGATGACTTCACCGAAGTGATGGGCCGCGTGCTGCCCTTTCGTGAATTGCTGGCGCTGTTCATCGGAGAGCTCAAGGCGCGCGCAGAGCAGGCTGCCGGCCAGGGTTTTGACAGCGCCGTGCTGGGACGCCCTGTGTATTTTGTGGACGACGACCCGGTGGCCGACCGGCTGGCCCAAGACACTTTGGCCGGTATTGCCCGGGCCACCGGCTTAAAGCACATCGAGTTTCAGTACGAACCCATTGCCGCTGCCTTTGACTATGAGTCGCAGATCCGCCGTGAAGAGCTGGTGCTGGTGGTCGACATCGGCGGCGGCACGTCTGACTTTGCCCTGGTACGGCTGGGGCCACAACGTGCCGGTCGGCCTGATCGCAAGGACGATATCCTGGCCAGCGGCGGCGTGCACATTGGCGGCACCGACTTTGACAAGCATCTGAGCCTGGCGGGTGTGATGCCTTTGCTGGGTCTGGGCAGCCAGCTTAAAAGCGGGCTGGACATGCCCTCAGCGGTTTACTTTAATTTGGCCACCTGGCACACCATCTACCAGGCCTACACGCGCAAAGCCTGGGCCAATATCAGCGAGTTAGCGCTGCTTGCCAGTGAGCCTGAGAAGCTTCGAGCGCTGCAAAACCTGGTCCAGCAAAAAGACGGTCACTGGCTTGCGCTGCAGGTTGAGAGCGCCAAGATCCATTTGTCCAGTCATGAAACTGCAACACTGGACCTCAGTCGCATCGGCGCAGGCGCAGACCTCGGTTTGCAACGCAGTGTTTTTGATGTGGCGATCAAGGACCTGGTCGGGCGCGTCGGGCAGACCGTAGAAGCGTTGCTGACACATGCCCAAGTGCGTGCGGATGCGGTGGACACCGTGTTTTTTACCGGCGGCTCTAGCGGCGTGCCACTGCTGCGCCAGCGTGTGGGTGAGTTGCTGCCGGCAGCGCGCCGGGTTGAGGGCGATCTGTTTGGGAGCATCGGCGCCGGTCTGGCGATCGATGCTGTGCGCAAGTTCGGTTAAGCCGGTGCGCCGAAGCGGCGATGTTCACTCACCGGGTTGTCTACATGAAAGACGCCGTTGACCGGCTCTGACATGGCAATCACGCTGCCCTCGGGCACAAACAGCGGCAGAGTCTCCAGACCTGCAAGCACAGTGTGATGCTGGCCTGCCGCCAGAGTGTGGCCATTGTGAAAATTGATCCAAGCTCGCGGGCCTGCCGGCAGGTAGACGCTGCGCGTGCGCTCACCCATTTGCACCACCGGCGCCACCAGCAAGGCGTCGCCTAGCATGAAGTCATCGCAGTCTGCGTAGGTTTGCTCGTCGTCGGGGAAGTTAAAAAAGGTAGGCCGAATGATGGGCTGATGAGCACTGGCCGCTTTTTCAAACAAGGACCACAAGTAAGGCATCAAGCGGTAGCGCAGCCGGATAGCGCTGGCCACATGCGGGGTGACTTCGGCATGCATCCAAGGGACGTTGCTGATGTTGCCGGCCTTCCAAGAGTTCATCACCATGCGCGGGTTCAGGCAGCAGGCTTGCACCCAGCGCACAAACATCTCGGGGTCGGGCAGTGGGCCGGCAAAGCCGCCCACGTCATGGCCGACATTGAACATGCCCGACAGCGACATCTGCAAACCGGTACGGATGTTCCAGCGCAAGGATTCCCAACTGGTGGTGTTGTCGCCTGACCAGGTCTGGGCGTAGCGCTGCAGACCGGGAGAGCCGCCGCGCGTGACGCTGTAAACCCTTGCATGGCCTTCATTGGCCACCTGGGCTTCAAAGCTGGCCCTTGTCATCAAGAGGCCATGCAGCGGCCTGGCGCGGTGCATCGGCAGGGCAGTGCCAAAGCCGTTACAACTGGCCGCATCGTCCATGATCGCGTACTCGTTGTTGTCGTTCCAGCCTACGTCAATGTCGTAGCCCAGCACCTGGGCCTTGAGCTGCGTTTTCCACCAGTCAATCGCGGCCGGGTGGGTGAAGTCCAGGTGTGAGCCAACACCGTCCCAGAACTGCTCAACGATGGGCTCGCCAGTGCCCGCGTCATGGATGAAACCCTTTTGAGTTTTGACTCCGGCATAAGCCGGATGGTCGTCCAGCAGGCAAGGCTTGATGTTGGCCACCAGGTGCATGCCAGCTTGCTTGAACTTGGCATTCAGTGTTTTTGGGTCGGGAAACTTGCTCTCGTTCCAGGTGAAGACATAGCGGCGCTTGCCTTTCGAAGAGTAGCCCGAGCCGTAGTGAAACGACGAGCAGGGAATTTTTTCTGCAGCAATGCGGTCAATAAAACCGTTGAGCTGAGCTTGCGCATCGGTTGCGTCGGCCAGGCCCATGGCGGTCTGTGCGTAACCCAGTGACCAGCGTGGCGGCAGGTGCGTACCGCCAATCAATTTGACAAACTGCGCCGTCACCTCGGCCGGCGTTTTTCCGGTCATCAGGTAGTAGTCGAGCTCGCCATCGTCAATCTCGACATAGCGAAACAGCTCATGGTAGTTGTCATGCTCGCAGCCTAGGTCAAAAGTGCAGGCCGCCAGCGTGTCGTAGTAAATGCCCCACCACATGCCACTGGCAGAGCGCGTCATGACAAAAGGCCAGTGTTTGTAAAGTGGGTCGCCCGATTGCGGGTCATAACCGAGTGCGTCCAGGCCCAAGGTGCGTAAGCGGCGGCCGTGCAAATTGAGCGGGCCGGTCTTGTCGCCCAGGCCGTAGTAACGTTCGGCGCGGTCACGCGCCAGGTAATGGCGCACAGCGCCGGTGCGGCTGCTGGTGAAGTAGGCCGATGTCTCGCGGTCGCTGAGCAGCGGCCGTCCTTGCGCGTCTTGCCAGCGCAAGGCTAATGGATCGGCTCGCAAGTGCAGGCGCAGGTTAGCCGTTTTCAAAGTGACTTCGCCGTCCAGGCTCTGAACCTGGGCTGCGGGGCAGCTAAAGCCGCTCAGGTCGTCGCGATCGCGGCCTTCCCAGGGGACATCAGTCCCCGGCGTCGGGGCAATCGCCCAACTGCGGGGCTCGCGGTAGCCTGCGGCGGGGCGCAGCCGCACACGCACCAATTGCTCTTCGAGTACCTGTACGCTGAAGGCTGCGCCGTCGGGCAGGCTCAGATCAATACCGTGCGCCGTGGCGCTCACCAGTTGCGGTTTGCCGAGTTTTTTCATGTATTAAGCTCTTGCAGGCGCAGGCCGTGTTCGTCAAAAAAGTGCAGTGCAGCCGGCGGCATGCTCAAACGCACGGTCTGGCCGGGTTGCACAGCGGTCTGGCCGTGACAGACCACCTCAAAGTATGTCTGCGCGTCGCCGGGGGCGGTGTTGGGCATATTGCTGCACAGTGTGCCGCGCATCAGGCTGGTAGAGCCCATTTGCTCGACTTGCTGCACTTGGTAGCTCAGCGGGCCGCTGTCATTGACCAGCACGTGCTCCGGCCGCAGGCCGACAGTGTGTGAATGCGCCGGTTGAACCAGCGCCGGAGCCGATTGGCGCAGCAATTCAGCAGGGATGAAGTTCATGCGCGGGCTGCCAATGAAACCAGCCACAAATACATTGGCAGGCTGGTTGTAAAGCGCCAGCGGTGTGCCAACCTGCTCTATTTTGCCGGCCCGCAACACGACGATGCGGTCAGCCAGCGTCATGGCTTCGACCTGGTCGTGGGTGACGTAGACCATGGTTGCCTGCAGCCTGGCATGCAGTTCGCGAAGCTCTGAGCGCATGGACACGCGCAGCTCTGCATCCAGATTAGACAGAGGCTCGTCAAATAAAAACAGCTTGGGTTGGCGAACGATGGCCCGGCCTATGGCCACGCGCTGGCGCTGACCGCCGGAGAGTTGCGTGGGTTTGCGTTGCAGTAGATCTTGCAGCCGCAACTGCGCTGCAGCCGATGCCACTTTGGCCTGAATCTCGGCCTTGTCTTCACCGAGATTTTCCAGGCCGAAAGCCATGTTGTCGTAGACCGTCATGTGCGGGTACAGCGCATAAGACTGAAACACCATCGCGCAGCCGCGGTGCGCGGCAGACACCGCATTGACATTGACGCCGTCAATCAAAATGTCGCCTGCTGTGGGCGACTCCAGCCCCGAGATGACGCGCAGCAAGGTTGATTTGCCGCAGCCCGATGGGCCGACGAAAACGATGAACTCGCCGTCTTCGACCCGCAGGTCAATGCCGTGCAAGATGGTGGTCTCGTCAAAGCGTTTGACGACACGCGAAAGCTCTAGGTGGGCCACGCTTTTTCCTCTGAAACAGGGTTACTTGACACCCGCACTGGCAATGCCGGTGGTGATGTATTTTTGCAAGAAAGCAAAGACCAGGGTGATCGGAACCAGAGTGATCACCGTCATGGCCAGCAGGTAGTTCCACTGGGTGTTGAGTTCACCCTGGAAAGAATTGAGCGCCAGTTGCAGCGTAAAAAATTCTGAGCGCGAGAGCACGATCAGCGGCAGCAAAAAGTCATTCCAGCGCCACATGACAGAGAAAATAGCCAGCACCGCCAGCGCCGGGGCTGACAGCGGCAGCACGATCTTCCAGTAGATGCGCCATTCGCTGGCGTTGTCCATGCGCGCGGCTTCGAGCAATTCATCCGGAATGGTCAACATGTACTGGCGCAGCAAGAACACGCCGGTGGGTGTGGCAATCGCCGGCAAGATAACGCCCCACAAACTGTTGAGCAAACCCACGCTGTTGATCACCAGAAATACCGGAACCAGCACGATGGTGGGGGGGATCATCAGGGTGGCGATGATCAGCACGAACACCGTTTTTTGGCCTTGAAACTTGTATTTGGACAGCGCAAAAGCAGCCATCGAGTTGATCAGCAGGGTCAGCAGCGTGGCCACGACGGTGATGAAGACACTGTTCCACAAATACAAACCAAAGTTAAATTTGCCAAAGAGCTCGGTGTAATTTGCAAAAGCAAACTTCAGTTCATTGACCGGTTTTCGGTCATTGATGTTGACCTGGATGGGCGCTTCCGGCCTGGCCGGGTCGACCATGGTGGCCATGATGCCGATGCGCCGCACTTGAGCCATCGGCCGCTGCACGCCCTGGTCGTCGCGCGTCATGAAGAGCGGCAGGGGTTTGTCAAAGCCGGCCACCTGCACGGTTTTTTGTGTGTAAGGCAAAAAGGTCGGCGGAAACTGGCTGAGCGCGCTTTCGGTTTTGAGCGAAGACATCACCAGCCACAAGATGGGCGCGAACATGGTGAACAGCCCGACGCTCAGGTACAGGTAGCTGAGCCAGTCGGTCCAGTCAAAACGTTTGAAGCCGCGGCTGCGGGTCAGAAACTTCAGCATGGTGAACCTTCAACGCGCTTTCTGACCGGCCTGCTCGGCACGCGTCAAGCGCAGTTGCGCGAAGGTCAAGAGCATCAGCCCCAGCGCCAGCACCAGAGAAGCCGCCGCCGCCAGGCCGTAAAGGTGAATCTGCTCGGCAAAACCGGTCTGGTAAATGAATTGCACGATGAAGGTGGTGGCTGAACCCGGCCCACCACCCGTGAGCACAAAAACCTCGTCAAAAATTTGCACAGCACGGATCATGGCCAGCACCATCACCACAATCAAGTTGGGCATCAACAGCGGCAAGGTGATGCGGCGCAGCACGCGCCAGGGCGAGGCGGCGTCCATCTCGGCGGCCTCGTACATGTCTTTGGGGATGGCCTGTAAACCAGCCAACAAAATCAGGGTGTAAAAACCCATGTGCGCCCAGATCGAGACAAAGATAGTCCAGAAAAAAGCCCAGCCGGCGTCAGTCAGCCAATTCACAGGTGCTGCCCCTGCGCCCACCAGCAAGGCATTGAAAACCCCCTGGTTTTGCAGCAGCCATTTCCAGATCAAGGCCACCACCACCGGCGACAGCAGCACCGGATAAAAATACACGCCACGCCAGAAACCCCGGCCGATGATCTTGCGGTTGAGCACCAGCGCAGTGAGCAGCGACAGCAGCACCATCAGCACCACCTGGATCAGGCTGAATTTAACGGTGTTCAAAATGGCGCGCCAAAAAACGTCTTTGCGGCAGGTCTGAATATCGAAGTAATTGCGGCACTCAAGCAGGATCTCGAAATTTTCAGTGCCTGTGTAAGGGCGCTGCAGCGGCATCAGGTTCACGCCGCCCGTCATGGCGTAGCTCAGGTTGATGATGATGGGCAAAAAAGTAAAGAGACCAAAGATCAGCAGGTTGGGCCCCACAAAAAGCCAGCCAATGCGCGAGTTGCCCAGCAAGCGCTGGCCCCAACGGAACAAGGGCTCAAACAGATTGAAAAAAAGCGCCAGCAAGCGCAAAAAAACCGCCACGGAAAAACCTTCTGAAGTAAATCGGGCGCGCCACCGTTGGGGGTGGCGCGCCCGAAGGGGCTGCAGCCAAGGCCGGCAGGAAGCCTGCAGCCGTGGCGCTGTTTTAGCTTAGCTTACTTTTGCGCCTGTTTTACCGCGTCCGTCATGTCCGCACCGATTTTAGTGAACGCCTCGTCTACGCTCATTTCACCGACGATGGCTTGCGTCACACGCGCAACAGTCGGCAGCATGATGGCGCGGTTGAACTTGTAGCCCTGGAACTGGAAAGCCACTGGCGACAGATTCGCTACACCACTGCTGAAGACGCCCAGTGCCGCACGTGCTGCAGGCGTTGCCGTGGCGTAGTTCACGCCTTTTTTAGCCAAGCCGGAGTGAGCCGGAATGTTCTCAGTCTTGCTGGTGAATTCGCTGTAGTTGGCTTCTTGTGCCATGAACTCGAGGAAGGCGCCGACTTCTTTGGGCGACTTGCTGGTTTTCAGGGCCACCCAAGCAGCGCCGCCGGGGATGCCCGTGCAGGCAGCAGGGCCGCAGGGGTTGGGAACTGCGGTCCAGTCAAAGGCGTTGCCGATGTCTTTTTGCAAACGGTTGATTTGCCAGGAGCCCGACAGCACCATGGCGACGCGGCCGTTTTTGAATTCGCCGATCGAGTCTGCGTAAGTAGAGCCGCCGGAGCCGCCCCAGACTTCTTTGAGCATGGCGCCGTCTTTGTGCCAGGCGACAAACTTGCTCACAGCCGATTTGTAGCCGTCGTCCAGCACCAGATCGCCCTTGGCGTCAAAAATCTTGGCGCCGTAGCTGATGGCCGGACCGGCAAAGCGGTGGCCGGAACGGTCCCACGCAAGTGCTGCGGGTGTTTGCGTGGCTTTGGAAACCTTGCGGGCGGCTTCTACCCACTCGTCCCAAGTAGCTTTGGGGCCGGGGATGGCGACTTTAGCCTGCTCAAACAAGGTCTTGTTGACATAGGGGCCTGTCATGGTCAGTTGCGACATGAAGCCGTAGATGCCTTTGTCGGCCGCCGTCGGGCGCAGCCATGGCAGGGTTGAGCCGAAATTGGCTTCCATGTAGGCGGCGTTTTTCAGGTGAGGGCGCACGTCAAGGTAGTACTTGGACAGGCCGCCCAGGTCGGTGACGCGGGCGATGTCCGGGCCCTGGCCTGCAGCGAGTTGCACTGGCAACTGCTCAACGATGGTTTTGTAGGGCACGGTGTCAATAATCACCTTGGTACCGGGGTTTTGGGCTTCAAAGCGCTTGGCAATTGCGGAGGTGACTTCGCATTCGATGCCGTCTTGGTAGCACATCACGCGGATGTCGCCGGCTTGCGCGGCCAGGGGGAGGGTGGCGAATGCGGCCAATGCGGCGAGACGGGCTGGGGAATAAGGTGAAAACATAAATGCTCCAAGTTTGAGTAATATCGCCACAGATCTTAGGTTCTTTCATACATCATTCCTGCTATGGTTTCTACCAATGAGCTTGTGCCCGCTTTGATGCGGCTCAACAACGGTCACGCTGTGGACAATCCGTCGGCTTGGGCATTGAGGCGGCAAGAGCTCTCGAATACAGCGCTGAAGCAGGTTTACGGGCCCTTGCCCCCTGTGCCTGCCGTTACAAGCGCAGAACTGCTGCATGAGGCCGTTTCAGCCCTGTTGGATGGCGCCCGGGTGCAAAGCTGGCGGGTGCTGGTTGATGCACGCCAGGCCTTCATGCTGCGCTTAGTGCTACCGGCCGGCCATGGGCCTTTTGCGGTTTTGCTGTCGGGTGATGCTTGCTGGACTTACGCCAGCGAGGCGGTGCAAAAATCAGTGCTGGCCCGTGGTTATGCTTGGGCCGAGTTCAACCGCGTCGAGATCATGTCGGACCTGCCTCCTGAGGCTGGCAGGGCTCAGACTTGCGCAGCCTTGGCGGGTGTTGACACTGCGGCCATTGCCGCCTGGGCTTGGGGCTTTCACCGTGCGGTCGATGCGCTGGTGCAAATGCCCGAGCTGAACCCGCAAGCTATCGCCGTGGTCGGCCATTCGCGGGGCGGTAAAGCTGCTTTGCTGGCCGGTGCGCTGGACGAACGCATTGCACTGACCAGTGCCAACAACTCAGGGGCAGCGGGTGCCGGCAGCATGCTCTGCCTGGGCCAGGGTGCAGAGAGACTGGAAGACTTGGTGCGCGCTTTCCCGCACTGGTTGCCGCCGTTCTGGCAAAGCCGCCCGGCCAGTGTTCTGGCCCCTGGCTTTGACCAGCACTGCCTTTTGGCCTTGATCGCACCGCGTTATCTTTTAAACACCCAAGCGCTGGACGATCTTTGGGCCAACCCGGAGGGTACGCTGGCAACGCACCTGGCCGCACGTCAGGTGTATGAATGGTTGGGCGCTGCTGACCGGCAGGTGCTGGCTTTCAGGCCCGGCGGGCATGCGCAAAACGAATGGGACTGGCAAACCTTGCTGGCGCACATGGACAGCTGTTTCAAGGGCCTGCCGGCGCCCGTGCATGAGACGCACGCCGGCTTGCTTTAGGCCGCCGCTGTTCGTTTTTAAACTGTTCAGCCGTTCAGCACTTCGAGCAAACGGTCTAGCCCGCCTTCGTTGATGGCGACCATGGCCTCTGCGCGCACCTGCGGTTTGGCGTGGTAGGCCACCGACAGGCCGGCTGCGCCCATCATGGGCAGGTCGTTGGCGCCGTCGCCCATGGCAATGGTCTGCTGCGCGCTGATGCCCAGGTCGGCGCAGGTTTGCAGCAGCATCTTGCGTTTTTCAGCGCCGTCGCAAATGTCGCCCCAAGGCTGGTCGACCATGCGCCCGGTGAGCAGGTCGTTCGCGATCTCCAGCACGTTGGCCCGCATGTAGTCAATGCCCAGGGTGTCGCGCACCCGGTCAGCAAAAAATGTGAAACCGCCGCTGACCAGCAGTACTTTGAGCCCGGCTGCCTTGCAGGCGGCTACCAGTGTGGCTGCGCCCGGGTTCAGGCGCAGGCGCTCGTGGTATACGCTTTCCATACTGGCCACGCTGACACCCTTGAGCAAGGCCACGCGCATGCGCAAACTCTCCTTGTAGTCGGCAATCTCACCGCGCATCGCCGCTTCGGTGATGGCGGCCACCTCGGCCTTGCGGCCCACAGCGCCAGCGATTTCATCCACGCATTCGATATTGATGAGCGTTGAGTCCATGTCGAAGGCAATGAGTTTGTAGTCACTCAGGGCCAGGCGTGGCGTACCGGGTTTGACGACAAGGCCCGGGCTTATTTCAAAGGGGCTGGTGCTGTTGGTGTCGTTCATTGTTTTACGGGTTCAGGTTGCAGGGACTGGCTCTGCGCGCGGCTGGCCCAGCGATCGCAGCACATCGCGCACCATCTGCGCGCGGTCTTTGGGGTCGGGCAATTCGCGCTCGATGCGCAGCTTTTCGTTGCCGGCGAGTTTGATGTGCTTGTTCTTCTGGATCAGGTGCATGATGGCCATGCCCTCGATGGGCGGGTCTTTGCGGAAGGTGATGTGGATCACGCCGGGCGCTGCATCGACCTTGACTACGCCATAAGGCTTGGCCAGCACGCGCAGGCGATGCATGTCGATCAGCGTCTGGCCTTGCGGCGGCAGCTTGCCGAAGCGGTCCACGATTTCTTCAAGCAGGCTGTCGATCTGGTCGGCGGTCTTGGCGGTGGCGAGTTTTTTGTAAAAGCTCAGGCGCAAATGTACGTCGCCGCAGTAGTCGTCGGGCAGCAGCGCAGGTGCGTGCAGGTTGATCTCGGTGGCCACGCTCAGCGGGCTGAGCAGGTCGGGCTCGATGCCGGCTTTGAGGCAGCGCACGGCTTCAGACAGCATCTCGTTGTACAGCTGAAAACCGACTTCGAGCATGTTGCCCGACTGGTTCTCGCCCAGCACCTCGCCGGCGCCGCGAATCTCCAGATCATGCATGGCCAAATAAAAGCCAGAGCCGAGTTCTTCCATCTGCTGGATCGCGTCAAGACGCTGGCTGGCCTGCTTGGTCAGGCCTTCGATGTCGGGCACCATCAAATACGCATAGGCTTGGTGGTGGCTGCGGCCCACACGCCCGCGCAACTGGTGCAGTTGCGCCAGACCGAACTTGTCGGCGCGCGCCATGACGATGGTGTTTGCGCTGGCCACGTCAATGCCGGTTTCGATGATGGTTGAGCACAGCAACAGGTTGTAGCGCTGCGCCACAAAGTCTTTCATCACGCGCTCGAGTTCACGCTCGGGCATCTGGCCGTGGGCCACGGCAATGCGGGCTTCGGGCAGCAGGACTTCGAGCTTTTCGCGGCGGTTCTGGATGGTGTCCACTTCATTGTGCAAAAAGTAAACCTGCCCGCCGCGCTTGAGCTCACGCAGCACGGCTTCACGGATCACGCCATTGCTTTCGCTGCGCACAAAGGTCTTGATGGCCAGGCGCCGCTGCGGCGCGGTGGCGATCACACTGAGGTCGCGCAGGCCTTCGAGCGCCATGCCCAGGGTGCGCGGAATTGGCGTAGCCGTCAGCGTGAGCACATCGACCTCGGCGCGAAAGGCCTTCATGGTCTCTTTGTGCCGCACGCCAAAGCGGTGTTCCTCGTCAATGATGAGTAGGCCCAGGCGTTGAAAGTTCACGCTTTGGCTGAGCAGCTTGTGTGTGCCAACGATGATGTCGATGGTGCCGTCGGCCACGCCCTTGACGGCGGCGGTGATTTCTTTGGCTGATCGGAAACGGCTCATCTCTGCCACCTTGACCGGCCATTTGGCAAAGCGGTCCACCAGCGTCTGGTAGTGCTGCTCGGCCAGCAGCGTGGTGGGCGCCAGCAGTGCCACCTGTTTGCCGCCGGTAATCGCAATGAAGGCCGCTCGCAGCGCGACCTCGGTTTTGCCAAAGCCGACGTCGCCGCAAACCAGCCGGTCCATGGGCCGCGGGCTGATCATGTCCTGAATGACGGCATGGATGGCAGCGCGTTGGTCGGCGGTTTCTTCAAAGCCGAAGTCGTTGGCAAAGCTTTCGTAGTCGTTCGGTGAGTAGCGGAAGGCATGGCCTTCGCGGGCTGCGCGGCGCGCATAAATGTTGAGCAGCTCGGCGGCAGAGTCGCGCACCTGCTCGGCGGCGCGGCGTTTGGCTTTTTCCCACTGGCCGCTGCCCAGGCGGTGCAGCGGCGCTTCATCAGCACTGACGCCGGTGTAACGGCTGATCTGGTGCAGCTGGCTGACCGGCACGTAGAGCGTGGCTTCGTCGGCGTACTGCAGGTGCAGGAACTCGCTGGAGCCTTGACCCAAGTCCATGTTGATCAGACCCTTGTAGCGGCCGATGCCGTGCGCGCTGTGCACCACCGGGTCGCCCACTTTGAGCTCGCTCAGGTCTTTGATCAGCGCTTCGACATCGCTGACCTGTTCTTGCTTCTTGTTACGCCGGCGAACGGTCACGCCGGCTGCGAACAACTCGGTTTCCGTGATGAAGTCAATGTTTTTTGCCGGCCAGCTAAAGCCTTCGGCCAGCGCTGCGGTGGCGATGCCCAGTTTGGCGTTGCTGGTCTGAAAGTCTTCCAGCGAGTCAAAGGCCGGCGGCGACACATTGCTGGCGCGAAGAAAGTCGAGCAGGCTTTCACGCCGGCCATCGCTTTCGGCCAGGATCAACACGCGGTGAGAGGTGGTGGCAATGTGTTGCTTGAGTTTGGCCAGCGGGTCTTCGGCGCCGCGCACCACAGCCATCTCGCCAAGCTTTTGAACGAAGGCGCTGCCTTCGCTGTCTTGGGCGCCGGCGCGCAGCGCCAGCTGGCCGTAGTGGTTAGCACGGCCGTAAAACTCTTCAATGCCGAGAAACAGCGACTCCGGCGGCAGCGCCGGGCGCTCGGGCACCCCTTGCACCAGGCGGTAGCGATCTTTGGTGTCTTGCCAAAAACGCTGAAATGCGGGTTCCAGGTCACCGTGCAGCACGACCGTGGCGTCTTCCGGGCGGCTGCCCAGGTAGTCAAACACTGTGGCGGTGGCTTCAAAAAACAGCGGCAGGTAATACTCAATGCCGGCAGTGGCCACGCCATTGCCCATGTCTTTGTAGATGCGGCTTTTGGTCGGGTCGCCGTCCAGCAGTTCGCGCCAGCGGCTGCGGAATTTAGCGCGGGCATCGTCGTCCATCGGGAACTCGCGGCCCGGCAGCAACCGCACTTCAGGCACCGGGTACAGGCTGCGCTGGCTGTCGGGGTCAAAGGTGCGGATGGAATCGACCTCGTCGTCAAACAGGTCGACGCGATAAGGCACCAGCGAGCCCATGGGGAAAAGGTCAATCAGGCCGCCGCGCACCGCGTATTCGCCGGGGCTCACCACCTGCGTGACATGGCTGTAACCGGCCAGCGTGAGCTGGGCCTTGAGTTTGGCTTCGTCCAGCTTTTGCTTGACCTTGAATTCGAAGGTGTAGCCGGCCAGAAAGCTGGGCGGCGCAAGCCGGTACAGCGCCGTGGTAGCCGGCACGATGACCAGGTCGGCGCCGCTGTCTTTGTCGCGCTGGCTGATGCGCCAGAGCGTGGCCAGGCGTTCGCTGATCAGGTCCTGGTGCGGGGAAAAAGCGTCATAGGGCAGAGTCTCCCAGTCGGGAAACAGCACGCAGCGCAGGGCCGGGGCAAAAAACGCAATCTCGTCGAGCAGGCGCTGCGCCGTGCTGGCGTCGGGCGTGACGATGGCGGTCAACCGGCCTTGCGCTTTGTCGCGCAGGCCCAGGCGGGCCAGCAGCAGGGCGTCGGCCGAGCCTATGGGTTGCGGCAGGGTGAAGCGTTTGCCGGGGACAAGTTTGGGTAAATCCATGAATGCTCAGCTAGGACCGGAAAACGAAAAAATTCAGCGCCAATGGCAAACACCCCACGCCGGCCGGCGGGGGGTGTAAGGCTGATTTTAGAATCTATGATCGCCCAATGAGTGACAAGACCGTCAATTCCTTGAAATCAGCCACACCTGACTTGGTTTCTGCGCCATCGACGCGTGTGTTTGTGCTCATTCCTTGCGCCGGCAATGGCAGCCGTGCGGCTGTTGCCGGTGCACCTGATTTGGCCAAACAATACCAGCAGCTCGCCGGTCAGCCCATGGTCGTTCACACGGTGCAGGCTTTTCGGGCCTTGGGCACGGAGCTGGCCGGGCTCAGTTTGGTGATTTCCCCGGACGACGCTGACTTTGAGTCTGTATTCCCTGGCTTTGGTTTGCCCGGCGAAACCTTACTGCGCTGCGGTGGCGCCACGCGTGCAGACTCTGTGCGCCAGGGTTTGCAGGCCTTGCTGAGCACCGCTGGTAAGGCAGCCCCCCGGGACTGGGTGCTGGTGCACGATGCAGCGCGTTGCCTGGTCACGCCAGCGCAAATCCGGCAGTTGATCGCAGCGTGCGAACATGATCCCGTCGGTGGCCTGCTGGCGCAGCCGCTGGCCGACACCCTCAAAGTCCAAGCCCCGGCCGAACAAACAGACGCAGACCCGCGGGTTGGCGCCACGCTCGAGCGCAGCGGTAAGTGGCTGGCGCAAACGCCGCAGATGTTTCGCGTGGGCGATTTGCTGGACGCCTTGCTGGCAGCCGAGGCTCGCGGCTTGGTGGTGACCGACGAGGCCAGTGCCATGGAAGCGCTGGGTTTGTCACCCCGGCTGGTGCGCTCTGGCGCGCACAACCTGAAGATCACCTACCCTGAAGACTTTGCGCTGGCCGACGCGCTGCTGCAAAGCCGTCGCCATTGACGCGGCCCTTTGCCCTTGAAGACACCGACTGGTTTGACACATGAACTTGCCTACGCTTCCCCCCGCAGCCACCAATGCCGCTGAGCAGCCTTCCGTCTGCGCCTTTCGCATCGGCGAGGGCTGGGACACGCATGCGCTGGTGGCGGGGCGCAAGTTGATTCTGGGCGGCGTGCAGGTGCCGCATGAGCGTGGTCTGCTGGGTCATTCAGATGCCGATGTGCTGCTGCACGCCATCACAGACGCGCTGCTGGGCGGGGCGGCGCTGGGCGACATCGGGCGGCATTTCCCTGACACCGATGCGCGCTTCAAGGGCGCTGATTCGATGCGCCTGCTGGTCGAAGCGGCTGCTTTGGTGCGCCAGGCAGGTTA